>Ga0257106_1000498_pt1 | contig 23214 bp, 12 predicted proteins | sample LP_taG_3_FD_190177 | JGI IMG/M metagenome (GOLD analysis project Ga0257106, IMG submission 190177) | Marine microbial communities from Northeast Subartic Pacific Ocean, Canada - LP_J_2011_P26_10m | ecosystem: Environmental > Aquatic > Marine > Oceanic | place: Canada: Northeast Subartic Pacific...
AGGTACTATTTTTGCACCAGAATACTCAGCAAAAGCAAATCCCTAATTTTTCGGCGAAGTTGAAAATTTTTCGGCGAAAAAACCCATGTCGCTTTTTTTTTGAAGTAAATTGAAGGAGAAAGAATGAATGTTGACAGTTGACTCTTCATTAGTATCGAGTGTCTGTCGTGTGTTGTGTGCGAATATACATAAAACCGCCAGAATAATCAGAGGAATCTCCTTAAAGCAGAGGTTGATACACACACAACACAGAGAGAGTTTAAAGAGAAAGAGACTGCAGACGAGGACAAACACCAATCATGTTTTTTGGTGGTGGTGGAACGCACAACCGCAACAGCAGCAACACGAACACGACGACGAGCGGGGGCGCGACGACGACGACGCAAAAAGGAGGAGGAGGAGGAGAAAAAGTCGTCGTCCCGAGAACGTTTAAGCTTTTGGAAGAACTGGAAGCCGGGGAGAAAGGGACCGGGGTGAACTCGCACCATTGCTCGCTCGGGCTCGCGGACGACGGTACTATTACCTTTATCTCTTTGTCTTCTTCTTCGTGTTTGTCGTCCAACCGGCGAGAGAGAGAGTATATATAGTCTTTTCTTCTTGTGTTGCGCGATTTCTTTTTTTCTCTCGGCAATCGATCGTCACTGTGCTTTTGTGCGATTTACGCGCAAAACGAGGTATTCGATGTAGAACGAAACCACTCATCATGTCGACAAATTCTCTTTCTTCCTAACATTTAACAATTCTACAATAATAATACTACTATTGATAACAACAACAGATGACAACGACGACTTGCGATATTGGAACGGTACCATCTTAGGCCCGATGCAATCGTCTTACGAAAATCGCATCTACTCTTTACGCATAGAAGCCGGGGAAGGGTACCCGATGCAACCGCCGACGGTGACATTCATAACGAAAATTAACTTACCGTCGTGCGTGGATGGGCGAACAGGGAAAGTTGATTTAGGAAAGATTGGGGTGACGAGAGGGTGGACGCCGCAGAATTCGATTAGCGACGTGTTGGGGGCGATATTCCACGCCATGGCGAGGTCGGAGAACAGAAAGTTACCGCAACCAGAGGAAGGAACGGAGTTTTGATATATACACATATATATATATATTAGAATATATATACTCACACTTGCAGCGAGCAAGAAGAAATTTGTAGTTAATAACAACACAATATCAACTTTTATAATACTAAAGCGTTTCTTTTCCTTCGTCGTCTTTTAAGCGTTGTGTTTTTTATTCTACTCGTATTACATCTAAAACATTTTCCTACTAAATGAATTCAAAATAACTCGCTATTTTCGGCCAACGCGCACGCGCCAAAGTGAATGCTCCCAGCCGCTCTCTCCATGAATCCTTTAATCACCCTCTCCACGCTTTGTTTCAACAAATCTCCTCTCTCGATTTCCCCGTGGTCGATGGCGCTTTGCTTCCTCCCGTCCAGCTCGTACAATCTCCCGTCTCGCTCGACCAACGCGATGAAATGTAAATCAATCTTCGCATCCAGAGAAGGCACTTCCGTATCTCCCGCGTTCACCGCTGTCGCGTGATACGACTCTAAATCCGTGTCTAATTCCACGAATTTCGCGCGTTCGTCCGGGGTCATGTCCTTGGTCTTTTCGAAAAATCTTCGAAAGTAATTTTTGTTTTCTTCGTCTTCTTCGTTTTGGTTTGTCAAAACGTCCTCTCGATTGTTCATGATCGCATGGAACACTCCGATCGTCCCGCACGCGTTTCCAACCGTCTGTTTCATGTAATACACGTTCGAAGAGACTTCGTTTGCCCTTTTCCCGCATTCAATCGCTTCTCGCTCTTCTTTTTGAAATCGTTCGGACTTGTCCGTGATTGGAAACAACAACACGACCGCTCGACAGTTCGGAGGCACCATCGCCAATAACTCGTCGTCGAAACCGAAAATGTCCGACCACGCGTACGAGGTGGAAAGACCTAACGCGTAGCTGAAATCGTTCAGCACAGATGGGTTGGATTCCAACGGGAGCCATTTCGGAGGTTTATGTGACATTTTTTGTTTTGTTTTTGTTGTGAAGTTTTGTGGCGACGGTTCGTTTTCCGTTTTGGAGTTCAAATACGAGAGTATGTAGTAGTTTAAAACAATAATACTTAAATGTATAACATAGGTAGTACAAAACGTGTTTCTTTTTTATGTTTAATGCTGATGATTAGATTGCGACCTTGGAAGCGGTGTTGCGAACTTCTTCTTCTTGGCAGTCTTTGGCGTCGCCGCCGATGGATTTGGAATTTTCATTCAACGGCAACGACGCGTCGTTATCGTCGCTGTCGTTTCTCTCCGTTCGGTCGTCGCTGGACGTGTGCTTCAATTCATTCTCTTCTTCATCTCTGGTCGGGTAGTGAGGCGTTTTCGGCTGCTCTCCTCTTGCATAATCCTCTTCTTCTTTTTCTTCTTCTTCTTCTTCTTGAAAGAGAAGCGCGTCGAGAGGCGTCGGGTCAAGCGCGTCTGCAATGTTCGTTGCCTCTTCTGGATTAACCGTCTTCTCGTCGTCGCCATTATCATCCTTATCTACGATATCATCGCCACTTAACCCCAAATCGGTAATCATATCGTCGTCGACGATGACGTCGTCGTCGTCGTCGACGCCGTCTTCAACCTCGTCGGGATCGTCCAAATTTTCCTCTTCTCCGGTTTTACCGACGACGTCGTCTCCACCAACAGTCATGAACGTCGCGTTTGCGATCTGGTTGTCAAAGTCGTCGTCGTAGCCAAACATGGCAACATCTTCGGGGTTCTCTGCGTTAATTACTTCCAAATGTCTTCCAGTAGTAACCAAGAAAGACTTCAACGATTCGAGCTCTTCCAAGAGAATGACCCGTTCGCGTTCAGTCATTTGAGCCATTCTGTTCTCGCCTCCGGTGTATTCTTGAAGTTGCAGCTGCACGCGCAAATGCTGCGAAGCGGCTATCGCCAATGGCGCGACGCGATCTTTCAGCGCGTCGAAATGCTTACCCAAACGAGCGAGTCTCGCGGCGGAGGAGTTTCCATTCAGATCAACGTTTGCCAATAAATCCGCGTCGATCTTGATAACTTTGTTGTTCGTGTTAATGTTGTGCTTCGTTATTCCTTTTTTGCTCTTGGTGTTGTGCGTTGATTTATTCTTTACTGCTGTTGGTTTTGTTGTTGTTGTTGTCTGCTGCTCTTGTCGCTTCTTTGTCAAAGCGGCGTATTTCTTTCGAATCTCCGCAAACTCTTCTTGCTTTCTCGCCACGCGTTTCTTCAACCTTTCCGTGAAGTTCTTTTCCGCAGATTCCATCGATCGTTTCACCGCGTTTTCGTATGATTTAGACGCCTTCGATTTCTTCAACACATCAAAAAAGGTGTTGTACGGTACGAGATCAGCGCGCAAACATTTAGCCGTGGAATCGTCGAAGAACGCGATCGTTCTGGTCGCGGATGATTCTTTGCCTTTACAGACGCCTGGCCACCATCCATGACCTTTCACGCGTCCCCAAACGTGCGCACCAACTTTCGGCCAGCTCTCGGACATCTGCGTGACAATCTCAGACATTTTACCTTGCGCCGGTAACGTTACTTTACTCTTTGATTTCTTTGTTTTCGTCGTGTTATTTTTGTTTTCATCTTTTTCGTCGTCGGCGTCGCACCATTCGAGCGTATCCGCCTCGATGTCGATATAATCCAACACCCCTTCATTCTCTCTTTTCACCATGTCGTACTTCACGCAGTGTCTTTTAACCACTTGGTCGTAGTTTACGATCGTTCCTCGATGATACACTTGTTCGCCGATCCAAAAAACTTCAACTTTCTTGCCGATATACGCTCTCTTCGCCCTCAACTCTTCAAAGTCTATTTTGACCACAGCGGCGGCGGCGCCTGCGTTCGATTTATCCGCCGCGGCTGATTCCATTTTTCGTTTTTTAGTGCTGCCGTTTTCTTTGTTATTATTACTGTTTCCTTTGCTATTTCCTCTCTTGTTTTTCTTATTCGACGATCCCGGTCGTTCGTACGTGTTGATGCGTTCGTAGTCTTCGGTATCGTCGAACAAAATCTTTGGCTTGACGGACCTTTTCGATTTGCGAACACCATTCTCGTCGAATTCTGCGGCAACAATAGTAGATGTTAATATTGTTGTTGTTGTTGTTGTTGTTGTTGTTGTTGCTGTCATCTTCGCCTCGGATCCGTCGCCTTCTGCTCGAAGCGTCGAAGCGCTCACGAATTTCGTCTTGATGGGCAGTTCCCCAGCTTTCCTCTTTAACCTCTGTTGTTGCGAGAATAAAGTCTCGTCGATGATACTCGTCGGCGTCTCAACCGACGAGGAAAGAAGAACGTGTGGTCCCGCCGCGGTGTTTTTTAATAGCAATTGTTTTTCTTGTTGTTCATGTTGTTGTTCCTTTTGAGTATCGAGAGGATTCTTCGACGTTTTCACCGTCATCGTCATCCCGTCCTCCTTCTCCAATCCGTCTTCCTTTCTTTCTATCAGTGAAGCTTTTTCGTCTCCGTGGTGAGAATTCGTGCGCTCCTCCGACCCGGAATTGTTGTTATTCAGCGCCGCCGCAACCATACTACTCCTAGAGAGAGAGAGTCGTCTCGAAGAAGACTGATGAGAGAATTACGGAGAGAGAGAATTAAGTAAGAGGTGCCTTCTCTCAAATTAGGGAAATATATTCTCTCCCGAGACGATGATCGCACACACGCCCTCGATCGTGTCGTCGTCGACTGAATATACCCCCCCCCAGCAATCTTCGATGCACTCTTTTTTCCTTCTCGATGAGGAGAGAGTACTACTACGCGCTGTCTGGTTTCTGCTCTCTCTTTTTGCCGTGAGAGCACTCACAGATATGTAATACTTTTATAGACGGAAGAGAGCGATACTACCGCGAGAGAGTGCGGGGAGATTTATTTATTCTTCGAGAGAGACGATCACCAACACCGAGAGAACAAATGTGTCGGAGAGAACAAAAAACGAGAGAGGTTTTTGGCTCTCTCTGTCTGAATAATCTTTTTTAACTCGTGTTTGTTGTGTTTCGTACGACAAAAATTTCAGAAAGAAGAGAGATTTTCTCTCTTCCGCATGAAAAACGCTTCCGCACTTTGCACTTTTATTCCTCAAAAATTTTCTCGCAAATTATAATGTATGTACTTCACATGAAACAACGATGAGTGAAGAAGAGAGATGACAACGCGCAGCGCTCGTCATCGTCGCGGGCTGCAGTTACTGCTCTCATCGCTGTCGTCGCACGCGGAACGAAGAGCGAGGAGTCACCGCTCTTTAGCGTCGACTTCGAATTCTTCTTCTTTGAAAAAATCATCATCGGCAACGACTGCGGCTAACAACAACAACAGCTCGTCTTCTTCATCTTCTTCTTCGTCTTTATTATCTTACGCGAAAAACTTCCAAACGCAACAAGAATACGCGCGAGCGGTTGAACTAGGGAAACCTGCACCGGAAAACGCGTGGTGGTGCTACAAGTACTTCTGGGACCCGATCGTCGTCAATATGAATAAAAGAGATGTTGTTACTAATTCTAAAAAGAAGACGAGAACAGATTACGTTTTGCGAGTGCAAAGGGATTCATTTGGCGCGATAAACTCGTACTTTCCTACGTTTGTGTATAAGATATTGAGTGGGTACAGAGGACACTTACCGGCGAGGGAATACGACGAGGAGAATCTCCTGAGTAATAATAACTCCCCGTGGATGTGGATGTGGCTGAGACAGGCGACGTCGATGGAGTCGTGGTTCCCTACGCAAGTGCCGGTGTTGGCGCACGTCATCGGCGAAGGAGAAACGAAAAGGAAACCACCGCCGTTTAGCGGAACACCGAAGAAATTAACCAAGTATTATCAGTTGAAAGCGAAAAACACGATGGAGATGACCGTACAAGGTAATCAGTTGTTAGACTATATGAGCGCAAATAGTTTGTTGTATTACAGTTCGCAATCCGGGAACGACTGGTGGTCCAAATGGCCTTTGAAGATGTCGCTGAAGAAGAGGAGACAGTTATGGTTAACCATCGTCGGGTTACCGAAAGAGGAAAGTTTGTTAATGCACGAGGGTTTACATAATCAAATGGTTAGGGACGCGAGTTTCGTGTACGCGACCGATTGGACGTTTTCGAAAAAGTTAAAGAAGACGTTTTTAGGGACAGTCGGCACAGCTTCGAGACCAGACTCGAGAGAGCGCGATTTGGTTATCCGGAAGAAGGTAAAAGATGGTAATAATAAGAACAACTCGGCGCAATGGGTATCTACGCATCAGATGAAAGAGTTGGTGGATCCGCACGTCGTCGCGCCGACGTATTTCCCGTTTCCATTTTTTAACAAAGAGGCGAGTAATAATCCGTTAGTCGTCGCCTTCGTTTTGCCGGCGAAAGCAAGAAATGAGAAAGCGGTGGAAGAGCTGTCGGACATTTTTAGATTCGCGCGAGAAACCAACGTGGACGTTGCCGTTTGTGGATTACAAGTGGAAGATAATAAGAGTATGTCGTCCCTCGACAATACTTACGATAAATGGCGATCCTTACAAAACGAAACCGTGAGGTTGACTCGAGAGGCGTGCTCAATCGAATGGGAAAATCGAACGGGGAATAAAATTATGGATCAAGAGAGAGCGTTTATTGATGCTGATTTAGATTTAGATGCGACTATAGAAGCCTTGAAAGCAAGTCAATGTCCCTCGAGCAAAGCGAAAGAGAAGTTTGATGATATCGCGTGGACGTTTGCAAAAACGGACGAAGTGGGGGACAAGAAGAAGGACGGGTATCTCGGTCGCGCGATTCGATTTTTCGTACAGCTGGGATTTGATAACAAGCGCACCGACGACATGCACGAGTTTGAGAACTTTGGCACTCGAGCGAAAGTTGCCATCTTGGATACCATGAAATTTTTGAACGGGGAGATGACAGAAGGCGATATAACAAGCAGAGAAGCATCGCGAAGAGCAAAAGTCGAGACACTCGCTTCTTCAGATTTAGAAATATTCCCGCCTTTGGCACAAGTAGAGGATGTTTTGCGAAGATTTAGACGTGCTTATAACGTAGCAAAAGCGAAAGAAACGGTTTCGGATTTTTTTACCTATAATTTAGTGTGGTGGGCGAGCGATTCGGTAATCCCCGTAGGTGTACTTCGATACGTCTATGAATCGAAAATTAAAAAATGTATCGATGAACTCGATCGAGCCGGTTTATCGAGGAAAGATCCGTATTTCATCAAAGTAATGGGAAATGTCGAAGCGTACGAGAAAATCATGACGTTTGAAGAACAGAATCTAGAAGACATGAAGGAAAAACTGAACGAGTTGAGATTTTTGTGCGACGACGAAGCGTCGCCTATTCTCGCGCAAGATGAGGAGGAAATCGACACTCTCATACATCGCGTGATCAAAGCGAACGAGGAAGCGAGCAAACGATTCGCGTATTTTCAGGAGAGGGATAAGTTATCTCTCCTTCCGGAATGGAAGGACTACGTTGGTAAAGGTATTTCCTTCGCTGATATTAACTCGAGATCAAATGAGTTTACCGAACTCATGCAAATGATGGCCAGTCGATTGCAAAAGCTCAAGGATTGTAAAGAACTCTTTCGCGCGATGGATGAAAATGACCACTTTGCGTTGAAAAATAAAATCACCGAAGCGAACCTTCCGAACTCGGTGATTGAGAAAGCAATACTGCGTCAGAAAGAACTTCAAAAAGCGTACGCGCAGTATCTCAAAGATACGAGAGTGAAAAGAGGGATGAGCGCGTACATGCAACGGTACGAGGGTGAGGTAAACGCTGGGAAATCGATTTGGTACGACAGGAAAAAGGTTTTAGGCACGGGTTCACTTGGAGTTGTCGTCTATGAAGGGTATTATGACGAGAAACATCCGACAACAGGCAAAATCAAACCGCACGATGCGGCGATTAAAAGAATCCCGCTCGATGCGGATAGCAAAAATGCGGACGAGCGAAGACAATTACTCCGAAGAGAGTTTGAGGTTCACCGAAAAATAGCATCGAGAAGAATCACTCGTTTATTCGGCGCAGAGTTAAATGTACACGAAGACGATGATGACTCAAACAAAGCCGCATACGTGGCAACGGAATTATGCGGCGAGACGCTCACATCCTGGTTAGTCAACGGCGGGTTTGCGCTCAAGAAAAAAGATACAGATTTTAAGAAAGCTCGTCAAAGCGTTAAAGAAATCCCGTGGGAGGAACGTGTTAAAGTTGTGAAGCAAATAGCCGTCGCTTTGAAGGAAATACACGCCTCTGGAGTCGCGCATAACGACATCAAGGCTGATAATTGTTTGAAAAGTAGGAATGACGAGATATTCGAAGAAGAAGGAGAAGAACCAACGAAAATCTTTAAAATTTCGGATTTTGGCCTCGCGAAAGAATTCGACGATCGCTTCCAATCGTTCGAAGGAACTCAAAGAAAGGCACAAAGTTTCACGTCGCAGTATGGCATGGGTCCTTCCACTGTGGGCACTGGAACTATGCAAAACCCGTTGCGAAAACCCCCTGAAGAGCTCTCCTGGGACGGATCTGGGGTGGTGCAACTCACTCCGAAGAGAGACGTCTGGGATCTCGGGTGCTTGGCTTTTCAAGTGCTCACCGGGGCGTGGTCTCCTTATTCTTCGGTGGAAATCAAAGAGGACGATGTCGCCGCGATCACGAGGATGAATCACAAGAAAAGAGAAGGAAGGTACGAAAATTTGAACACTCTTTTACAAGTCGCGAATTTACCTCGGCACGTCCAAGTCGTCTCCAACTATCTGATTGGAAAAACGCTGCATCAAAATCCAAAAAAACGCCCAACTTCTGCGGAGTTCGTGTCAATGATGCAACTGTGTGATCCAGAGTTTTGTATGGAGCAGATAGAGGATGTTGCCGATAGATCCAACCCGGGAAAAGTCGGCAGAGCGAAGAGTTTAATCGGAGATCAAACCACACAAAATTTAGTCGAGAGAGCATGGGTTGGTCGAAAAGCCGACGTGAGGAGAGTGACGGACAATATCAACAACTGGAAAGATCACATCCTGTCGAGTTTATTACAAAGGTCAGAGCGAAGAAGAGCGGAAGATAGTGGCAGCAGCGGCAGCAACAACGCGAGACCACTGACGAGATCCCAGAAACGGCGAGCGGCCCGAGAACGACGTCAGAAAGAGAGAGTTTTTGCCCCCGATGACACCAACGATAGCGAAGAAGATATCCAAGGAGGTAAAATGGAAACTCTAAAGGTATCTTCGGCTTCGTTAGAGTCCCTGGAAACCGAAATACCAGAGGACAAAAAGCAAGAACAACTCAGCGCCGGCGCGTACTCGAACGATTTTGCAGGTTTAGTCCTTTGCATTCGTAACATCTATACCCATCCACCCATGGGGCACGGAGGAGAAGCCTTTCGAATTCAGCGCGAAATGAAAAGCTGGCTCTCCGCTAATGGCGCGCCGTTTGTGGAAAAACCTGGCGAAGACGAATACGTCAAACTCGAACGCCTCGTCGCGTTGTACTTTGTCACTCGTTTCCCAGACGCCGCGATTATCGCCTATCAATTGTTAAACGATAAGAAATGAGTAAACTAGTATTATTAGCATCTATTAGAAACTATTAGTATTATTATTACATGTGTTGTTTAATTTCAGCAGAATATGTATGTAGCCCTCGCCGCGCGCGCGAGGAGATGATGATGATATATACTACTTTTAGAATTGATTGACGATGCGCATGAATCGAATCTGGGCACTCACGCGAGTTTTCGATCCAAAGATCCAAAGAAAGAGAATTCATCGATTCTTCGAAAAAAGGGGAAGAAAAAAAATGGAAAAAAAAACTCCTCATTTTTTTACCTGCAACACGCAACCACTCTCTACTCGTTGCTCTTGCTGTCGTTGCTTTCCTATCACCACCACTACTACTAATGCTATTACTACTCAGAGTAAACGCTTGCGCGTCGCAAATGTCGTCACGCACTCACAGTGATGTCATCACAACGTTCGAGATATAATTTTTAAGTGCCAACAATTCTGTTCTTTTTGGGGAAACAGAAGAGAGGGAGATGATGAAGAATGTCACGACGCGAGACATTTCTCCGGCGAAAACAAACGATCAGATTGAAAGAGACATCGAAAAGGAGATGACGACAATGAACGACGAGGATGTGATGTTGTCTTCGCCGCGGTTCTTTTCAGAGGAGGAGGAGGAGAACGAAAATGACGACGCGCAATTTTTGATGCTGAACGTTGGTCCAGTCGGGACGAGGAGAGATTCGTTGAAAACTTCAAAGCGAAGACGAAGGTCTTTAGATTTTACCGCCGCGTTGGGAGAGAATGAACAACAGCAACAACAAAAGCACGACGCAGTTGTTGCTACTCTTCCAATGCAACATCATTCCAAGAGCTTTTTAGCCTCGCTACCTCCGATTGATTCCCCGATGCTACTCAAGAAAGAGCAGAAGAAGAAACAGCTCGCCTCGGTTGCGGAGACGACGACGGCGGAGACTATTCCGTTGCACTCGTTGCACTTGCCGGAATCGTTCGTGAAATATTTACACAGGAAAGGCATCAAGAAATTGTACGATTGGCAATCGGACGTGCTAAACACCCCTGGTGTGTTAACGCACGGGCAAAATATCGTGTATTGCGCGCCCACGTCCGGTGGGAAATCCTTAGTCGCGGATATTTTGTTAGCGAGAAGATTGACGCAATACAAAGGGTGCATATGTTTGTTGGTGTTGCCATTCGTATCCTTATGCGTGGAAAGAGCGAGAGACTTAGAATTTTTGTTGTCGAGCATACATCGATTGCGCGTGTTGCGTCACTTTGGTGGGAGTGGCGGCGGTATACCGAAATCTGGAACTGGGCAAACGTACTTGATCGTGTGCACGCCGGAGAAAGCCAACGCTCTGGTGACGAAGATGATTGAACAACACAGATTGAAAGATTTGAAGTGCGTGGTGGTCGACGAGTTACACATGGTTCAAGAACCAGGGCGAGGTGCGACTTTGGAGTGTTTGTTGACGAAGTTAGTGTACGCGACGGAAGAGAATGGGAGTGGCGCGCCTGGAGATGCCGCGAATACAAACACGGTGTTGGGCGACGTGTCGCAATACTCGTCCTCGGACGGCGGGTACTCCATCTTCTCGCCACCGTCTAAAGAAGGTGAGAATACGTTGAACAACCAAAGACCGATACAGATTGTTGGCATGTCCGCGACGTTACCGAACGTAAATGCGCTGGCGGAATGGCTGGACGCGTCTTGTAGCATTAGTAACTATCGACCGGTGACGTTGGAAGTCTTCGTCAAATCGAGAAATAATATTATCGACAGTGCGTCGGGCGAATTCGTTCGTACGTTAGAGCAAGGAAACGATGTGGTACACGTAGGTAAACTGTGCATGGAAACGTTACAAGAAAATGGCCAGGTTCTTGTCTTTTGCGGCACGCGAGATAAATGTCGAGTACTCGCAGATCAGTTGGCGAAAATGAAATTTGTTGATGTTAATTTAGGTATCGGGAACTCGGTCGAGGCGAGAGAACAATTCGCCTACGACGCTTTACCGAGGAACGATAAAGATGGTTCGATTTCCAATATCGCCAAGTACCTCATTTCAGGTATTGCGTTCCATCACGCTGGCATGCAAGTAGAAGAACGTCAAGCGATTGAAGTTGCCTATAAACGTGGCTTGGTTCGCATCGTTTGCGCCACGTCCACGCTCGCGGCGGGCGTGAACATGCCCGCGCGAAGAGTTATCGTTCGCGACTTGCTCGTAGGTGGAACGCAAAAACTGGAACCGAGAAATCTGCAGCAAATGATCGGTCGCGCTGGAAGAGCAGGCTTAGACGATCGAGGCAGCGCTTACGTTTTTGTCAGTCAAGACGTTCCGGAGAAAGTCCTCGAGAAGAAAATCGAGGAGGTGCGCAACATGCTCGAAGGGGATTTACCCGAGTTGGAATCTGCGTTGGCACAAGCTGGCATGCGGCGCGTCATGTTGGAGGGATGTGCTTCAGGTTTAGTCCGACACGCGAGAGAAGTCAAACGCTACGCGCAGAAAACGCTATTATCCGCATTGAACGATTTCGACGATTACGTGCAATCCATCGCCGTCGAAGCGTTGAAGTGGTTGCAAGACGAAGCGTTGTTGAAATGGTGTCCGAGAACGCACACGTATTCAGCCTCAAATTTAGGAAATGCCGCGGCGCAATCTGGGATGGTCAAAGTCGAATCGATTCGACGCGTCGAACAAGATTTGTTGCTAGCCAGGAAGGCTTTAGTCTTAGCCACGCCTCTGCACTTGTTGTTTCTGATTACTCCGACATTGGATTGGCGCGAAGAGGAAATCGTGCAAAAGAACGGCAAAGTCATCAAGAAGATGGTCCCGCCTAACCCGTTGCCTCCATTAAATCAAAAGTTCTTCATGGATTTGTACACAAACTTAGATCTATTGCAAAAGTCTGTTCTGGAAATGGTCGGTATTGATCGCGCGTACGTCGAAAGTCGTTTACAACAAGGTAAAATGGACAACCCGCGAGACGAGAATCATGCGAGGCAACGACTGCTGTGCATTCGATTCATCAACGCGTTAATTTTACTCGACTTAGTCGAAGAAGTCAAAGTCGATCACATATGTAAAAAGTATTCCATCACCGGTCATACGTTGAAAAAGTTGCAGGAAGAATCGGTTCGTTTAGGATTCACCGTCTCGTCCGTGTGCGTGTACATGCGATGGCAGGATTTAGGCGATTTGGTAAATCGCGCTGCGGAACGGCTCATGGTTGGTGGCAGAGAAGATATTTTGCCTTTCACTTGCGTCGGAGACTGCATAGACGTGACTCGAGCGCGAGCGTTACTAGATGCGGGAATGAAATCGCCAAAAGATGTCGTCGGATTTGGCGTCAAAAGAGTGCAAAAAGCCATCAAACGTTTGAACACGGTGAAAAACTCGGCACACACGGCGAACCAGATTTTTAGAGCGTGCGAGAAATTTATCGCCGAGGAAGCGAAAGCGGCGAGAGAAGAAGCGGAACAGAGAATGCGTGAGTTGATGGAGGAGGAAGAGTTGTTTTGTTTGGAGGAGGGGAATAACACGACCAATAACACCACGACCACCACGACCACGATGCTTCTCAAAGAAGAAGAGCAAGCGGAAGCGGAAGATATGTGGGCGGGAGGTTGCAGAGGAGGCGTTAAAAAACGAAAAGACCACGTTTTGGTAGAAGATAAAAATGAGAACGCGAGGAATGCTTCTTCTTTCAAGCGCGCGAAGAAAAGATATCCAACGCCGTTCACGGAGGAAGACGACGACGATTTCGATCTCGACGACAAAACCCCGGGCATCGTCTTCTGCAGAGACGCGGAACAAGTCGCCGCGTTGACAAAGAAATGGCGCGAGTCCGAAAAATACGCCATTCTCTTCGAACCAAACCCATTGGAACCGTTTTCGTTGCCACCGATTGGTATCTTCTTAGCATTTAGCGACGAGTGCGTGTATTTCATGCGCTTACGTGCAAAGTCAAGAGATGAGGCCGGCAACGAAGCGACGGAAATCGTAAACGAAACGAAAGACAAACCTGCGTGCGATGTTGCCACGGCGATTGAGATTTTGCGAGACGCTCAGTCGAAGAAAATGACGATTGATTTGAAACCGCAACTGAGAAGTTTACTCGGTGCAGAAACGTTCGAAGACCGCGAATCGAGATTGAAAAATTCCGCTCGTTCAGCAGCCCAACAACCAAAGGAGTATTTCTTTGCGTTTTGTGGCGAGCGTGTTTTGGATCTTCGCATCATGGCGTGGTTATTGCGACCGGACGTGCAGACGACACCGTGCGTCTCTTCTGCAAACGCATGGGGATCTTCGCGAATGTTGTGGTCGTCTGGTGAAAGTTACAATAACAATAAGGTAGTCTTGAACATGTCATCTGCTGCGATGACCTACGAAACATCCTTGTGCGACGCCATCTTGAGAACGTTCATCGGCGACCTCTCACCCGCGCTGAACGTCTCGAAAATCGAACGCCAATCGACGTACGATCCCCGAGCAAAAATAAATAAGCACCGAAATAAACTCTCTGTGTTTCGACTAGAGCTAGCTAAAGCTGTGGCGATCATTTGGCACGTCTCGGAGACGTTTGAAAACATGTGCAAGAAAAGCGACGTGTACCAGGCTTTGCGAACGTTGGAAATGCCCTTCGCACGAGCGTTGGCCGATATTGAAAATGTCGGCGTGCCGATTAATGCTGCAGCACTCCAACCACACATCGCGAAAGCTAAAACGAGACGAGATGAGATCGAAACCATATGCATGCAATGGTATTCGCCTGAAATGTCCTCAGTGAATTTGAACTCGTCCACGGATGTGAATATTTTACTGTTTGAAACGTTAGGTTTGACGCCGCCGGACGATGCAATAATTTCAGATTTTAGCACCAAACATTATAACGATAACGGTAAAAATGACAAAATTAAACGCAGGCAGAAGTTTAAAGTTGATGCGGAGTGTTTGAAGCAGTTGGCGCACCCAGTCGCGGCGTTGATATCCGAGCATAGGAGTTTGGGTAAATACATAGCTACCGCCGAGGAGCTTTCATTGGTCCCATCTCGTCCCATACAAGAAGAAGACGGAGTCGATGAGGATGGCGTCTATATTTCTCGAACGAAAGCAACGACGAAAGACCGCATATACGCGTTCGCGAACCAAACCGATACGGAAACTGGACGAACGACGTCCGTTAATCCAAACTTGTATTCCATTCCGCACGGCGCCGTTTCTAATGAGAAAGTCCCCACATCTCTGCGCTCGCTCTTTGAAGCTCCACAAGGGCGGATTTTAGTCGCGTGTGATTATGCTCAATTGGAATTGAGGTTAGTCGCGCACTGTTCCGAAGACGCGACGTTGATTTCCGCGCTGAGTTCTAACCCATTCGAAGAGGAAAATGCGGATCCGTTTACGCGAATCGCCTCGAAATGGATGCGCGTGGATTACAACGCGGTGACTGACGAACAGAGGAAACAAACGAAAAATCTCGTATATGGTGTCATTTACGGTTCCGGCGTGAAATTGTTTGCAAAGAGCTTGAACGTCGCTGAGAACGAAGCGACGAAAATGCTCGATGATCTCAAAGCTACCACTTTATTGGGCGTCGAAAAATGGAAATCGCAAATCCTTGCCTTAGAAAAGACGAAAGATTCGCCGCGCGCGAGAACGTTATCGGGACGTTTTAGAGATTTACCAGAACTTAAATCCGAGAATTTTTCGCACGCTGCTACCGCGGAAAGAGTCTTCATCAACACCTTGATGCAAGGCAGCGCGGTTGACATCCTTAAAATGGCCACCATGTCCGCGCTCGAAAACTTGCGCAAGAAGTCCTTGTTGAAAAAAACCGATTTAATCTTAACCATACACGACGAGTTGTTGTTTGAATGCGACGAAAATCTCGCTAAAATGGTTGGTCGAGAGACGAGGAAAGCCATGGAAGATGCCGGGAAACACTTCAATTTGAGAGTGCCTTTATTTGCGGATTTACGAATCGGTAAGACGTGGGCGGATTTGAGCAAACGAAAATAAGGTGTATGAAATGAATACAATAGAAAATGCACGGCAAAGAAAGTAGTAGTGTGTAGAAATACGAAGAAGACGACGACGAAAAGTCGCAGGGATGCATATTAGCGCGTGCGTTGTAATAATAATACCACAACTGATGTTTACGTAGTAGGCGTAGTGTTTTTTGCTGCATTGTACAAAAATACCATTTTTGCGTAATTTTTGCATTTACCTAATAACAATTCCCCTAGGCACGCCCGGAAAGAAAGATAAATGTTCGCCTCAGCGACGATATTGCCAATATTGCATCATCATCGTCAGCATCATCGCGTCGCATCTCGCATCGCTCGCACGAGTACTCAGACCGCATCATTGCACGGCAGAAGAAGAGATCAACGACTCGTCGTAACCAACAACAACAACAATTCGAATTCGTCTGGCATTTGTGGCATCGATTTGGGCACGACGAACAGCGCCGTCGCGATAGTCACGGACTCTGGGAAAGCGGAAATCGTCCCGATACCGACAATAAATAACATGCAAACGACGAGAACGATGCCATCGGTGATACACTTCACGAGTACTGGTGAAGTTTTGACCGGACACGATGCGGTTCCTTTTTTACGTTCCGACCCGAAAAACACGTTCGGTTCGGTGAAAAGGCTCATAGGAAGGAAATATCGGAAAGCGAAGGAGGATATGCAATCGGTGTCGTACGAGTGCTGCTTCGACGATGAGACAAAACGAGTGGGCATAAAAGTACCGAATTTAGGAAAAGATGTTTCTTTACTTCCAGAAGAAATATCCTCGAAGGTTATCGAGCGACTCGTTCTCGAAGCCGAGCGGTATCGAGTTCTCGAGAGAGGGACGATTGAAAAAGCGGTGATTACGGTTCCTGCGTATTTTGATCAGACGCAAGTGGATGCGACCATACATGCGGGGATGATGGCTGGCTTGAAAGTGGTGAAGACGTTGAGAGAACCGGTCGCCGCGGCTTTGGCGTACGGGGTGGACGTCATGAACCCGGACTTGGACGAAACGATTTTCGTTTTCGATTTAGGCGGCGGCACGTTCGACGTGTCGATTTTAGAAGTTGGCGGTGGAACGTTGGAGGTGTTAGCCACTGGGGGGGATTCTAGATTAGGCGGGGACGATTTAGACGTAGCCGTAGCGAAATGGATGAGTAAAGAGTGCGATAAGAAAGGGTTGATTGTTGATTTTAGAGGCGCGTTGTTAAACGCCAGGAGGACGAGAGAGATACTGTCCGACGTGGATGTTGTGAACGTGCCTTTACCGCCAGATGGGAAAGAGGTAGCGTTTACGAGACAGATGTTAGAGAAAGCTTGCACGAGCGTTTTGCGACGAATGCGACAGCCGTGCGTGGAATGCGCGGATAGCGCCGGGGTGAACTTGGAACGTCTCAGGCAAATCGAAGAGGCGAAGAACAAGAAGAAAAATAGAAACAAGATTAGCACGAGATCGGCTGGACGGCCATTTGATAGAGTGTTATTAGTTGGAGGAGCGACAAAAACGCCTTGTGTGAGAAAGTTTGTCGAAAACACATTTTCGAGGAAACCAGAGTTGGATTTAGTGGACCCGGACGAAGTCGTCGCGATTGGCGCAGCCGTGAGAGCGGGGAGTTTGTCTGGGACCATAGATAACGTAGATACGTTCAACCCGTTAGAAGCGGGACTTATTCGAGCGTTTGCTGCCGCAAAAGGGCTTAACAATACTGAAGCTGGCGGCGCTGTTGGCGATTTGGAGGATGATGACGGTGAATACGATGAGTTTGACGAAGCGTATTTGAAACAGGACGAGGGCGAGTGGGAAGACGAGGAGATCCCAGAAGACTTGGACGATTTGAAAGAGATGATAGAACAATAATAATATCAATAGAATTCTGCTGCTTTTGTGTGTAGATGTACAATATATGGCGATAGATTGAATACGGTTACTGCTACTACACTGTATGTGTGTTCTTTATTAAGTTTTTTTACTAAACAAACTCTCTTCGAGTCTTTCCGTGATGCTCGCGCCTACGGGTTTAAGTTCTATCGTTCTAATCGTTTTTGGGTTATGATTGTCATCATTGCTATCATCTTCCTCCTCGTCGTCGTCTCCGTCGTCGTCGTTATCAATCTCTTCACTTCCATAGTCCAATGCGAGTAAATGCGCCTCGTGAACCGCTCCAAACTTGTTTTCAAAATCATCCTCGCTCGAGTTCATCTCAGCCGACGCCGATATGAACACGTCCACTCTATTCTCCGCTTTTTCAATCAAAGACCCCAACCTGTCCGGCCATTCGATCACTGACACGCTCGTCTTTGAAAAAGTATCCTCTAAATCAATCAACTGCATCACGCTCTTTTCGTCTGGTAATCGATACAGGTCAAAATGGTGCACCTTTTGAACGCCTTTCATCGTATCTCTCTCGTCGTCCTTCTCGTACGTGTTCTGAATCAGATACGTCGGAGACGTGACGGACAAAGACAAACCTTCGTTCAACGCGGAACGAATAAACGCTCTCGCAAACAGAGATTTTCCGGCACCGACGGTGCCGTGCAAACAAATCACATCGCCGCCTCGTATGACCGTTTCGGCTAAAATTTTTGCAATCTGGCCAGTTTGGGAAGGTTTTTTCGTCTCGAACGACATCTTTTTCATCAAAGACGACGCGCTGTTGTTGTTGCTCTCATCATCATCAACAGCAGCTTTGGTGGTGGTAAACGCTGCTCTATTGCTGTTGTTACGCATCATCACCATCGCGTTTCTTTTCCCTAAAGAATAATAATAACACGTCCTCCTTCTCCCTCGCATCATCATCCCCAAATACCGTTGTTCCGTGCATTGCCGCACGGGCTGATGATGGAGATGATGTTTTTGCCTTTCTGACATGAAGGACGACGACGAAACCACCCTTGCTTTCGTCGTCGTTGCACCGACACTTCTCGTCGCAAAACCACCTCGACGAGAAAAACACCTCTGACAACACATTTTGTTCGCTCTGGCAATACCGTTGATGATCATTTATCGTCGTGTGTTATATTCGTATTCGTTTCGTTCCCAACGAAAGTGTTGAAAACGTAAACGTTTTTCCCCCTTCAACCTTCATTTTCTCTTAAACCCTACCTGTACAGTGGTGCTTTTTCTTCTCTTTTCTGTGTGTGTGAAAATTTGTCATCATATAAAAAGAGCTTTTCTGCGAACGACGACAAAGAGCGACCTGAGAGGAGCAGCTAGAAAGAAATAAGACGAGCGAGGAGAGAGACATTTCATCTGCATCGAGCCTGTTCGAGGAAAGAGCGTTTTCTTCGTCGCGTGTTTCAAGGCGTTTTTATTTGTTTTTTTATTGCCCGAAGAGAAAAGAGCAATTGAGTGAGCAGATCTTGTTAGAATTCCGATCACATCAGAAACACATTCTTTTCCGTATATATAATAAATATTCATGACGGTCCCAGAAGGAGGAGAAGAAACGACCACCACCGCTGCGGCGAAAGATGCGAAAGATGCGCTCGAAAATCTCTCTTTGAGACCGGCAACAGCATCAAACAACAACGCGGGGTGGCAAACGCAAGGTGAAAAAGAAAAAGGAGGGAAACCGAAACCACCGGGGAAAGAAGAATCGACACATAAGTGGAAAGAAGAAGACGATCGAGACTTTCAAACGGTGACAAACAGACGCGCATCTGTGGACCACAAGAGGAGAGAGTATGCAGAACCGAGAGGAGGTGGTGGTATGGGGGGTTTAAGAGGCGGGAGAATTTCAGAAGACCGAGGGGGAGGAGGAGAGAGGAATTCCATCCCTGGCCTGAGACCACCGCGAGGGTACGAGAAGAGAGAAGGAGGAAACGATTTTTATAACCGAAACCGAAAGGATGGACCGTCGAGACCGAACCAAAACAGATCTGGGTTTTCTATTGGAAGAGGCCGAGGTCAAGGAAAAGGTCACGGGAACGTTTTAGGCGGCCCTGGTGGCGGGTACGAAGTGAACATGGCGCAACCGTACGCGCCCGGGTTTAACGAAGCCGAGCTCGAAATCGAAGAGAAGAAAAGTTGCATCTCGGAGGAATTTGAGAAGAGCATCGCGGAACACGCGACAGAGTTTGAGAAGTTGTTTAAAGACGAAAGAGAGTCGAATCCGGATCGCGAGAACATTGAACACGTGTACGGGGCGATGGAACTGGTTAAAATTTTGAGAGATTTGGAAGCGGCGAACGCATGCGAATTGCCGGCGGAGGTGGATAAAGACACCGTCCCGTTGAGATCGGTGAAACCTGGAGATATGTTGTGGGATTTGACCATGTTCGCAAACAGGGTGAAGACGAATCCGGGGGCGCCAGCAGGGCAACTGAAAGGTCCGGCGTGGAAAGACGGCGAAGACGCTTTGGGACGAAAAAAGAAAGATCGATACGAAGTTGGCGACGGGAAAGGATCGTACTCTACACAAAATAGAGGCGGCAGGAGAGATGAATACGACGGTGTGCCCGAGTGGGCTTTGGATGGGAACCAATTAAAAGACCGAACGGAGGTTGGAGATTCATTTTTGGGCGGTGCCATGCCGGCGTTGACGGAGGAGGAGATGCGCCAGATGCGCGAGGAAATCGCCTCGGGCACGACGAGGTCAGAGGCGAGAGTCGTCCCTGAAAGCGAAAAGATTGAGCTCACCGAAGCTGATATCAATGGTTTAATTACTGAGGACGCGTTTACGCAAGATATTAAAGCGGAATTAATGGAACAAGAAGCGGCGAAGAATCAACCGAGACAACAATCGAGATTTGTCATCGAAGAGGATTCTCCAAACGTGTCTTCCGGCGGTGGCTTTTTCGGAGATTTGAACGCACCGAACGTTGCGCAGCAACATCAAATGATGCAGCAGCAACAGCGGCAGCAACAACCGGCGGCGCCGGTGTCTATACCGACGAACTGGATGTACTTGGATCCCGCGGGCGCGCCGCAAGGACCATTTACGCGAGATGAGATCACAGAGTGGCACCAAGGCGGCTTCTTCCCGATGGATTTACCGTTGAGACCGTCTGATGCACCAATAAACTTCAAGTACGTTCCTCTTCAGGCGCTGTTAAAGATGGGATGGCGGTACGATCAAGTCTTGAACGCCATGAACGGAGGAGTTCGAGCGATTCCCGCGCCAGTTCAGCAACAACAACAACAGCAGCAGCAGCAGCGACAGCCTACCGGAGGTGGTGGCAGCGGCGGCGGCGGGCTGCTTAGTAACATTATGGGTGCAGCGGTGCCGTCTGGTCACCCAGCCGCGCCGTCCGGGCCGACAAAGTCGCTCGCTGATATCGAAGGCGGCGGTGCCGCAGTCAAGAAGGGCATGCCGCAACCGCGCGCCGGTGTGGTTGCGCCGAAGCGGAACGTCGCTCCATCACCATCACCAGCTACTGGAGGTGGTTTATTAGGAAGTATAATGGGTAGTGCCGGTGGTTTACCACAAGGGCATCATCAACAACAACAAGGTCAAAGCAAAGGCATGGGCATGTCGTTACAAGAGATGGAAGATCGACAGCGGGCGATGCTCGTTTTAGAGAAACAAAGCGAAGAAAATGCCCGCATAAATAGACAAAAACAAGAGCAAGAACAAAAACGTTTAGAAATGGAAAGACAGCAAAAACAGCAACAGCAGCAACATCAGCAGCAACAAGCGCAACAGAAGCCAGCTTGGGGCGGAGCAAAACCAGCTGCCGTTGTCAATGAAGGACGAAGTTTAGCGGACATTCAAAGAGAAGAAGCCGAGTTAGAGAGACAACGCAGAGCAAATGCGCCTGATATGCCCGCAGGAGGCCAAGGTGGTCTTCTGGGAACGCCGTGGGGTACCGGCGCGCCGCAAAGCGCTCGAGCACAACCGGCGAAACCGGCGTCGGGTTCCTTGGCGGCAGTCATGGCGCAAGAGCAAGCACAAGCGAGGAAAAGGCAAGAGATTTTGCAACGCGAAGCGAACGAGAGAATGGCAAACATGAAGGGTGGATGGCAAGGTAGTGGTGGTAGTACTGTCGGCGGTAGCGATGGTCAAAAGTCGTTAGCGGAGATTCAACGAGAAGAAGAGGAACGCCGCCAACGTGAAATGGCTGCGAAGAACGAAGAACTGTTGGGTATGCCGCAAAACGCCATCGGCACTGCGTGGGCGACTGGAAAATTAGCAAGTAGTAGTAACCCTCCACCGCCTCAACAGCAACAACCGCCGCCGCCGAAGCGACCGACGATGATGATGCCGCGACAGATGCAAGGTTCGCAACGCAAAGTGCAATCCGATTTCGATCGTCCCGATAGCGCCGGCTCCGCGCCGCGATCCAACCCAGGAAGCCACAACAACTCTATCGCGGATAATATGAACCAAATCGACGGCGACTCTTGGGGTGCGCCTCCGGCGCCGAAGAACAAGCGCGCGTTGCAACAATGGTGCAAACGCGCGATGAAAACGTTGAACGGATCCGAAGATTTAACTCTAGTGGATTTCTTGCTCTCCTTGGCGAGCGCGGGAGAGGTTCAAGAGTACGTTGGTTTATATCTAGGCAACACGCCAAAAGCCACGGAGTTTGGCTTAGAGTTGGTGAAGCAAAAACGAGCGGATCCGAGTTTGAAAGACGGCATCGCGCGCTTGTGAGCTCATAATGGAATAAGAGAGAAAGTAAAACAAATAAAAAGTGGTAATAAAAAGAATAAGCGAATATATCAATCCGTGAATATATAAATACAACAGCAGCGAGCGCGCTAAAAGTTTTAAAAGTCAATACCAGGACACGGTAACCCAAACACTATTCCTCCTATGCACGACTGCAACGGCTTCCCGTATATTATCGGTAACAAGAACGCCGCGCCGATGTTCCCTAAACTTAAAAACGACGCCAAGAACGCGCAAAAAATGCCCACCGCTTTTATCTGTTCTGGATCTTTGAAAAAATCTGACCCTTCTTCGGAGACGTACGTTCCGTCTCGATCGTACACTCTTTGCTTCATCTCCAGCTCTTTCTTTCGTTCGTTGTTCAACCGTTTTTCTTTATCTGAAATGGATTCTTCCTTTTCTGTGAAGAACGATTCGAAGGTTTCAGTGAATGTTTTTTCTTCCTTCTTATCTTCACTCTCTGTCTCTGCATCATCGGAAGAGGCTTTCGTTCTGTGTATCGTCGTACGGGGGAAGGTAAAATGTGTCTCGTGATGATGATTTCTTTTGTGTTGTTGCTGATGATAATAATGCTTCTTTGCGAAGTTACCGCCGTTGCGGTAAAGAACAGTCTCAGCGTTCCTCGCGCTCGATGAAATGGTTTTGATGATCATCGTCGTCGTTTACGCCGTCTGAATCGTGCTTTTAAATGATGATGTAAATGGGTGATTTTCGATCCAAAATGGAAAGATATTTCTCAGATATTTCTCTTTAATTTTACAACAGCTGCTTCGAATTATTACTTTTGTTGCACGACGCACCCTTTCAACCCGTTCCCGATCGTTCTGGAATTGTCGTCCAACTTTTCCGGGGGGAACCCGCTCAGTTGTAACGGCCTCGTCGCAGACGCTTCTCCATTCGCCTGTCGAATAAAGTCTCGAATGTGCGCGACGGTGTGCGAGAGATTGAACTTGGCGACGAGGCGAGACCCGTCGCGTAAACGAATTTGAATCGACGTCGTCGGTTCTTTCTCGTCCACCGACCACGGTTTCATTTCTTCGAGCGCTTTTCCTCC
>Ga0257106_1000499_pt1 | contig 23120 bp, 14 predicted proteins | sample LP_taG_3_FD_190177 | JGI IMG/M metagenome (GOLD analysis project Ga0257106, IMG submission 190177) | Marine microbial communities from Northeast Subartic Pacific Ocean, Canada - LP_J_2011_P26_10m | ecosystem: Environmental > Aquatic > Marine > Oceanic | place: Canada: Northeast Subartic Pacific...
TTAGTCATAGTGGTTACAGAAGATGTGTCCCAACCACTGATATCTGCATTGAATCCCTCTCGATCTTTGAACGCGTCACGCATGTCTTGAACGTTGGAAACGTCCCAATTCGGCATCGTTCCGTACTCACTAGAGGAACATAAACCATCAACTGGGTTCGTTCCTAAACATGTCTCAATAGCAGAATGAAAATTACTATCATTTATATTTGTGACAGCGAGTGCCTTTTCTAGCGTTGCTATCAGTGTGAAAACAAGTATTAACAAACCCTTCCTATTTATCTCTATCATTTCACCTACTAACGAAACAGTGAGGGCAAGGTGTTTCTTTTGCCTTTGAGTTTTTTTGTTCGCCATCTTCTAAAAACCTAAAAAAAAGAGGAGAGAAACAAAAGTTAGTCACCAAAAGCAAAAGAAACAACGACCTTCATCACGCCCCCCGCAAACTCCCCAAAATCCACCCGCGACCTCACCGCTTCCTTCACGAATTTAAAGAACTTACGCGACAAACTCCCCCCACCCGCAACTTATACTAAGGTCCGTAACTTCGGGAACTTCTCGCGACTTCGGGAAAAACGACGACGAAAAAATCGGTTTCTATTTCTTGACTTACGAGTGGAGCCGAAGGCGACTTTCGTTGATTAAGATGATTCACGGGGTAGAGGAAGCGTTGATACTTCTTTTTGCCGCGTTTAGGTACGAGTACTTGTTTTGAAGTGATGTCGTACGCGCTTGAAAAGTGAGGATATTTATTCGGTAAAAGATTCGTATCCAAAAGACAAACGACAAAAAGAAGGAGGCCAAACCAAAACTATCTGGCGAGAAAAATGTTTCAACAAAAGTATTTAGGGTTCTCAGATGGTTTAAGGTATGAGAGTACCCCCTTCGTACTGAGGCAGTACTGAGGCAGTACTATCAATTTTTAAGGTCAAAATATATTCCGGCACAGACAACTTCCAGACAACTTTAAGACAACTTCGAAGAGATATCTACTCCATATCTTTCACTTTGAGAAAAATCAATCATCGTCACACAAAAGAACACAGACGAAGAATACCAATACTCGTTAGAGATCGCTCGCTCGTTTTCTGATGGCATCAACAAAATCAACACTCCTTTTGTCGGGAGTTGTGGCCTCCTCCTCTGCCTCCTCCCGCATCATCCGCCGCTCTTCGACGAAAAACACATTCCGAAACGTCGTCGTCACTTCCCGGGGAATACTCCTAAACGCTTCTTCTTCATCATCATCTACGTCGTCTAAATCGTCGAGAACAGCATCGTCATCATTTGCAGAACAAGAGGAGGAATTATGGCTCGCGTTGGGATGATTTTGGACCCCCTCGGAAACGTTTCAATCCATTCCGGGGGTTCTTTCTGTGACCGTCGGGTACGTAGGCGCAGAAGGGAAAAGTGATACCAAAAACATCGACAGAGCGGTGACGTATCAATCGGTCTGCAGCGGGGACGGGAACACGGAAGCGCTGAAAGTACGATTCGATACCACTAAAGTGACAATAGAAGATTTGTTGGACGTGTTTTTTGCCTCGCACGATGCCACGCGGCGAGCGGCTTCGGCGCAGTACGAAAGCGCCGTCTGGCCGCAAAGCGAAGCGCAATACGAAAAGGTGCGGGCGTACGTCGAGGCGATGAACGAAGGCGCGATGATGAAGCAGAGACGACCAATTGCGACAAAGATACGAAATCCGAGTAAAACTCGATTCGCAATTGCGGAGAGGTACCATCAAAACTACAACAAGAAGAACGCGTATCGTCTTTCGGCGGCGTTTGGCGTGTTTTTATTGAACTTGCAGGCGCCGGATTCGTTCTTCTTGCAAGAGCAGTTGAAAGTTCTCCTCGGCGCGGGAGTGGTTTTATCCTCGTTGGAACAAATGTTACCGTTTTACGATCGAGTGTTGGACGAGTTAGAAGGGAACGTAAACAACAGTGGGAGTAGTTCCAACGACGCCGACGAGTAAAAGACATTGTTCATCAAAGTTCGTTTCCGAACTCTCGCGCCCGCAAAGCCCGCTCCCGCGACGACGACGCATAGATTAGAAGATAGATTTAGAACCAAACCCACCCCAAAAAAAGAAAAGAGAATAGAGAATAGAGAATGAGCTCTTCTCAAGGAGTTTCTGCTGCTGCTGCTCCTGCTGCTGCTCAGTTATAAAATGTATGCGTGTGTGACGTCTGCGTTTCAAGGTCAAAGCGACTTAAAGAGTACATTCCGCGCAAGTACCGATAATAATTATATACATTTAATACTATTCAGCAATAACAGAACATCCAAAAGCACATACGAGTCGTTCTTCAGCGCTCGTTGTTCCGATGTTGCTCGGCGACATTTTTGCAGCAAAAACTCAATTTTTTTCTTCTTTCGGGAAAAGAACTGCACAAAAAAAAGGCATTCTCTTTGCGCGCTGTTTGCGCACACGACGCCGCTTTAAAATGATCACCACTTCCAGTTGGAGTTGTGTTTCTTCGACTAGTGCATCTTCTCTCCTTTTACCACCACGCGGGGCGAGGACGACCACGACCAGCTGTGCTGAGAAGTTTTCTTCTCCATCCGCTCAAAGGCTTATCTTTTGTCGGGAAAAACAATCGAGTGAATCTTTGTCGAGTTTTGGAGGAGAGCGAGGGCGTTTAATAAGAAGCAGTTTTCGGTGTCGTCGAACGCACCGGGAGTGTTGCCACCAGCAGCAGCAGCGGCGAGCGGGTTTTGTGGCGGCCTCGTCGTCGTCTTCTTCGATGGAGATGAAGATGAAAGATTTCAAGTGCAAATTGACCACCTCCATCATCTCTTCGACGGTGTCTGAATGCGTCTCTGAAATCGAACATCTCGCAAAAAGGAGTAGTAATAACAGTCGTCCGGATATCGTGGAGTTACGCGTGGATTTTCTGGAGAAATCGATTCGGTCGGACGAGAGGAAAATGAAGGAAGCGATCGGACAGTTGGTGGAGGCGTGCGAGAAGGTGGCGAAGATTCCGTGCGTGGTGACGTTTCGACCGACGTGGGAAGGCGGGCAAGACGGCGGCGACGAAGAGACAAGACTGCGATGTTTGTGGGAAGGATTTCGAGCGGGTGCGACGTACGTGGATTGCGAGTTGTTAGCCATCGAGCGGTTCGCGAAAGCGAAGCCGGACGAGAGAGATGGCGTTATCAAAGGACCGGGGCAGATGTTGATTTGTAGCAGTCACGAGTACGAGTTGACGCCATCGATGGACGTTTTGCTAAAGGAAAAGTACGAGAAGATTCGAGCGAATGACATGTGCGACATCGCGAAGATCGCGTGCGTGTGCCAGGATATTAACGACGTTGGACGGTTGGCGAAGGTTTTAGAAAAAGCGAGAGGGGATGGATATCCGTGCGCGGTTTTAGGAATGAGCGAACACGGGTTGATTTCCAGATTGTTAGCGACAAAGCTCGGGAGTTATTTGACGTTTGGGAGTATTCGCGCCGGATTCGAGTCCGCACCGGGGCAGCCGACGTTGCGAGATTTGAGCGAGTTGTACAGGGTGAACACTTCGCAAACGAGGGAGACGAAAGTTTTGGGCGTGATGGGGAACCCGATCGCGCAGAGTAAATCGCCGCAGTTGCACAACAAAGCGTTGATTAGCGCAAAGGTGGATGATAAGTGTTACGTGCCTTTATTAGTGAAAGATTTCGCGGAGTTTGTCGAGAATGAGAGTTTGTTTAACAACAAAAACAACGATTGGGTTGGGTTTTCGGTGACGATTCCGCACAAGGAATCAGCTTTGAAATTTTGCGGCGAGAACGTCGACCCGGTGGCGAAACAAATTGGAGCGGTGAATACGTTGGTGAGACAAAAAGACGGATCTTTTCGCGGGTACAACACGGATTACGTCGCCGCGATTGGTGCGATTGAAAAGGCGTTGGATCCGACGATTCCGCGAGACGCGGCAGAGACGACAGATTCGAAGGCGTTGAAAGGAAAGACCGTGTTAGTATTAGGCGCGGGAGGCGCGGCGAGAGGGTTAGCGTTCGGTGCAAAGTTTAAAGAAGCCAACGTAGTCGTTGCGAATAGAAGTAAAGATAGAGCGGATGCATTGGCGGAGGCGTGCGGTGGTACGTCAATTTCTGTCGAAGACGTCGCGAGTGGGAATTTCGGGGATTTGAAAATAGACGTCATCGCGAACACGACGTCGTTAGGGATGGTTGGCGAGAGAGTAAATGAAACGCCGTGCCCAAAAGAAGCTATTAAAAAATCTGGCGCGGTCGTCTGTTTCGACGCGGTGTATAACCCGCTCGAGACGAGATTGTTGAGAGAGGCGAAGGAGTGCGGCTTAACCGTCGCGAGCGGGTTGGACATGTTCGTCGGTCAAGCGGCGAGACAGTTTGAGTTGTTCAACGAGGGTCAAAAAGCCGATTACGCCGGCATGCGCGAAACCGTCTTGAACGCTTCGAAAGGTAATTGATCTGGCGGCGGCGGCGGAGAAAATATGTGCATTTGGAACGTTTTCGGCTTTTTTTGTTGTTGTTGTTATACAATGATGATGATACAAGTGTAGATTTTACATAATGACCTCGGCGACGACTGTGTCCGACGACACCATCCTTGGCGATTCGTTCGCTCCTTCTTCTTCTTTTCTGCTGCCTTCCCCTATTTCCTCTTCTTCTTCTTCCTCCTCCTCCTCTTCTTCTTCTTCGGTCTTAAACCCTTCGGCCATGCGCGGTTGCGAATCTTCAATCGGTACTTTCCTTTGGTACTCTTTTCGCGTGGCTAATCGTCTCGCCGCTTTTTCTTGATCTTTTAGTCTCTTCTTCTCGTTTTGGAGTTGCTTTTTCATGGATTTCTTTCCTTTCGGTGCCGGCGTGGACGACGAAAGCGGTGGCATGGTGCCTAACAACGCTCCTTTCGCGGTCGCCGCCGGCGTCGGCGGCGAAGCGCTCGTTATTTTCGTCGTTGGCGATGACTTCATTTTCGTCATCGAGTGTTGATTGCTCGGCGAAGACGAAAACGCAGCCGTCCTCATCTTTTCTTTCTTCACCGACGGTTGCTGGATCGGTCGCGCCAACGCTCGTCCGCTTGCCACGAAACCATTCGCGCCAAATCGTCGGTTCCCAATAACAACTCTCGCGCCGCCTCTTTTCGCGAAGTACTCGTCGTCGATGTCGTCGTAATACGCGGGGCTCTTGTTGTTCGATGACTTCATTTGATGATAGCGATGAAAATCTCGACGATCTTCTTCCTCGAACGAATCTTCTTCATACGAAGACCGTCTCGTGCCGTGCATCTCGTCCTCGTCTTTTTCCAAACCCAACCATTTCGAGCGTTTCAGCAAACACAACGGATGTTCCCGTAAATCCAACTCTCCGCGAAGCTTATGCACGGACCCGTTCAACTCTCGATAACACAACAAATTCTCAAACGGCACTCGACAGGACGGACACTTCGCGGCAAAGCTCGAGCCACCACCGCTGCCGTGACGATGGTGCTGATGATGCGTCGACGACAACCCGCGTTTTTTCCTCTGCTCGTTTTCCTCCTCCTCTTGAAAGTTCGCCCACCGAACGATGCACCTGGCGCAAAACGAGTGCAAACACGGGACGGTAAAACACGAGTTTTCCAAAGCCGGCGCGGTGAGACAAATCGCGCACGACGGTAAACTCGATTCGTCGTCGTCCTCGTCGTCTACTAATAAATCGTCAGCATTCTCTTTGTCTTCATCATCATCATCATCGTCTAAATCATCCTCTCCTTTACTCTCGTCAAAGTCTTTCTTCTTTGTCTCCTTCTCTAAAAACACCAACACATCGTCCGAATGATGAGAAGACTCCTCGTCGTGCGCCGAGGAAAACAACGCGCGCAGCTCCTGTTCCTCCTCTTCCTCCTCCTCTTCCGAGTGTGAAAGCTCCAGCCGAGAGAACGTCTCGCGCAAGTTAAAAAGAGAAGGCGTTACAGGTACAAATCCTTCTTCTTCTTCTTTCCTCGTCATTTTTTATCTCTTCTTCCCCAAAATCTTATTAAAATCGTCTCTTCAACGGACACAAAACACCTCAGATGTGGGGGTTGCTGTTTTCGCGGAGGCGGAGGACAACTCACGCGCGTGTACTAAAAATATACTAAAGAGAGAGAGAGAAGAAGAAAACAGAGAGATTACCACCTGCAATTCTTTTTCTTCGTCTCTCTCGCCGCGAACACCGCAGAGAAAAGAGAGAAAAGAGTGAGAGAGAACGAGAGAGATGAGAGATATCTCTCTCCGCCCTTGACGTGTGACGATATGTCTCGACGAAGAATATTCTCATCGAAAGTGTTTTTTTGGCCTCTCCTTTCTGTTGTATTTTCACTGATTTTGGTGTCTTTGAAAAAAAAAAGTTCGTTTGTTTGCCCAAGAAGAAACAGAAGCAGAGGAAAAAGTTTTGGCTTGAAAAAAAGGTAAAAAAAAAACTGTCGTCTTTTCACACAGAGGACTGCTGCACAACAGATTACCAATATCACTACCACCACCACCACCACCACCACCACGAGAGAGAGAGAGAGAGAGAGACAGAGAGAGACAGAGAGATTTTGTGTGTTCGTTGTCGCGAACAAGAAGAAGAAGACAACAAAAAGGAACAGGATTTGAGAGAGAGAAGTGATGCGCGAGAGACGAAAATAACGAGTTTTGGGGAAACTCTATAATGAACAGCGATATAAAAACGAGGCTGAGAAAAGAATACGAAACGCCGTCGACGTGTACCACGCACTTGGCTTTGACTTTGGTGCAACTCATATTCGCGCTCATGCACACTTTGGCGAATCCATCCTTGAAACATATTCCGTCGTTTGCGTTTTGTACGCTGAGATTGGCGATAGCGTTGCCGTTCTTGTATATGTTTGGACGACTGGAAAAACCGACGCAAACGAAAGATATTTCCTGGAAGCAACGCTTTTGGTTCGTACCGATGGGGACTTTTTTAGGGATCGCGTACTTACTCGTGTTCGTGTGTAACGAGCGGTCTGGAGCGATCGCGGTCGCGAGCGTGCAGCCGCTGATGCCGGTGTGCACGGCTATGCTTTCGTTCGCGTTTGGTTTAGAGCGGATGTGTTTTTTGAAAGCGTTCGGGTGTTTGCTCGGTTTCGCGGGGACGGTGTTGGCGGTGAGAGCGCACAGGATTTTCGACGAGGTTGGTCCGTCTGTCGAGGACGTGTTGCTGTTACTGTTGCAAACGTGTTCGTATTCGTTTTACGTCGTGATGGTGGTGAAAGCGACGAAGAGTGGGATGAAGAATTACGGGATGACGTTTCTGTTTCGATCGACTCTTTTCGCCTGGACGTGGATATTCTTCGCCGGAGGATTGAAGCAGATTTTCATAGACATAGATTGGGAAAACGAGGTCCCCGCGTACGCGTGGGGTGGCGTGCTCTTTTCCGGGTTTGGGAGCGCCGTCATCGCGCACGGCATTAACAGTTGGGCGATTACCCGAGTCAACGGCGTGTTACCGACGGTGTACTCGGGCGTCCAAGTCGCGTTCACGGTGCTCTTCGGGTTGACGTTTCTGGACGAATCGCTGGAAGCGATTCAATTTGCCGGCATCGCAATCACCGTGGTCGGCGTGTACTGCGTCGCGAGAAGTCGCGCGGAGGAACGCGAAGAAATTATTTCTTCAGCGACGACGGAAACGACGGAAACGACGACCCCAACCGCCAACGCCCAACGACAAAAAGACGACGACGTCGAACTCGTCGAACTCGTCGTCACCGTTCCAGACGCGGTCCCGCACCGACCCTCGCTCGATCTGTAGAATAAGAATAATAATAGTATAGTAATAGTAATAGTAATAGTCTACTTTGAGTAGAGTTACAACAATACTAAACCCTACACCCTAAGCAATTGAGTTCGTTAAAAAAGAGGATAAGGAGCAGAAGGGTTTTCCGGCACTTTTTCTCGGTCGCAGAAAGACTACTCACACATACAAAATGCTTCGTCGCGCGTCGTCGCGAACGCTCCGAGCTTCCTCCTCTCTGTTCTTTCGGGCAGGTGGTATTGGTGGTTCTTTTCCGACCACCCCCATCGTCGTCAACACCACGACGACGAATAAAACCGCCGCCGCCAGTCAAACGATGGTCCGGTGCATGGCCTCGGGACCCCCGAGAAACGCGACGGAAATCTCGGACGAGTTGTTGGCAAAACTCGGGACTTTATCCACGCAAGCGCTCATCGACGGGTTATGGGTGATGGGATGGCCAACGTCGCACATAATGGGCGCGAGGCCGCTGACGGAAGGCCAGCCGAAAACGATCGGCCGGGCGATTACCATTCAGTTCGTCCCGCAAAGGCCGGATATTATGAAGGATAAACCCGCCGGGATGGACAGTCCGGAATACGAAGCGTTCGAGCTCGCCGGGCCGAAAGAGGTGATCGTGATGAACTCGGTCGGGCCGTGGGAATCCGTCGGTGGGGACATTAAGTTTTTACGTTTGATGCAGAAGAAAGTCGCGGGTTTAGTCACGGACGGGTCGGTGAGAGATACCGCGGTGTTGCGAGGATACGGGTTCCCGGTGTTTTGCCACTCGACGACGCCGAGGCAAGGACCGCACGTGCACCAACCGTGGGCGTGTAACTTGGTGATTAATTGCGGTGGGGTCACGGTGAGACCAGGGGATGCGATCATTGGGGATCAAGACGGGGCGGTGGTCATACCCGCGGCGGTTGCGCAGGAGGTGTACGATATCGCGCACTCGAGAGAGATTATCGAGGACGTGGTGAAGACGGAGTTGGAGCAAAACCCAGGGCCACCGGGAAGATATTATCCGTTTCACTCGAAGATGATCAAAGAAGATTCGCCGTTGGGGAAATTATTGACGAGCAAAGGGATTACGCCGACTGGAGGTTTCATGAAAGGGATGCACTCCGCGGCGAGAGGCGGCCAAGAAAAGTATTTCGGTAATAATTATTATAGAGGAGGAACGAATGTCAGAAGCAGCAGAAACAATACGAGAAACAGTAACAACGCCATGTTTAAGCGTAACATGTCGTCGTACGCGAGATCGCAATCGGATTACGACGAAGTTTTGAAGACTATTCTTCAGCACAAAGCGTGCGCGGTTTTGCGCACGCTGCACGAAGGCAAAGTCGAGTTAGCCATGGACGCCGCCGTGAGAGGTGGGTTTAAACTCGTCGAGTTTACAATGACGACACCGGGATGGGCGGATGCGGTTGCAAACTTCGCCAAGCGCACGGACGTTATGATGGGCGTCGGGACGGTGCTGAGCGTCGACGACGCGAAGAAAGCCATGGACGCGGGCTCGAGATTTATCGTTTCACCGATTCTCATCCCGTCGGTTGTGGAGTGGTGCAAAGAAAACACCATCGTGTGCATGCCGGGTTGCCAAACGCCGACTGAGTTACACTACGCGTACACGTTGGGTGCACCGATCCAAAAGTTGTTTCCAGGCGTCGCCGGCGGACCGGCGTGGGTGAAAGCTGTCTCTTCGGCGTTGCCGCATTTGAGAATTAACCCGACGAGCGGAACCGATTTGGACACGTGCCAAGACTATTTAAGAAACGGTGCGTCGTCGGTAGGTTTTGTAGCGCCGGCGTTTGACCAAGAGAAGATCAAAAACAGCGATTGGGACGGCATCGCGGCGACCGCAAAGGCGTTGACCGACGCGGTCAAAGCGGCGTAAGAGAGAATTTTGATTAAAACTGTAAAACTCGCGCTCGAGAATTCAAAAGAAAGATCCATTGTTAATAATAATAATAATAATAATATGAGAACGATATAATATCCATTTATAGTGCGTCCACATGCGAACAATTAGATAGGCGCGCGTATCTTCTTCTTTTTTTAGTGCAAGCTGCTGCTCCGTCGATGTTACAATTCTTGTTTGCTACGTATGCGCATTGATTAATAGTCGTCAACCGTCCTCCGACTTTCTTCGACCGGAAATACCGTCGGCCTATACTCGGGCACGTATTGAGCTCTTTTGACATACTTGTACAACTTTGTGTCGTGTTCATCATCCGATTCTATGATTGCCACTACGCTTCTTTTTGCTTGTCCTTCCTCGGCGGCTTGTTTTATGACCCTCACGGCGACTCTCGCCGAGATGTTACGAATCTCTTTAATCAGCGGAAAAATACAACCTCTTCGAATTTGGTCTTCGGTGAGCATATCCGAGATCGCTTTTGCTGAAGATACCAGCATCTCCTCGGAAATCGTCTTTGCACCGCTCAACAGTGCGCCTAATCCGAGCCCGGGGAAAATGTACAAATTGTTCCCTTGGTTCGCGCGCATCAGTCGTCCGGAGACGGCGCCTTTCGCGTCTTCAAAAGGCGATCCGCTCGAAAAAACCGCCCTCCCGTCGGTCGCTTTCGCCGCCTCTTCCGATGTACACTCCGCGTTCGAGGTTGGATTGGACAGAGGGAAAATAATCGGCCGTTCGTTTTGCTCGCCCATTTGCCGTAAAACGTCCTCGGTAAACAACCCGTTCACCGTCGATGCGCCGAGTAAAGCGGTGCACTTTGATTTCGTCACTACGTCCAACAAGGAAGCGCCGTCTGGTAACTCTTTTGTCGCTTTCCTCGCTTTTGCGAACGGTTCCACCGCGGCTTCCCTCGGAAACTCCAATTTACGCTCGTTCGTAATTAACCCGTTATTATCCATGATGTAAAAATTATCGTAAGCTTCTTCTTCGCTCAAACCGCCGCTCTTCACGACCGCTTTGTGTAACATGGCGACGATACCCATGCCCGCTGAACCGGCACCGCACATGACAAACTTCTGCTTTCGAATTTCCGATCGGTCCTTTCCTCCCAACACCTTCAACGCTCCGTATACGCCGGCTAATACTACCGCCGCCGTGCCTTGAATGTCGTCGTTAAAACACAAATAATCGTTCCTGTAATTCGTTAAAATCTCCAGAGCGTGCTTGGTTTGAAAATCTTCAAACTGAATGAGCGCGTTTGGCCATCGGTGTCGAATTGCTCGCATAAACTCGTCAATCACGCGGTAATAATCGCCCCCTTCCAACCTCTGAGAATTCAATCCAAAATACCACTTATCGTTCAATAAGCTCTTGTTATTCGTCCCGACGTCTAAGCACACCGGTAAAACTTCCTGCGGATCAAACCCACCCCCGGCGACGTACAAATCCAACTTCCCAACCGAAATCCCCATCCCGTGCGCGCCTAAATCGCCCAACCCTAACACTCTCGACCCGTCCGTCACGACGACAATCTTCACGTCTCCTCGCCAGTTATACGTCATCGAGTGCATGTGCCCGACGTCGTCTTTGGTAAAGAACATCCCCCTCGCGCGTCGAAAGAAACGCGAATAGTTCAAACACGCCTCCCCAACCGTCGGAGTATAAATCACCGGCGCTAACTCCTCCACGTGCTCTTGCAACAATCGGTAAAACAACGTCTCGTTCCTATCTTTCAGCGCCTGCAAATGACGCCATCGCGCAATCTTCGGCGCGTTCGATTCTCGCATCACCACCTGTTGCTGCCAAATCTTCTCCGCTTGCTCTTCGATGGAGAAAAATCTCGGTGGCACTAACCCTCTCACGCCTAAGCGTTCCCGCTCCGAGTGGTTAAACCCGGTCCCTTTGTTATACACCGCGTTGTGCAATATCTCGCTCCCTCGGTGGATGTTCCCAGTCAAAACGACAATCTCGTCCACGCTCCGCTTCCGGCTTTGCCTCCCTAACCAGTCTCGTAAACTCTCGTGTTTGTTGTATTCCATCTGTTGCTCTCGCGTTCGAGGTGGAGACGTCGCGTCGTTGATGAAATCGTCCTTCGATGGGTCTCGCGCGTTCGATGGGAGTTCTTGCGGGAACACCGAGAAACCGTCGATGGCTTCGCTGATTATTATCTCTGGTTGCGCTTTAGAGGACGATGAAGTGGCGTCGAAGCCGTCGTCGGCGCTTGAATACCATCGCTTGTCTCCGAGGCGACGTAAAGGAAGCGCCGAAAAGCGTCGGAGTGCCAAGCGCATCATCATTTTATGTATCCGAGAAGAAGAAGGGAGCAAGAGCGTTTTTCTTTTGTGGATAACGGTCTCGTCGTTAGACTACTTGAGATTTTGGACTAAGCGAGGTGTTCTTCAATTCATCATCTTATTATGTTACACATTTACTACGTAAAACTAGACTTTGACGTCTACCCGCCTCCGGCTGCTAAGTCTTTCGCGGTGATCTGTCTCCGAAACACGTCCTCGCGGATGCTCCACAAACACTCTTTGTTTCTCCTGGTCGGCTCCGGCGGGACGGGAGGTTTTAGAAACGTGAGCGTCAACAACGCGCGGCGACCGCTCGTGTTTTCACCGCCTTGGTGGAACGCGCGCGCGTTGTATAGGACCGCGTCGCCTTTTTTCAAAAGTGCTTCGACTGCTTGTTTCGTTCGCAAGACGTCGAACTCTTTCTCGGTCCATTTTGTTTTTGGGAGTTGGTCGTGGGTCTGTTTGTCGTGAGAGTTTAAAACGAACAGAGTTGGACCCATGTCTTGCGTGACGTCTTGCAACGCGATGAAAACGGAATACAGGGTTTCGTGCGGGGCGTCGTAGGCGACGTCTGGGTGCAATACCTGTCGGTCGGCGCCTTTCTCCGTGGCGAGGACGGAGAGCTCGACTAACACCGCGTCCTCCGTGGCGTCCTCGACGAAGGAGAGGATGTTCCGTATGTTCCCTCCTTCTTCTTTGCACGCGAATTCTAACGCTTTTTTCACCCCATTGATTTTACCATCGTCACTGTCATCGCCGTTGTCGTCGCCCACTCCGAGCAACACGTCCGTCCTTCGCAACGCGTCGCCGTACGTCTCTTTACACTCGTCGCATATCGCGTTCAAGTCTGCTAAAATCTCGTCGCACGTCTCCTCCGGGACGACGGATTTCAAAAACACCAAACCGTGCGTCCGCAAGATATCCGCCGCTCTTTCCGCTTCCCGGAGTTTCATACTCTTCGTTATTGTTTCGTTTCCATTTTTCTCATCTCCGCGACGTTCTTCCATATCGACGACGCTCGTCGCGCTCAACGTTTTTTCCCTCGCCTCTTCGCTCACGAACGTTTCCACGCAGTCTCGCTGCTTCCCAGATTCCAATCTCAAATACATCTCCAACGCCGCCGCGTCTGAAACGACGCCTCCTAACCCCCCGGTTTCCTCCTCCTCGTCATCGTCGTCTTCTTCTCTGAACGAGGCTTCCACCACCGCGGTCACGTGCTCGTTAATCTCTCGCCAAACTCTGAGCGTTTTCGTTTGTCTCCTTCTTCCTTCGGGAGTCACGCTGAGGGGATTCCACTTTTTACTTCTCCTCAAACAAAGCTTTGACATCGCAGAAAAAGAAGTTCTCGACAAAAAACACGATGATGATGCAAAAATCGTCGTCATGCTGTCAGAGAGTGAGAGAAATCGTAAAAGTTTCGCGTAAACATGTCTCCTTTCTTCGGTGGTTTCGTGTGGATAAAATGGAGTTTTTTCTTCGTGTCTTGAGTAAAAATATTCAAAATCACTCGACATTTGACTCTTACTTTACACGCGTACGAAGAGTCGCGAATCGAGAAGAAGCCAAAGTCGTCGATCTGCTTCGGCTTTTTCTCTCTCTCTGTATTTCCTCGTGGTCTCAAAATCTTTGAAGTTCACCCGAGCAAAGAGAGAAAGAAAGATGAATTTCGTGAATACATTCGTTTCGAATTTAGAACACCTGGACCAAACGGCGCAAACGATATCGAAAGAAACGGACGGAGATTTGAAAGAAACCATCGCGAAAAACTTACCCATCGTGACGAACAAAGTCATAAAGGAAATAACCGCGAGAGGTTTTATCAGCGGCGGCGGTAGAAACGACGACGACGACGAGAGGAAGAGGAGAGAAAATCTCGAGGATGATGCGAAACGGTTGGAGAGTTCAGAGGAGATTTTGAGAGCGCTTAATAATGCCATCGAGGACGACGACGCGCCTCGTTTACCTCATCTTTCTCCTCTCGAAGACGGAGACGATGGAGACGCAATACATCGACGGGAAAGTTTGCGTCGTCAAACGGAGATTCTTTTGCCGGCGCTGCGCGCGCTCGAGGCGGACGTGGAAACGCTTCAATCCCGAGCGAACGAGAGGAAGTTTCGAGAGGAAGAGGAGGCGAAGAAACGCATGGAAGCGAGGCAACACGAGATGCAGGAATCGATGCGATTAGAGCGGTTGTTGGAACGAGAGAGAAATGCGCGAATGGAGTTGGAGAGGTTCGAGGAGGAGCGGGTGATGGCCATGAAGAACGACCAAGGCGAGTGCGAGAAGACGATGAGGGAGTGTCGATTGGCCAAAGAGGAGAGAAGGAAGGAGAGCGAAAAGGCGGAGAGGGAGAAAAAAATGGCGGAGAAGGAAGTGGAGGAGATTGAAAGGAGCATAGCGGAAGCAGAGGAACGGTTGAGAATTGAGAGAAGTCGCCTGGCGTCCGTGTCTGCGTCGACGAGGACAGTCGCCGCCGAGGCTACCGAAGAAGAAGAAAACGCGGAGGAGAGAGAGCGCAGGCGCCAACTCAACCGTCTCGTCGAGGAGGCGAAACGCGAGTTGAAACTTTTAGACGAACAAATATACGAACAAAACCAAAACAAGGCGCGTTATCGCGAAAACTCGGTCGATTATCGCGCGGAAATGCAACGTCGACTTCGCTCGTTGGACGAACAGTTACAATTTCGAAGGATGAAGTTAGCAGGGCTGGAGTCGCAAAAATCCGACGCGGAGAGAGAGTTGGCGAGGTGTAAAAATGAGAACAACAGCAACGCCGCCTCGCATCGCGCGAGCGTTTTAGACGAATTCAACGTCCATCCAACAGGAGGAGGAGAGAGAGGTGAAAAAGGAACGCAACGACGACGCACCGCCGCAGCGGCAGCCCCGCGCCGAAACGAAGGAACTCTCATCGACGACAACGACGACGACGATAGAAAAGCGCTCAAGAAAGGCAATACCACCCGTCGTCAGAAACTCGACGCGTCAATCTCCCTCGTCCTCCGCCTCCTCCGAGATTCGCCTTCTATCCGCGGTCTCTTCGTCCTCGTCTTTGCGTTCGTCCACGTCTACGTGTTCGTTTCCTCGGCGAAGCACGCTTTGCACAACGACCCGAACCATCGCGAAGGAAAGGAGCACCATTAACATTGGAAACGACTATCGTCTACTTTTCAGAGATTGGAATATGAACTGCGGGATGAGACGATGAAGTAGAGCCGGGATTGATGTGCTGCGATGATGACTTTCGCTCGCGAAGGAAATTTTTTCTTCACATCATCACTAAAAACTCAACACGAAAGAAGTGACTTTTTCTGCACAAATTTCAGAGCGTGATGCGGAGGCGAAAAAAAGGCGTCGACGACGACGCGAAAACGACGACGACGAAGAAGGTTTCATCGAAGTCCTCGTCGTCGAACAAAAGCTCAACCTCGGGGTCGAAAGCGAGGAAACGAAAAGACCTCGTCGCGATAGGAAAAATTCTTAAATGTCTGTTTCTTTTCGCCGGTATTTTACTCGGCCTCTCGATGGTTGGTGTGAAGAGGCAACGAGAAGAACGACAACAAAGAGTAACAACATCTTCTTTTCTACAGGAAGAACAGATGAAGGAGCTGGAAAAAGCGAGAGAGATGTTGAGAGCGAACTACGTGAAAGCGTACGATGCAATCGAAAGCGAATTTAACGTTTTTTCCAACCAGAAAATGTTGGATGTGTACGCGGAAATGTTTTCAGAGTCTCTCGGGGAAGAAGCGCGAGCGGCGATTTGGGAGCGAGCGACGGAGAAGTTTTACTCGAGAGCTGAATATAGTAGCGCGGACGGCGAACGAGCGAGGAGGCAAAGAGAGGCGCACGGGACGTTCGCGCCGGAGGTGAGCGCGAAGAAAGAGTTCGCCGCGGACGATCCGATGAGGTTCAAGCGCTTGGTGGAGTTAGTGAGAGATAAGATGGAGAACGGGGCACCACCGAAAGGAGAACAGAAGGGAGAGAAAGATGTGGAAGTTACGATGAGAGCAGAAACGAAGAAAGCGGCGAGAAGCGCGGCGCTGACGGCGTTTGTGTTTGAAGTTTTACAGACGCTTCAAGAGGAAGGATCGAGTTATTTCGCCGAAAAAGCGCCTGATTTTGATCACGTTTAGGATACTCAATATAGTTACTAGCTCATTAATGCACACCGTAGTACTAGCAAATTTAGCTTATTTTAGCCTTGATAGAATCTGTGCTTCCATACCAGTGCTCAAACGCGCCGAGCGCGACGGTAATTGCCTTCAGTCGTCCCGCAACGTCCAAGGAAAACGCTTCCGATTTGGTCATCGAAGGCGTTTTGCCTACGGTTCCGGTCGCGTCGTTCGCTTTTTTCTTCCGAAACGCGACGCCAATGGATTGTCTCGGCGGTAAAGCGCTGGACGCTTGGCAAGACGTTCCCCAGTGCACGACGTCGCCGGACCATCCCAGAACCCGGCCACCTTCTACCGGTGCTAAAGCGACGGCTTTTTCAATCGGGAAGTCCGGTTTCGATTTATGGCTGCCGTTCTTGGAAGCGTTTCGCCCGTGATCGTGCTCTTTTGGAAGTACGTAGATACATCCGTTATCCACGTCTACATCGTTGAGTGGAAGCCAAAGCGAAAGCGCGTCGTCATCGCGCGCGTAGTCGCGGTGCGGCTGTCCAAAATTCTGCCCGACGTATTTCTTATTTCCGTTTTCGCTCTTCTTTTTTTCCAGGATCGACGCTGGTTTTTCCAACGCGTACGCCGCAAATGACGGTTCCAAAACAACTTCTTCGTGATCGTACACTTCTTCCGCAATCGTCCATAGTTTCAAGACAATCTCCCAGGCGACATCGGTAACGAACGCCAGCGTCGCCGGGTATCCTTTCCGTTTCAAAGTTTCCACCACGCGGCTAAATTTTATCAACAACTCTTTCTGCTCTTCTTTGGACGCCGTGACATTTGCCGAATTCTTCGGCGAAGCGTATCCCAACAAGCGCACGTCTTTTTGAAAGAGACTCCAATCGTGGGTAGATTTGATTCTATCTTGTACCGCGGCGATGCGTTCGCGAGTGAAATACGACGCGCACTGCGCCGGTGACTCCGAAAGGCGTTCCCATCGGGCGGCTACATCTTCGTCCACCGCTACTTCTTGCTTCTCCGTTGTATTGTCGTTGTCATCATCATCTCCAAAGAGACTAAACGCCGCATTGGAAGTGTCAAGATTCTTTCTCGCGTGCGATGCGTTGTTTTGATGCGCATTTTTATCTTCGAAACCATCGTCTTCGTTCTCCGCGAATGCAACGGTGAAGCTCTCCATCTTTTCCACCTCGGCGCAAGTATTACCACCTACGTTCCAAGCGCCTGGAACCCGGTCAATGCTATCTATAACGAAGGGTAAATTCTCTAATTTCGTCTCTTTCGAAGCGCGCATAAGCTGTTCGGATCCGCAATTGAAAAGTAACAAGTCCGTGCTTTTAACGCTATATCGCTTGAAAAAGGCGTCGACCTTTTTGGTATTCTCTTCTTCCTCTAAACCGCTCTGTTTACGTCTTTTGGCCGCACGAGATGCGTCTTCTTCTACTGCTACTTCTACTTCTACTTCTACATCCTCCTCTGCGTTCGCTTCAATCGAGGGATCGACGCACCGCACAATGTTTGGTCCTAACCACGTCGGTTCGAGAATGTTTGCGTGTGGCAGCGTCTTCGCGTTCGCGACGGCCACAACCGGTATCGTCAAGCCTTCCAAGTTTACGTACTTTTCGACCGGGTACTGCGCTCCGTCGCTCACGAGAACGACGTCGCACTTGAAGTCTCGAGTTTCCGCGTCCGACGAATATTCATTCATTGGAAGAAGCATTTTAACTTCTACGCCAGGCTGTTTCGAGGAAAACTTGAAATGCTTCTCCGCAAACTCCACCACGCGATTATCGTTTTCTACAACCACGCACTCTAACTCGTTCGGAGGATATCGTCGAGCGAGAAAGGTCGGCAACGACCCGTCGCGCAAACCAAAAATCAAAACAGTCGTCGGCGAAGACGACGACGACAGCGAGACGGATGAATTAAGAGATTTTTTGCGTTTTCTTTCCCTGGCCATGTGCACGGCGGACGCGAACATCGCGTCCTTCCACGCGTCCAAAGCGCACCCCAAAACCTCCTCTGGATTCACTTCGCCTTCCACCTTTCCATTTGACCCTCTCCAACTGCCCCGAATTAACGCCCTCGCGACGTCGCGACCATCCGCTCCTCCTCCTTCTTCCTCCAACGCCACGTCCACCACGGCTAAATCCTCCTCTCCTTTCTCCTCCTCTCCTAACGTAAAGTCCACCACCTTCACCTGCCACAAAACCTCTCCCCTCTTCTCGTCCACGCCACTCGGCGCCAACAAACTCACGCACTCGCACAAAACATCCAACGGCCAATCCCCTTCCCCATCGTCGGTATCGTCCATCATCGCACTAACTCTCGGCAACTCGTTCGTACGCATCCCGGACTCCGCGTGCACGTACGCGCACATACCCGTCTCCTCGTCGCGAATCACTTCGAATCCAACACTTTCGAGCACACTCTGACCAACGTTCGCGAGTTCTGCCAGGAGTAACAACGCGCTATCCGCTAAACGCAACGCGTCCGCATTATCCTCGCCTTCTTCTTCTTCTTCGATCGGTTCCAACGTGAGCGCGTTTCTCCTCACAGACTGAACGATTCCAAGCAAAGGCAACACGCAGTTCGCTCGAACGATATTGATGGCCCAGGGAATGCTATTATTATTGTCTAAATCGTCGTCATCATCATTATCGTCGTTTTGTGTTGCAGTCGTCGTGAAACCGTCTTCTCCTCGACCACCGTTCCCTTTTCCGCTTCTTCTTCTTGAGAGTTCGAGCATCGATTCGACGGCGTCGATTTTCCCGGCGAGCGAAGTTGACGACGAGGACGATTTAGAGCTCAGACGACGGAGCAAAGCGCGGATTTGAGAAATCAAGGAAGAGGAGGAGAGAAGTGTGTTCTCAGCGCGATCATCAATAAGAGGAGGTTGAGAAGGAGGAGGCATTATTCTGCGCAAAAAGCGATTTCTTGTGTGGCCAATTGGAGTGACAACGCTTCGTTAAAATGCTGCTAAATATCCTAAATACGCTTTTGCTACATCCGCTTTTTTTCAGGCTTTTCGCGAGGCGGATAAGGCGAAGAAGACGTCGTCGTCTTTAGCCTCCTCGTGAGAAGAAGAGGAGGAAGAAGAAGAAAACGGTGGTTGGAGGACGTCGACGGTCCACGTCGCTCGCAGGTCGTCTTCGGCGAGCGTGCCGAGGAGTTTGCAAGTGGCTGAAAGTCTCGCGCATTTCGTTTTGGTCGCGGTTAAGTAGGCGAGGCATTGCATCGCGCGCAATGATGCGATGTTTTCGTTTGCTTTTTGGTCCTCGGCGTCGTCGTCGGCGGCGGTGGCTTCGTTCTTCTTCTTGTTCATCTTCTTTTGCAAACTTTCGATTTGCTGCGATAACATTTCAATCAACGGTTGGAGTTGACCGTGCGCCAGACGGAGTAAGATTTCCGCCGGGCGTTTCTCGTAGCCGCGAACGTGCTTCTCGTAGTCGTCCCAAAATAAAGGCACCGGGTCTGAGTTAGCTTGGAAGTGCGCGAAACGTTGGAAAAAACGCGCCTCCGCGGTGGCGAGCGTGAAAGTACGTTTGGGCATTTTGATGAGCCCGACTTTTTCGAGCGCGGCGAGGACGCATTGCGCGGCGTTACTTCGCGCTCGAAATATATTAGCTTCGAGATATGTATCCATAGACTTCTTGGTGACTTCATCGGTGTTACAGTTGAAGGCTTCGTAGATGTACTGGTCGGCATTGAGCGCGTGTACGACTAAATTGTCCATGTACCAATACACCGACGCCAACTCGTAGCTTTTATACAGCTCGCATTGGAAACCAACTTTTAAGATGTCAAACTGCGCGTCGGCGACGATGCGCGAAGCCCAAAGCTGGAACGCTCTGGCGCAAAATTCATGCACTTTCTCCTCGTCGATGGCATCGTTTCCGTTCTTTATGTTCTTTTTCAAAAATAAGGAAGCGACGCCGAGCGCGTCCACGTGCGAACACGCGACTTGCAAATGCGAAAGCTCGTCGAGACACCGGCGAAGCTTCCGCTGCCTTCGCGATGGAGACGCAAAATAGGCGCGCGAAAGGAACGAACACGACCGCTGACATTCGTCTTTAAACGTCGCTAAGATTTCAATGGGATCGCCGTCTGTTTGTGCGCCAGTATCTTCGCACGTCACCGTGACGGCATTGTAATTGCCTTTTTTTATTTCACTCGCGACGTATTCAAACGGTGCTCTTTGAAACGAGCTCAATTTCTGCTCAGAATCGTCTACTCTCACTTTCTCTGGGACTTGCGCGAAAACAGATCGCAAGCATAAATCTACCGAGTCGACGCCTAAGTGAGAATCTGTCGAGCCGCCAACGGTGGAGACGTACGCGGCGACGCTTCGCGACAACGCCAGGAAGTCTCGATCGGTAATATCGCGACATTTAAGGAAGAAATCGTCCGAGGATAACTCCAAATGCGTTCTTGTCGTCGTTGCCGCGGCTGAATCGTATAAACGTTCAATTACTACGTCTAATTCGTCCAATAACTTCAAGTAATACTCGTACGATTGCTTCACGGTGAACAACTCGACGACGCGAGGCGGCGAGTTGCCGAGCGCATGCGCGCACGCCGAAGCGTCAAACATCGCGTGTTCTTCATCATCTTTATTATCATCACCATCACCACCACCATTAATCTCTCCTCTGTTGCTATTACTATCACTATTCGTAGTACTAATACCTGTTATATCCTCTTCTTCGAGAATACGTCTCGCGGTTGCTCTGGCCTCCTCGAAATCTCTCTTAATCCTCTTTCCGTTTTCCTCGGTCGGCACGTCGGCGATCCGTTTGAACGCGCGATACAACGCGAACCTCAAACATATCCTCCGATATAACTCAGAGTCCCCATACGCGTCCTTCCCTTCCTTCAACACTTCTTCGTACTTCGCAACACACGCGTCTCCGTCCAAAACGTCCGCCGCTGTCACCCCCGCGCCGCTCTCTTTCCTCTGCATCCACTCCGGCAAAGGCACTTTCAACCCGTAATCGTGCGGATTGAAATCCTCCTCTTCAAAAATATCTCCTATTTCCACCATCTTCTTTATCAATCCAACGAACGGTAAGGTTGTCGTCATCAGCGCCTCGAACGCCCTCATCGGCCACGCGTGCGAAGACGACAACGACAACGACGACAACTTCTTCAACGCCTCCTCTTTCAAATACAAGCACGAAAACACCGTCGGCGGCAACGCGTTCCCCACGTGCCAGGAATTTTCTCTCGCGATTAACATATCCACGACGACTTTCATCTCCTTCGATGATGTCAGCGCGGCGATGATATCATCGTCTCTTTTTATTAACCGTACTCCTCGAACGTCCTCGTTTTCGTCCTCCTCTTTCGACGACGACGTTTCACCAAAACCACCGCCGGTCACGCACCCGCAGTCCATCTTCGGATCCATGATTTCCACCGCCGACATCGCCTCGAACAAACCGAACGACTTTTGGTGGATCAGTTCTCCCGATCGCATTTGAAGCGAGCATTCGAGCAAGAGCGGTTCCAAGTCCACCCAGGAAGAAGAAGTGCTGCTCTCCTTCTCGTCGCAAAGCTTCTCCTTTTCCATTTGTAACTTCTTCTTAATCTTCTTCTTTTCAATTGTCACGCTCGTGTCTCTCACGAACGCGTTGTGCTCTCAAAAAACACTCCTCGGCCTTACTCTCTCTCTTGTTCTCTCTCTCTCTCCGTTTTCTCCCTCTGCGAGTCCAAGTCAGCGCTCTTTATCACTCCCCATGACGAGTCGTCGATGCCGAGACTCTCCGCTCTGCGAAGGAAAGATATCGAATCGATGATGCACGACTTTAACGCGTGTAAACCGACGAAGAAATTTGGCACGCGGTTGTTTAAAGACGACGCGCGTGTTTATGCAACAATTACCCGCGCGACAGCGTTCGTAAAACAGCGTCGCCGACTTTATCGCGCGAGAGATACACGGTGTGTGGTACAATCACCGAAATGCACTCGTGTCGTCAGCCCTTTTTTGTGGTCTTTTTTTCCGTCACATTCTCCATAAAATTCGCGCTTAGGAAAACACAAAATTCATCATGGTACGTCTCTCTCGTCGTATCCCTCTCGCGGTCTCTCTCTCTCTAAACTTCTGTTTGTTCGAAACGAGCGAACGAATCTCGTTCGCGCGCGAATCGAGAGAGAAAGAGGAGAACGCGCGTTCGCGAATAAACCTTTTGTTTCTCTCTTTTTCTCTTCGCGTAGATTTGCGCTCTGCCCTTAGAGCTTTCACTCTCGCACTCGTGAGAGAGACAGTTGTTCGCGCAAAAATGATGACGCGAGTTTGGCTTTTTCGCGAAGGTGGAACGCGAACGGAACGCGCGGATTTGGATGAAACGCATAATGTTTTTGCACGCGAACGACGTTTGTTCGCCGGTGGTGTTGTTGTTTGGGTGGTGGTGGGACTGCGCGCGCTGATGACTTTTTTTCTTTAAGCTCCCATTTTGGGGCTTCTCTCTCTTTCCTTTGTAAAAGCAAATACTAACCAAAGTCTTGTTTTCTCTCTCTCTCTCTCATTTGTTCATACGATGAATTATAATAAACAGCCGAAAGACACGTCCGAAGAAGACGCCTTGGTCACCGACCCGTCCAAAAAGACGAAGAAAGCGTTTAAAAAGTTCTCCTACCGCGGCGTCGACCTCGAACAACTCCTCGAATTGAAAACGGACAAATTGGTCGAACTCTTTTGCGCTCGCCAAAGACGTCGATTCCGCAGAGGTCTCGGCCGCAAACCGTTGGCGTTGGTGAAGAAGCTCCGCAAGGCGAAGAGAGAGGTGCAAGGGATGGACAAGCCAGAAACGATCAGAACGCATTTGAGAAACATGATCATCGTGCCGGAGATGATTGGCGCCATCGTCGGCGTGTATAACGGGAAAGTGTTCAACACGGTTGAAATCAAGCCGGAGATGGTGGGCACTTATTTAGCGGAGTATGCCATCACGTACAAGCCGATTTCGCACGGCAGAGCAGGTATTGGTGGCGAGAAGTTTGTTCCGTTGAAGTAATTTTAAACGATATATATACGCGTAGTATGTGTAGCTTTTA
>Ga0257106_1000500_pt1 | contig 23104 bp, 25 predicted proteins | sample LP_taG_3_FD_190177 | JGI IMG/M metagenome (GOLD analysis project Ga0257106, IMG submission 190177) | Marine microbial communities from Northeast Subartic Pacific Ocean, Canada - LP_J_2011_P26_10m | ecosystem: Environmental > Aquatic > Marine > Oceanic | place: Canada: Northeast Subartic Pacific...
ACTGCTGAGCTCCTTGAAGAACCACTTCTTCGCCTCGGAGCTCCACTTGAACTCGTCCAGCACGTACAACGCGGTGTCCAGCTCCACGTTACTCACCGCGGATTGAACAACCTTACCGCTGCGGCGCCTGACATCCCTCACCGGTCCGTCGGTGACGAGCTTCAAGATCCGTCGGGCCTGCGTGATGTCGATCACCGTCAGATTCGCCTCGAAGTCACGGACGGTACTGAGGATCTTCTTATCGAGCTTCAAGTTGTCGATAATCTCCAACGAGTTGTGGTATTTGTCGTGGAGGAGCGAGTCTCGTTCGGATCTGAACGCGACTGGTCGCTTAGCCACCGCTTTCTTGCCGGTGCCGGTGGTGATGGTGAACGTCTCCATCGCCATGGTGGGGTCCTGGTAGGAGAGCGACGCGTGTCTGGACTTGTTAAATGTCTTTTGGCCGGCGTCGGTGGCGTACCACTCGTTCATCCAGCGCTGCGCCTCCTCGGCTCTGGCGACGATGGCTGCGCGATCTGCGATTAGGGAATCTCCAAATACGAACATCTTGGGCTCGAAGTACTCCTTGTCTCGTTTGGCGGCCGCCACGGAGGTGAGCGCGAGAAGGGTGAGGATGCCGACGCCTCCGAGGGTGGCGAGGGACTGTTCGGGTGGGATCGCTTCGAACGTGTCGGCGGCGGTTTCCACTCCGGAGGTTAATCCAACGCCGATTTTGGAAACTCCGTCGATCACCTCGGGCGGGATTTCCATCGTGCGTAGCTCCTTGATGCCGCCCTGGAGCTGCGCCGGGATGGGCACGTTGCCGATCTTATCCATGGGTGGGGTCTTGAGGGACTTGACGGGAGTGGCGGTGACGTTGGTGAGGGCGAATGCGCCGACGAGGAACGCGGCGGCGGCGGCCAAGACGGAATCTTCGTATGGCTTCTTAGTCACCGAGTTCTTGTATCCGTAGTCACCGGGGTTGGATTTGGTGAGGAAGACGGTACCCTTGGTGGACGACGTGATGGTCCGTTTGGCGGTCTTCGCACCCGTGGGTTTCTGCTTGTAGTTGATGATGTTGGAAGCGCCGGATGAGATCTTTTGCACTTTTTGAATCTTTTGCGCTTTTCGATCGGAGTCCACGCTGCCCTTCTTCAGCGGCGTGATGTTGTAGCGGGAGGACTTGAGGGATTTGGCGCCGGGGGCGTCGATCTTGGTGGAGTCGAGGGATTTGGTGGTGGTGGTGTTGACGCCGGTCTTCTTGCCCGCTTTGGTGACGATGTTGGAGCGTCGGTGCTCGACGGATTCGAATGTCGAATCGCCCGAATCGTCGTGAGGGCTCGCCAATCCGCGCCAGACGGCGCGTCGCGCGCGCTTCTCACTGTGCTTCTTGCCCGCGGATCCGAGGACGGTGGCGAGGAGGAGGAAGACGGAGGTGGAGATGAGCGTGGTGTCCAGCGTGCCATCGATTCCCGCCTGGGTCGTCGTGACGGCGGCGGGGGTGTTGACGGCGAGGTCGGCGAACTGCGGCGCGTACACGGTGGGGGGCATCAGGTGCGACGCCAGGGCGGCGTGCGCGGGTTCGACCGCGACGATGGCGACCGCGATGCCGGTGGCGATGGCGGCGGCGATGGCGGCCTCGTTGTTGGCATCCATGGACTTGTCATTCCGGAGCTTGCCCTCGCGCTTCAGGCGGACGCCGATGGCATCGTCGCGCGAGTAGTTGGAAACCACAGCTGGGATCGCACCGTCGAATCGTCGGGAATTGGAGTTGGCGACGATCCTCTTGAAGACGCGCTGGGTGGGCGCGATGCGGCCGGAGGCGGCGAGGTTGCCGAGGGTGGGAACGGCGAGGGAGTTCATGTCCAGGGGTGCTGCAACAAAGTCGGCGGTGTTGTTCGCGCGTCTTCGATATGACGGAACCGCGCCGCACTTCCCCGCGTCTCGCGTTCAAAAGCAAAAAGGTTAAAAAAGCAGTTGCGAAAAATATCCAATTTCGTGACGGGGCAGCGTGTCTAATTAACTCAAGAATGACGGTCTGATTTTCGAAAGCGAATCAGCTGACGTGGACTTCTCACGATCATATGTCTATAGGTTAGGAACGTTCGTTACTGATTATGATATAGGAACTCTAATTACACAATATCGAGCGCTCTTCGTATGGTTTGTAGTTACACGCGGACCGAGATTCATTTTGGATAAAATTTTCGACGCCTTGGTGACGTGCGAGTATCCCCGTCGAGCAGCAGGCTGCACTGCACTGCACCGAAGGCGGCACCGAACCACGGGCATCGAAACTGCAAGCATGTCGGCCACCACATCGTCCGCGTCCCTATCCGCGGTGGTCTCGATCAACGCGGCGTATGCCCGCGGCGCATCGTCCCGCCGCGCCGCCCGCGCCGCGGCGCCGTCGTCCACCTCGGATAGGGCCTCATCGATGATTGTTCGCTGCGACGCCGGAAAGGGTTCCGAGAGCGATGCGTCCACCTCGGGCCATAGACTCAGGCTGGACCGCCGCGCGCTCTTCACCGGCGCCGCGTGCCTGACCGCCGCGTCCTCACTCACCCTCGCCGCACCCCAGCCCGCCCACGCGGTGTTCGACGGCAGCGACAGCAAGATGGTCGGCGCCTACCTCCCCGCGGGTCCCGACGGCCTCTTCCAGTTCGAAGCGAGGGCGCCGCGCACCCCGGCTCTCCGCGCCGGCGCCCTCGAGCCTTACTCCATCCTCCTCCCGCCGGAATTCAAAGAAGCGCCGGTATCAAACGCGCGGTCAGGGAACTACTGCCAGCCGCGGTGCGACGAAGCCACGACCGAGGTGCAGTTCGTGGATTCCAACGCGGGTTCGCTGCAGGTGAGTTTATTTTATCATAATAATCCTAAGCACTTACACGGGCAATTAGAATGCTGACGTTGTGTTTTTCTTTATTCACAGATCATCATCATCCCGACCACCAAGCTACTCATCGCCAAGCAAGACCCTTCCATCGAGGACGTCGGCGCGATCGACGGGATATTAAACGCAATCTCCCCCGCCATCACCGGGTCCGTCGCCGCGGAGCCCGAAGAGGTTGTGTACTCACGCGCCGTCACGAAGGACGGCAAGAGCTACTACGAGTACGAACTGCTGGTGAGTTTCTTTTAATCTTCTTTGTACGGGCAATTAGACTGACGGCGGCGTGTGTTTTGTTTATCACAGACCCCGTTCGCGGAGTTTGGCCTCCACTCCGTCAGCGCCATCTCCACCAACAAAAACTACGTTATGATCGCGACGATCGCGGCGTCCGAGAAGCAGTGGGCTAAGAGCGAGAAAGACCTCAGGAAAATTATCGACTCGTACCGCGTCTGCGTCAAATAAACTTTACGGGAGGGAGGCGTACCATCTACTTACGAAGGTATCTCAGAGAGGAGAGGGTGGAGAGTATCATATGCTTCGTAACACTTAAGGGGTCGCGAGATAGACCTCTCGACCCCGTCAATAACATCACACAGTAAGATTATTTTCGCTAGTACCTTTGTAAGATTAACTTCGTTCAGTTGCGCATTCGCTTGCCCCCGGGAGACCCGCCGCCTCCATCCACGCACAACACCGCCGCGTGCTGCCCCCCGAACGACACAGCGCTGAATTGTTTACCAGCCATCGCCTTGGTCGGCTTCAACCGCTCGGGCGTCGCCGCGTCGGCCTGGTCGTCGCCACGGCCGAGCTGACCGACGTCACCGTACCCCCACACGTACGCCTCGCCCTCGTCCGTGATGCACGCGCCGTTGCCCATACCCCCCGCGGCGACGGACACGACCGTCTTGTCGTCGAGGCCGTGCACGCGGCCCGGAACGGGCTTGGGCTCGTCGTCCTTTGGGTCAATCCCCATCTGCCCTAAACGCCCGTACGCGCACCGACCGAACGTGTAAACCTGCCCAGTCTTTGTCAGCATGCACGTGTGCGTCTCCGCGCCGTCGCCAGCGACGAAACCCTTCCCGCACAGCTCCGGAACCTGTAAACAAAATACTTACCCGTCAGTCTAATCGCCCATACGCAAATACAAATAAACTCACCCTCTTGGGGAAATATTCATTCTGCGAGCTCGCAGGTTTGTCGTTGTCGTACGGCAAGCCTGTTTGCCCGTACGAGTTGAGACCCCACGCGTACACTGTATCGTCTTGAGCGCAAATCGCAAACGAGTGCATTTGCCCCGAGACGATCGCGGACGCCGGAGGGGTGTTCGGAACCTTTTGTGGAGTCACCAACAATCGCTTAGCTTCGGTGTCATGTTTGGATACGTTATCAGCCTGCGTTTCCATTAAACGCCCCAAACGTCCTTTCTCGCCGCATCCCCACGAGTACACGTCGCCGGCCTTGGTCAGCGCTATGACGTGGTCGGTTCCCGAGGCGACGTTTGTGACCCTCGATCCGTCTGTAAACAAAACACGGCGTCAGTATGATTGCCCATACGAGAGTTGAAATAAACTTACCGGTACCGTCGGGGGTGTACACGACGATTGGCGTGCGCACCACCTGCTCGTCCACGGTGAACGCCCACAAACCGGAGCTGCTTCGAAAGGCGCCCCACGCGACGATCGCGCCGGAGTCGGTGGCGACGGCGACGTGCGAGTCGCCGGTTGACACGTCGATGGCGGCTGCGTTGTTCGGCATCGTCACGAGGCCTGGCTTGGTCTCGGCTCCCTCAACGTCCTTCCTCGCGTGTCTTCCGAGCGCGCCCTCGTCGTTGACGCCCCATGAGTACAGAAGCCCGCCCTGGCACACGGCGAGCGTGTGCATGCCGCCGCACACGATCTTCAGCACGGTGTTGGTGCCGCCCGGTATGGTGTTGAGCAGCTTTGGGCGGGTGAGCTCCATGTTGAACCGCTCCATTATTTCGTCGCCGAGGCCGAGCTGGCCGGCGTCGCCGCAGCCGAAGACGAAGACTGAGCCGCCCTCGTTGGCGCCCGCGGCTTGCAGTGAATTTTGCCGGAGCAGCTCGCTTCTGTCGGAGACGTCCGCGAAGTCTTCCTGTTTGTGAATGCGGGGTGGGTGGGTAAATGTGGGTTTAGTGGGTGAGGGGGTGATCGGTCGAGATGGAAAGAGTTATTTATGAAGGGTTTTTGAAGTTCGAGGGATCGGCGTCGCGGGTGTGGGTTCGTAACGAGTGGGTGCATCCTGTGTCACGTGTACGTACCCTTAGCTTCTTTGAGTGTTTGAGGTATGAGTTGACCTCCATTTCGAACACCTTCGATGGATCTCGCGCCATCTTACGTCGAAGATCTTCGAGGAACATCGCGTTCAGGTGTTCCCTGTGTTTTTTGTAGGTCACCGCGCGTGCGTCCATCTGTTGCGCGGTCTGCGGGGTGAGCGGCGCCGCGAGGGTGAACGTCTCATCGCGGCCTCGCTTGCTCATCGTGTGTTGAGTAAGTGACTTCGCTCGAAGGGAGGACGAAGGTTGCGTCGTCAAGTGCGTCGCGGGTAGTGAAGAGGGCCGGCAACCCTAGCTAGGGGAATGAATCTGAGAGTTCGGCACCTGTCCGGTAGATTTGAAGTCAACCGTTTGCTTCCATTTTTAGCCGCGCGAAGCTTCTCCCGGCCGCGCTTCGCCCAGCGACTGGATCGATGGCCGCCATCCAGACCGGTGGCCCCGACGGCGTCACCCTGCACGGCATCGAACTCGTCCGTCGATACGCCGGCGACGTCAACCCCGCCGGTTTAAGGCACGGCAAAGGCAAATACGAGTTTCCCAATCCCGCCTACACCTACGAAGGCGATTTCGTGTCTGGGCGCAAGCACGGCGCGGGGACGTTCACGACGCCATGCGGCGGCAAATACGTCGGAGACTTCGTCGATGACGAGATCACCGGGCGCGGCGAGCGCGTGTGGGGCGACGGACGGACGTACGATGGCACGTTCAAGCTCGGCGAGATGCACGGCGAAGGAACACTGAGACGCCCGGACGGTGGATCTTACACGGGCGAGTGGGCGATGAACAAGCGACACGGGCGTGGAACGGACACGCACGGACCGTCGGGGGATGTATACGTCGGCGAATGGCAGGACGACATGCGCCACGGGTGCGGTAAATCCACGCTGAAAAGCGCCGGGGATGAGACCTACGACGGCGAGTGGCAGCGAAACCTTCGTCACGGCCGAGGACAGATGGCGAACGCGTCGACGGGAGAGACGTATTCGGGCGAGTGGCACGAGGGCAAGAGGCACGGCGAAGGGAAAGGCCACCACGCATCCTCCGGCGTCGACTACGTCGGTGAATACGTGCACGACGACCCGAGCTCCATCCCAGACAACTGCGACGTGGAAGTCGTACCGCAGCGGCCGCCGCGGGGCGACGACGAGCCCGAACCCGAGCTCGACGAAGGCGAAGATCCACCCGCGTGGGGAAGCGAAAAAGATCCGATGCGTGTGACGCAAGGCGAGGGGGTGCCCGGGCCGTTGCGGCTGACGGTTCGATTGCCGTACGTGCCCCCACCGCCGCCGACTCCACCGCCGGAAGAGGAACCCACGAATGAGAAGGAAGAGTCCGGGGAAGAAGGCGGCGAGGAAGAGGCGCCCGGGGATGGGGATGAAGAAACTGAGAAACCGATCGAACCGCCAAAGTTTGGCGAGGTCGCGTCGCACGAGTCCGGCCGGCGTTTCCAATGTTTCCTTCACGCCGGCGCCCCGACGGCCGTGGAGACTGACCCGGGAACAAATGACGACTCGTCGGTGGTGACTGAGCACGTGTGGAGTTACGGGCGATGGACGTACGGCGACTGCGCTGAGAAAGGACTCTCGGATGAGTCGAGCGCCATGACATTCACCGCGAGTGATGGACACTGCGAGGTGGACGGGATTTCCATTTGTGAGGATACGGAACCTGGGGTGTACACGCTGGTGGTGCGTGATGTGACGGCTGGTAGGTACGGCGAGCTTGGGCGGGTTCACGACGTGCACGTGGTGATCGACGTGAAGGCGAAGCCGGAGCCGGAGGAGGCGGCTGAGTGATGATTCGATCGAGTTAGTTTTTGGCTACCTTTTAATTCTAGACTCCCGCTGCCTACCCTACCCGTGCCAGCAGGTGGACGGTCCCTTGAGCCACCGTTTGTCCAACTCCGCGATGGCGCAGCTGTGCTTTTCCTTCCCGAGCTTCTCGTTCACCTCGTTGTGCCGCTCGCACAGCCACACGCTCAGCGCGGTTCTGCTCTCCACCTTTGGAGGATCGCGGTTGATGTCTTGCCGGAAATCTTCGGCGCAGTGGGTGCACGGGTAGAGGTCCCCGAGTGCGTCGAAGAACCGCCTCGCTTGGACCTTGCGCAGCGCGTCGGGTTGATCGGGGTAATAGGCGGCCATCGTGTGCAGCAGCGCCCACGTGCCGCGCCCCAACTCCTCCTTATCGACCGGGCATTCAGGCTGAGCCCCTTCGGAGCTCACGACACCGTCACCTGAACCGCTTCGTCCCGATGACGACGCGTCACCGCCCTTGGTTGATCCGGCGCCCTTCGATGCGGTGCGTCGCATCATGGCGAACATGTCGTCCTTGACCGCGCACACGGGCTTGTCGCAGTCCGGGTCCGCCGCGTCGCCCGCCATGACCTCGCCGCGCCCGAATTGTGGCGACCGTCAATCCGGCGAACTCGTCATCACCTTCTTCGTTGCCTTTCCCGAGGATTTGATGATCCAACCGTCGTCGTTTCACCCGACCACTCGAAGGTGGCGCGGTACCCGGTCCATCGCGTACACGCCGGGCTCGATCGCGCAAGTCGGCTCAGTGCGTACCCCGTACGGAGAGACTCGAGACGGAGTATACCGCGGACCGAGAGACGCACCGCACACCGGGCAGGGCATTCATCGAATTTTCTTACTTTGCACATAGCCGTCATGTCATGACGACGCCGATCTGAGAGGGGGTGTTCGATCGAGGCGCGAAGATGAAGCTCAAGGTGCGGTCGCTGGCGCCCGCACCGGAGGCCGGGCGTGGACCCACGACCCCGCCGGAGCACGAAGAACCCGGGGCGGGTGGGCTCCAGCCGGCGCTCCAGCCGGCGCTCGGGGCGGTCCCGCAGATCGCCGAAACGAAGACCGTGTCCAAACGATCCGCGGGCGGCCACGACGAGTTCCTCGACGACGACGAGCGGTCCTTCAGGGACGACCTCGCGCGTTTCCTCACGTTCAGGTCCCGACACGATCTGTACTCGCCCATCTTCCTCGGGTCCCCGCTGCCTTTCCGCGCGGTGTTCAGCAAAGTCCGGGCGCTGGGTGGATACGACGCTGTGTGCGAACAGAAGCTCTGGATGCGCGTGTGCAGGTACGCCGCGAACGGCAAGGACCTCAGCGGCCAGACCTCCGCCTCGTTCGCCATGCGTAAAAACTACGAGAAGACCGGGATGCTGCAGTGGGAAAGACACCTTCGCGTTGTTGACGATGGCAACCTTCCGTTAGGTGGTTCAACCCTACGCGATGGTAGAAGCCCCGGCGTCCTCGGCAAGGGGCGGAAGCTCTGCGCGACGTGCGACGGCATCGTCGGCTCCGCGACGCGCGTCTGCCCCCACTGCGACACCACGATCCTCGCGGGTAAACGGGGTACGACGACGACGACGACGACGACCGACTTTCCGGACGACGTCGAGATGCGTCGAGCCGTCAACCGGAAAGTCGTCAGTCTCAACGCCGTCGCCAGCGGCTACCATCCTCGGGTCTGCCTGGTCAGCGGAGACGATGACGTCATGGACCCGGGCGTCATAGATGGTTTAGGAACGATGGAAGACACCTCGGATGATGACGTGGACGACGAGGAGCTCGCCAGGCTCGAGGAAAAGGTCACCGCGGCTCGAGGCGCGCTCGAGGAAAAATCAAAATCGCTCCGAGAGAAACTCGCGCTCTCTACCGCTCCAATAGTGAACACGTCCAGGGTGGGTGCGTGGCTGTCGTTCGGGGAAGATTGTCCGCTGACGCAGGACGCCAGCGCCGCGTTCTTCGTGCGCGGGTTCGATCCCGACGGGCGCCGACCCAGGTGGGCGCAGTGCCAGGGCTGCGCCGGGTGGAGAAACCTCGGCGACGCTCACTCGGGAAGCCGGCGCGGAACCGAGACACTAAATGCTCATACGAGTACCCAACGGCGTCGAAGGATCGCCAAGGATGATATGGACGACGAGACAGACACGCACGACGAGTTCATGACTGAACTGGACGCCAGGCGCGCGGCGTCGCGGGCCAGGCGGCTCACTCTGAGCGGTTGGGCGCCCGAGCTGGTGAGTTTATTTTTATTCTCGTGTGAGCAATTAGAATGACGTCGTGTTTTGTTTACAGGTGGAAACGCACGTGTGGGGCCCCAACCGAGGTAATACGCTCGGTTGGGGATGTGAACCGACACCTAAAGAAGAGCCGATGGCGACGACGGAGGAGCTCCGGGGCGCCGCGGTGGAGGCTGCGAGTCGCGTGAACACGGGCGGGGTGGTCGGAAGGGTGGCGAGTGCGGTGGACGCGCTCGCGGCGGCGGCGACGGCGTTGGCGACTGGTGGTACTTACGAGCATTTAGTCGAAGGCGAAGTCGAGGAGGAGCTCAGGGTGCCGACTTCCCAGGGTGACTCCCAGGGTGCCCAGCGGGGTGCCGATGCCGGTACTCTTAACACAGCTGTGTCGAACCCGGTCACACCCGCGGGTTTAATCGAAGCTCCCAGGGAAGGGAGCGACGGCGGGAGCGAAGCGTTTACGCTCGAGGCGATGGTCGCGGCGGCGGAGGCGTCCGAGTCCGGCGACCGAACGCCTGCTTCGGGTTTAATCTCTCCGCCCGAAGCTGAGCCCGGTATTCACGAGGAGGCGCCCGAAGCTGAGGAACGACCCGCGAAGGTCCCGCCGAAGCTCACGTTCGTGATGAAACGCCCGCTCCAAACACGGGCGGACGGAGAGACGCGACATGCTCGAGAAGCGCTCGAGGAAAAAGAAAAGTCGCTCCGAGAGAAACTCGCGACGACGGCCCCTCCCGAACTCGACCTCGACGCGAATTCGTCGGAAGAGGACGCACAACTGTGTACAATCGACGGCGTTGAACACGTTGAACACGTTGAACACTTGCTCCGACCCGTGGTGAACGACGGCGATCCGCCTCCGCCCACCCAGCTCTGCCGGTGCGTCCCTCGCGTCCCGACCGGCTGGCGGCGGTGGGAAACGATCCGGGCCAAGCCCAACGCTAACGGTTCAATGGCGGCTGATTGCTACTACAGGACTCCCGATGACACCCAGGGTAGCCGCTCGTACGTGTTGCGGAGCGAGAAGGAAATTGAAGAATTTCTTTCCGAAGACGCGGCGCCAAACGGTTCGAATCGGTTCTCCTCGGGTGAGCAATTAGTGTCGGTGGGGATGTTCTGGTGCAGGCCGTTCACGCGGGCACGGACGGGTGGCAAGCGACGGGCACGGACGGGTATGGAGAACGTACCGGGAGAGGCGGGCCGGGCTCCAAAGACGCACAAGTGGCGGGCTGAGCACCTGCTCGGGGGGGTAGACGCGGCGACGGCGGCGTCTCATGAGGTAGGGTCACCGCGCGTGGAGGAGCCGGCGAGGGATCCGCTGAAAGATACCACAGAGGAGGAGGAGCGCGGGTCGTCGCCTCCCCCGGTTGACGCCGCGCCGGAGCCGCAGCCGGAGCCGGAGCCGGGGTTGTTTGTTCCCCAGCTCGCGGCTCTGCCCTCCCCGGCGCCGCCGCCCACGCAGCCGGTGACTCAGCGCCCGGTCACCACTCCGCCACCGAGCTCTCCGCCACCGGGACCGATCGCGCACACCGCCGCCGCCGTCCCGGATGACATCGAAGCGATGCGGGAGCAGATCCGCGCCCAGCTCAAGGAGGAGCTCCGGGCGCAGGTTGAGGCCGAGTTGAGAAGAGAGATTGCGGCTGAGTACGTGACTGCGCGAAACGCGGCGGACGAAGACGCACGGGCGGAGCGCGTGATGCACGAGAGCAAATAGACCGCACCCACACGTTCAGTGGATATATAGCTTCATACGGAGGCGTACGAATGAATAGCGAACGAACGATACGCGTCACGTCACGAGTAGACGATGAAAAATGAAAAGAATGTAGCAAATCAATTGAAAGGGTGCGGTGCCTAAAAGTCGTAAAAGCCTAAGGGAAACAAACGGAAACACACGGTCAACTGCGTCATGGACAGCTGTTGACGTTCGTATCACTCGATGTGCCACACGTTTTGGCGCTCGCCCACGGCGTCGTTCATCTTCTCGCCGTCGCCTTGGCGCCACGTGAGTCGAACGTCGTAGAGCCTTTGGTTTTCTTTCTTCCGTTGCATCTCGAGCCGGCCCTCGATGACGGCGCCGTCGGCGGCGGAGATGCCAGGGGAGAGGTAGAACGCCTGTTGGCCCCAGTGCGTGGCGCCGTTGGCGTCCGGCGCGGTGGTCAGCTCCACGTCCGTCTCGTTCGGGTTCTCCTGTGAATAGTAAATAGGTTCTCCCGTCAGTACAATTGCCCGTGTGACGGAAATAAAAAGACTATACACACGGAAATAGGGAAAAGAAACTAACCTTGGAACCCTTGAAAGAGACGTCGAACCAGCCGGCGAAAGCCCCAACCTCCGAAGGACCCGACGGGCCGTTCTCGGTGACCCTTAAGTCGAAAGGCACGTCCAGGTTCTTGATGTCCTCCAGCGTCACGGTGTGCAAATCCCAGTCGCAGATGACGCTGGCCTTCCCCAGCAGCTGAGACGGGTGAATGTCCACCCACGAGCTGGTGTTGAGGAAAAACTCGCGCTGCTCCGCGTCGAACGTGTCCGTCAAGGCGCTCATGTCCACGCCGTAGTGGTCCTTGGTGTCGTCCACGAACTCGTCCCACCCGCGGCAGGAATCCTCGTAGTCCGCCGCCTTTTGCACACTGGCGCCGGTGCGAATGGGCGCGATTGACATTGTGGCGTGTGAGGGAAACATGCAGCCGCCGGGTTTGAGCCACTTGTCCCGCGCGACGATGACGGAATCGAACATGGACTCGCGCAGGAGGAAGTACCCCATCCACTCGGAGATGATCACGTCAACCTTCTCCGGCAGCTCAACCTCTTCAACCGTGGATTGGATGATCTGTTCGGGGAAAAAAACACGATGTCAGTATAATTGCCCATATGATAGTACGGAAATACAAATAAACAAATAGAAATAAACTCACCTCGACCACGTTTTCTAACCCGTTTGCTGCGACGAGCTTCCTGGCGTGGACCGCCATGTACGTCGCCTCAACCGCGTACACTTTCCGTGCACCGCACTGCGCCGCCCAGATGGCCAGGATACCGCTTCCGGTCCCCACGTCCAGTACCACTTTATCTTTGAACTGCTTCGGGTTTAATCGGACAGAGTCGTGGTAAGCCGTCATTCGTTTTTGGTCCTCGAGCATGTCTTTCTGGTGGTAGAGGTATCCGTATGTGCAAAAGTAGTTTGCGAAGTCGGCGTCTCCGATCTTGTCGGGTTTGAGCACGACCATGTCGCTGTCCTTTGGGGCGGTGGATGGAGCTGACATCGTGGTATGGAGTTCGGTGGTGCCTTCGGTGGTGACTGCGATGCGTCCGCTGATTTGTCGGCGGTGCGCTTTTAGTGATGGGCGGGCGGCGATTCGGAGTGAAGGGTCCGGTCGCTCGGTGCGCACGCTGCTTCTGTGGTGTGGTCGGATAGTGGTGTGGGATCGACGTGTTAGAGTGTGGGAGTCGTGTGTAATGGAAGGGTGGGTTTCGTCGTCTGCGTTGGGCGCCGGTGTCCGTCTTATAGGATCGGGCCGCAATTGTGCCGAGGATCTTCCCGGCGCCGCCCAATTGCGCTGTGTTGAACATGGTGTGGCAATACACGCGCCTGGGGTCGTACCTGTGTAGTAGACGATGCGTCCCGCTGCTCGATACGAGCGCTTGGGTAGACGTGGTGTGGGCGTTACCGGGGAACCGGCGAGCGCGCTCGAGGTGTGCGTCACGGAAGGCGGCTGCGGCGGTTTATTTACATTTATGCTATTTTTCGGTGCCCAGGTGTTAGGTTCCTCTTTCGTGACTGCGAGTGAGACTGCGAGCTGCTTCCCACCTCGGACGATATGTGGGCAGTTCTTCGAACAGCCGGTATCTCGAGCTCTACGAGCTCTCGATACGATCACTCTTAGTCCCGCCCGAGCGCCGCGGCACTCCCGCCCTGCTCAGGCTTCACTCTTTCTCACCACTCTTGTTTTCAGTGCGGCGCCCGACGGGAGACCTGAGACAGCGAGTAAGCGGCGAACACCGCGTACACGCAAGTGTCAGGGCACCCTTCATGGCACCTTAGCCGCGTTTTGCTTTCATTTCTTTTATCAATAAAATCAACCCGAGTTTCGGCATCGTATCGTTCAGCTCTAAGCTAAGAGAGATATTCGAATAAGTGTTTGTTTTCTCCGATGCAACAACGAACGGCGAGGACAGAGAAGTGGGTGGGTCCGGCGGGATCTTGCCGTCCACACGCCCGATACTACCGCCATGTTCAAGCTCACCAAGCTCACCAAGGCGGTCACCGAAGCACTGAACGCGGTACCCAACGTGGATGAGCTCGCCAAGTCTATGGGTGCCATGGAGGTGGACCCACGAGTCGTTTCGGAGCACGGGGGGGTTCACAGCGCCACATGCCTCGCCTACGAGCCAACGCAGCGGATATTGGCGGTCGGCGTGGACACCGGCGTGAAGATCATCTGCGCCGACGGCGCGGAGGCGCTGCTCGCCACCCCAACGCACGTCGAGCCCGCGAGGAGCGTCGAGTTCATCGCGGGCGTCGGGCGGATCGTTCGGCTCAGTTCGGAGAGCGGCATCGACGTCCTGGACTTGCACTCGCAGCGATGCCTGGCGTCCACGCGGTGGATGAAAGACGCGACGTGCGTCGTCGGGCTTCGCGATTCGCCGTTCGTGATGGTGGGCGAATCCACCGGGTGCGTACGCGTCGCCGCGGTGCAACACGGCCCCGACGGAGCCGGCACACTCGCGCCCAGATCTTACAAAGGTGAGTTCATTTGTTTTATCTCCCGTATGGGCAATTAGATTGCGTGCTGACGTCGTGTTTTGTGTACAGTCACGCACGCAGCCGCGTTCGGCCGAATCGACTCATCCGAGTCAACATCAAACGCCCCAGCCGTCGTCGCGATAAAGCCCCAGCCCGGCGCGGAGTCCACCAACATCCTCATCGCCTACGAAGACGGCTCCATGTCCCTCTGGGACCTCCACGCGCGTCGACCGGCGGCGACGACACGAGTGAAATTATGCGGAATCTTTGCAGAGTCCGGCGGAGGATGCGTTCAGTGGCTGGGTGCGAGTGGGCGGTCCGTGGTGGTGGCGCACGATGACGGGCGGTTGGTGACGTATGGGGTGCCGACGGTGTACCCCAAGGCGCCCGTGTTGGCCATCGTGGTGACGTCGCAGTGCTTTCCGGGGGGTTCGGAGGGGGGCGGCAATTGCACGATGGATGGAAACGCGGAATTAACGGAGGAGGATGGACCGGCACCGGCGTTTGAACCGCTGCGACGGATCTGCGCCGTCGCATCGGGCAGATTCGTATCGCCCGTGCGGTCCGATGGGGGTGCATCTGTCCAGGGTGCGGTGCTGTGCGTGGGCGGCGAGGTTGTCGGCGCCGGCATGGACCCGGCCAGAGCGGTGCCCTTCAAAGTTTCGGAAAGCGGCGGCGAGAGCGCAGGATTAAATCCTTCACTCGTACGCACAGCTGTGTCGGCACCCTCGGCACCCGGGTCGGCACCCTCGTTCGCGCCCGTGGGTCCCGATGCGTCACCGATGCACTCGCTGCCGTGGTTCGGTCCGGTGCTGGACGGGGTGCTGATCACGCGGGTGGGACGACCGGAGTGTGTCACCGCCGCGTGCGTGCTGTCCGAAGGCGGTCAGATCCACGTACACGACTTGCGTTCCCTCGGGTAAGAGTTTATACAGCTGTGTCGGCACCCTCGGCACCCTTCCGCATGTCCGTATTGGCAATTTGTTTACTGACGCCGTGTTTTGTTTAACTCTTATTACAGGTGTAATCCCGTCGGCGGGGACGCGATTCCCGGGTCGGTGTCCATCGACGAACGTTCGGAGCACTACGACGCCGCCGCGGCCGCCGCCGTCGCGGCTGTCGTGGTGTCCGCCGCGAAGCTCCCGTGCGCTGAGGTGCTGGACCCGCTACCTGGCCTGAGCGGTACGTGCGCGCCGGCGTGTGCCGTCGCGTCTCCTCATCTGTCTTTGCGAAGAAAATCATCGACGAATTCGGGTTTGAATATTGATTCGGGTTTACACCGGGCTCACGCGGATCGGGATGCGTGGGGACACGAGTGGCCAATCACGGGCGGGCACGTGGACGACGCGGGTGCCAAGTGGGCCACGCGGCGGGAACGACTGATGCACCTGCTCGCGATTCCCTCGGGGTCCGATTGGAAGATTCGCGTTTTTTCAGACGAGCTCAAACCAGGGCGACTCGTCGAGCTCTGCGATCCACTCGCGCCGGGGCCCAACGCGGGAACGACGGCGGCGGACAGGGCGGTGACGCGGTGCCACGTGGCATGCGGCGGCTCGCTGCTGGTAGTTGGACGCGCGTGCGGGTCGGTGGAGGTGAGTTTATTTTAACTCTCATATGTGCAATTTGACTGACGTCGTCTTTTGTTCACAGGTCCACGTCGCGGCGCTCGAGTCCTCCGGAGGGAATACACAAAAAAATAAAGAGCGTTCGCCGTTTGAGAGCGGCGAACAAAAGGGTTTAATCCGGCAGCTGGACAGCGGACTGGACCTGGCCTCCGCCGGCGGTGGCGGTTCACATCCCCCCGGTGACGAGTCGGGTACCGAATCGCGAGGGTACCAGTTGGTGGGCGAGCTCGGTGTGCACGTCGCGGCGGTCACGTCTATTGTGACGGACGCGACTTGTTCGCTGCTTTGCGTGGGCGACGCCTCAGGTGTGGTCAGCCTCACGGATCTCACGAACGGGCTGATGCTGACCAACACGCGGGTGTTCACCGGGGACGGGGAGGGCGTCGGGTCCATGACTCTTTGTCCGCCCATTCTCGGAACGGGTCCTAAGATCGATAAGAACTTGGATCATACGGAAGGGAGCGGTACGATCGGTGGGGATACAGAAGAGGGCGAAGAGGGCAAAGGCGTGGGTGAAGAAGCGGAGACGTCCCGAGAAGTGGACAAGCCGCCCGCGGGAAATGTCCCACCCTCGCGGTTCCCCGGCGCCGAGGTTTTATGCGTCGCGAGCACCAAGTAAGTTTACTTTTACTTTCGTATTGGCAATTAGAATGACGTCGTGTTTTGTTTCCAGGTCCGCGGTTGTCTTTTTGGACACCGCGCTCGGCAAGTGTCACAAGACGACGTCGCCGAAGACGCCATCACTCGCGTTGGCCGTCGCGCCGCTGACTGTCAGTGGTACAGTGGCCGCTTCTGTCATGACCGGTGAGTTTATTTTGATTCTCGTACGGGCGATTAGAGTGACGTCGTGTTTTGTTTACAGGCGGCGCCGACGACGCGCTCCACGCGCGCGTTCACCACTCGCGTCTGTGGTTCAACTCGGAAGATGCGGCGGAAGATGAAACGGCGCGTGGTGGGGCGACTCAAACCGACGCATCGGCCACACACGTCGCGTTCGTCGGGGTGGCGTCCGCGACGGCGCTCCGAGTGTACCCCGCGTTTGGGGTTCTCAAAGGAGAGAGACACACCGTGAAAAAAGCGACTCCCGACGAACCCCTCGTCGCCGCCGCGCTCGTCGTGCCCCGCGCGGCGGATGATGACGACGACGACGACGACGACGACGTGTCATCGGGATCCCAATCGGCGCGTTCCCCTCCCTCATGGCCCGCCGCCTTCGTAGCGGTGTCTTCGCACGGCCGGCTACTCACCTGGTCCCTCCCCGGGCTGACGCCGACGCGGTCCATCGGCCCGGTGCCGCCGCTGTCCGCCATGGACGCCGCTGGGTTCTGCGTGGACGGCGCGGTGTTCGCGATCGCGGGCGGGGGCGTGTCCGTGGCCAAGCTGGCGATCGCGCCGAGGAGCTCCCGCGGCGCCAAGGCGAAGCCGGAGAGCGGGTTAGTTCTTTACGATCACGAACTCGCGGCGGCGGCGGCGGCGGCGGAATCCGCCGCTAAATCCGCGTCGAGAACAAGTCACGCGGCTTCCGATCAAGACGCGAGTACGAGGGAGTTGGTTACGGGGAACGCGCCGTCCCCGTTCTCGCCCGAGGGAACCCCAGAGAAACAACGTAAGGGCGATCCACCCGGGAATCGAACCCAGGGCACAAACAACGATTTATCCAAGTCTGTGAACCACTTTTTGAAGGGCGACGGCCGAGCCGCGATGGCGTCGTTCGGGTCCGTGATGCGACGAACCAAGGAAAAGGCCGCCGTCGCGATGGTTCAGGCCAAGGAGAAGATCAAGACGCGCATGTCAGCCAGTGGCGCCGGTGACGGTTCATATCCCGGTGACGAGTCGGGTACGTACGAAAAAGGCCCTATGGATCTCGCGTTTTTATTCGCCGAGCCGGAGTGCCTCGAGACACCCGACGCGCCAGAGATCGTCCCGGAGAGAGAGGTCGCAAAGGTCGCCCCGCGTTTGAATGCCGCCGCGGGTTCGAATCTCGTCCGGGGCACTTCCGGATCGTCCGGGAAATCGTCCAACGAGGACGACGCGGACCGCGCGGCTCTGTTCGGATCGGGCGGCGGCGGCGGCGGCGGTTCATCTTCCGGCGTCGGTTCATCTTCGACCACGTCCTACCCCACCGCGCCCAAGCTGAACACCGCGGCGGACATTCGCGCCAAGTACGGCATAGGACGGAAGAAAGCGGATGAGGCGGATGGGATGACGTCCTCCCTGGAAGCGACCAGAGACAAGCTGGCGGAGCGGGGCGAACGCTTGAAGGGCATCCAGGACAAGACGGAGCGGATGCAGTCCGACGCGGATGACTTCGCGTCCATGGCGGAGAAGTTACGTAAGCAACAGGAAAAGTCGTGGTGGTGACGAGATAGATATATCTATCCATCGTCGTCGACTGATAAGAGTCTTACTACCGAGAGTAGTCTAATAAAAAACGAGCCACCTAATGACTAAATTCGCAACCCAATTCGCTAAGACCCGCCTTCGCCTTTCCCGTCCTCGTCCTCCTCCTCTCGGCTCCATCCCGACAACCGGAACACTTCGGAGAGGGTCAGGGCACACACCAGCCCGGTCCCGCCCACGATCGCCGCCCCCGCCGCGCCCACCACGAACGGAGCCAAACCAACCCCGATCACCGACGCGACACTCGTGCTGAGACCCACCGCGGAGAGAGCTGTGCCGAGACACACCTGTGAACAAAACACTTGAAGTCAGTCTAATCGCCCATACGCAAATAACAATAAACGTACCTTCGCTCCAAACGTGTCACCGAGGGCGCTCATCGCGTGTCTCCACCGTTCACCCCGCGACTTGTCCGCCAAAGTGTCGTGGTACGCGTCACCGCACGTGCGCAACACCGCCATTCCCACGAACGCTTTCAGAAAGAAAGGAATCGCCTTTGAAGTCATCCCGGTGGATCCGCCTTTGACAAAAGATCCATTCGCAAGGTGAGAGGCTGCCAGCGCGGGAACGGCGAACGCCAGTGCCATGTTCCTCATCAGCTTGGTCACCGTCGCGGACTTGAACGCGCGCTCGTCGTCGTACGCCTGCGTGTACGTCAAACCCGCGCCCATGACCTGCGCGGTGTCGTGAACAGCCAACCCGAGCCACATCCCCGCGGCTTCAGAACATTTTCCTAACATTGAATGAGCCAGATGCGGCGCCGCTAGCATGGCGCACGATCCCCACACCACGACGTTGGCCACCGCGACGGATACCTCCGCCTGCGTCGCGGCGATCGCGGGCGCGAGCGCGGACACCGCGGTGACGCCGCATATGGACGTGCCCGCGGCCAACAGTGAACCGAGCCTCGGATGCAGCCCCGCGGATTTTGCAATCTTCGGTATGAGGAATAGCCCTGCGCCGACGGAGATCAAGACTGGGACGAGGGCGAACGTGCCGGATTCGAGAAGGTCCGATGCGCTCAGCTTGGCGCCGACGCACACGATGCCGATGCGCAGCACGGTCCCGCTCGCGGTCCGCAACCCCGGGCGGACCCATCGTGGGAGCGTCACCGCGTTGTTTATTGCAGCCCCGAGCAAGATTGCTAGGGGCACCCCCGCGACTGGCGTGCCGACCGCGGTGCTGATGTGATCGGCGACCGCGAAACCTCCTTGGGATACCGCGAACGCGACGCCTAAACCGGGTAGTGACGCGATGGCGTCGGCCACGGCGCCGTCGGAAGGCGGAGCCTTCGGTGGAGGCGCGGGAGGGTGGGAGCTCAGCGAACGCTTCGTGATGGCCCACGTGTTTGTCACCCATTGGCACCCATGGTGCGGCGTCCGAGACTGTGCTGCGTGCGTCCATATAGTCGCGGGGTGGGCGACGTGCGCGCGCGAGGTCGTCGCGACGCCTCCCCGTGTCGCGACACGCGCGACTAGCGCCCCAGCGGCGCGCCACCGAGACATCCGCGCCGGCCGGCTGTGTTCGTCAGCCCCGAGGCTACCTCTTACGCACGCCACACAAAAGTCGGCACGAAGTGCGACGTGGCCGCGTCCTGCTTCACATCTCGCGAGTCACTTCCTTCACGCGCACAGCTGTGCAGTCGAAGAGACATCGACATGACCTCCATCGTCGCCTCCACCGCCTCCTCCACCGCGTCCATCCGCGTAGCCGCGCCCGCCTCCGCGCGCGGCGTCGCCCGCGGATGCGCCCGCGTCAACGCGCGCCACGCGTCCAAGCGTCCAAGCGTCAGGATGAAGGCGATCGAGGCCGAGACCGTCTCCGTCGAGAGTGAGAAGGTCACGGCCTTCTACGCCGACCAGATGGTCGACGAGGCCGGCATGCTCGCGCAGAGCACCTTCCCCATCGCCCCCGAAGACCTCATCGCCAAGTGCAAGCTCATCCTCGCCAAGAACAACGGCGGCGAAGACCCGTCCCTCCTCGCCGCTGACTTTAAGTTCGTCGCACCGGTCGTGGGCCCGCTGAAGAAGGACCCGTTCCTCGCCGCGTTCCAATCGTTCAAACTCGACGAAGGCTTTCCGGACGCCAAGTTCAACTACTACCACTTCAGAGTCGATCCGTTCGAGCCCTCACGGGTGTGGTACGACGCCCGGTTCTTCGGAACAAACACCGGCGATCTCATCGGAGGTGAGAGTTTATTTTTATTTCCACCGTACAGGCTATTAGACTGACGACGTTACTTAACTCCTATAGGCACCCTCAAGGCGACGAATAAGAAGGTGGAGTCGCCGCCGCAGTCGTGCTCCATGTGCTTCAACGACAACGGCGAATGCACGCAACTGACTGTTGGATACGTCATGGACAAACAGCTGGGTAACACCGGGGGGCTGGGCGGTGTCTACGGCATCCTATACGCAATCGGATACGGTGAGTTTCTTTTTATTTTCACACGGGCAATTTGACTGACGTCGTGTTTTTTTTAACGCCTACAGGATTGCCGTTTCCCGAAGCGCAGCCCTGGGAAAAGAGCTTTCAGTACTCCGCGTTCACGACGTTCAGCGGTCTCACGCAGGAGCTGCAGAAGTTCGTCAAGGGCCTATCCGGCGGGGACTGATTCTTCCTATATACTCTATATACTCGGGGGAGCCCGTGGGACACTCGCGCTGTAACATTACCGTGAATAAACACAAAACTTTGCTTTCAAGTGTTAGTGCTAGTGCTACGTGACCGTATCGTGATCACAAGTCCGGTGCGGGTAAATCGCTCGTGCTTTGGAGCAACCTACCCGAAAGGAACCCTAAACCGGGGTTAATAACCCGTCATCATATCAGCGCCGCGAAGCACGCGACGAGATACCCGAAAAAAAGTAAAAACGGATTATCGAGCGAGTGCGGCGCGACCATCTCCAATATCGTGATCATCACCGGCAACACGCACACGAAGAATATCAGCTGCCCGGTGGACATGGTGCTGAGATATATCAACACCGACACCAGGGTTCCGAGAAATACCGTCGTGGACCCTTCGATGGATCGAGTGAAGACGCGGTCGCCCGAAAATAAGCCCCGGGTTCGATACTTGTGCGTCCCGCCGAACCACTTTTTATCTTCCCAAAACACCGCGACGGGTTCCGCTAAGCCGTCACCGATCGCCACCGCGAGGATCGGGATCATCGTCCATTCCGCCGCGTCCATTATTCGTAACGTGACGGAGAAACCCGCGATGATCACGATGGAGAACGGGATCTGGATCCAAGCGTATATTTGCGACAGCCCTGTAAACAAAACATTACGTCAGTCAATCGAATTGCCCATACGAAATAAAAAATAAGCTCACCTTTGTCTTCGGGCCTGTCTGAGGAAGCGTACATCGTCTGGACGAATGAAACGCTCCGTCGCACGGGTTTGGTGATGAGAATCAAGATCCAGCCCACCAAATTCACGTTCCACAGCGCCCACACGATGGCGTGCTCTTCCGACAGAGGCTGTACACAAAACACTTGACGTCAATCTAATTGCCCGTATGGAAAGACAAAAAAATAAACTCACCATGTGTGCGTCGAACCAAAACGGAACTGCGAAGAACGCCACGTGGATAACTTTGCGTGTGTACGCCACTTTCCACCCTTTGTTCTCCACAAACCATCCCATGGCGTATAAAAGAAACGTCAGAAAAACGGCTTTCGCGAGCAAGCTCAGGAACAGCAACGCCGCGTCGAGTTCCGCCGAGGTCGCGGTGAGGAAACAAATGAAGCCCAGAAAACAGCACTGGAAGATTAGGGCGGATCCGATCAGCGCTTTGGCGTTTTGCTTGAAGAAGAGCAGGAACGGGTCATCTTGTTTGAGTTCGCCGACGTCTTGTTGTTCGGAGTATCGTTCAGGCGCCATGACGAAGTCGCGGTGGCGAGTGCAGTACCGCGTGTGCTAGCACTACACTCGCCGAAGACGCACTCACGCGAGTCGTGTCGATCCCACCACTGTTGAACGTCGCGTCACTCGGACGAGCCACCACCCGCACACACAGGTTACGCGTGGACCGCGCGACGCTACGGGTGTTCCAACCGAAGATCGAGCTCTCGGCGGGCTTTTGTGCGTCGCGGTGCAGCTCACGAAAGGCTGGAATGACCCTGTGAGAGGCGCGCGGGAGAAGTGTGGATCTCGTTATTTCGTCAGTGCGCGGGAGATAACGAGAGCGGGAAATAATAACGAGATGTCACGTCAAGTCAGATTTAAACCTCGAGAGACTGAAAGGACACTCGAGGTCCACTCGATATCGCAAATAAAGTCATAAATCATACTGAATCACGTATCGTTTTAATCACAATAACGGTTTCGTCAGTGCAAATACTCACTGGATGGACAAAAATCATCATCACAGCGGCGAACACGGCATGGAACCCGGTAAAGGAATTTCTATCGCAGCCACCCCAACGCACGCGAGACCATCCAGCCCGGGGAACACCGGCGTGACGGCGATACGCATGCCGCCGTGTACGTCGCACGTGAGCGTGTACACCGCAGCCTGGCCGTACCGTCTCGCCAGCCGTATCAACGCCGTCATCCCATCGTTTTTTCCCATCATCATCGCATCATCCTCATGATTCAACTTGACCGCCAGGCCGGGCTCGTGCCACGCGTCGAACCCCCCGATGGGATCCACCGACAGCGTGGGCATCACCGCCGCGGGCGCCGGCGTCATCACACTCACCGCGTGCGCCAGATCCCGCGCGTTGGCCTCGTTCACGGCGCGATCCGTGACCTGTCCCATCGGGTTGTGCGCGGTGACCACGACATATGAACCGATAGGGAGCGTTGGCTTTGGCTTCTTCACAACCCCGTCATTCTCATTCTCTGTCCGCGCCCCGTCCCCCGATCGGATCATTCGCCACGTGTCGTCGTGCCACACCGCCAGCGACGCGGACCGCCACAGTGGCGCCAGCCTCTTCTGCTCGGCGGCGTCCGGCAGACGCCACCTGCAGGAATTTGTCCCATTCATAGCGGATGACAAAATCGATCCCGTGGACTCGCCGCACGCCAGTAGGTCGTACCCTACGGCCCGTACCCTCGCGCGCTCGCCGATCGATCGCAACGAATCCCCCGCGTGCACACCGTCCCACCCCGCGCGCAGGTACCCT
>Ga0257106_1000501_pt1 | contig 23076 bp, 24 predicted proteins | sample LP_taG_3_FD_190177 | JGI IMG/M metagenome (GOLD analysis project Ga0257106, IMG submission 190177) | Marine microbial communities from Northeast Subartic Pacific Ocean, Canada - LP_J_2011_P26_10m | ecosystem: Environmental > Aquatic > Marine > Oceanic | place: Canada: Northeast Subartic Pacific...
TAAGCAAATATTTTGCTTTGCTAATAACCTTTGCAATATTTATTGTTACAGGGGCTGCAATGTTGATATGGTTATTACCTATTCTTTACATACAGTTACAAGCTTTTGTTTTAGATGTTCCGGGTTTATTTAATGATTTTTTAGATTTTGTCTCTGAATTGCCGGCAAAATTTCCAGATTTGGTGTCATCAGATCAAATTTCAATCTTTTTTCAAGCTGTTTCTTCAGAATTGTCATCAGTAACACAAAATCTTGTTAAGTCTTCAATATCAGGAATTCAAAGCACTATAACAATACTTTTATACGCAATTCTTTTTCCTGTTCTTGTATTTTTCTTTCTATTTGATAGAGATAATATAATAAATGGTTTAATGAAGTTGATACCTGGAAGAAGAGAAATGTTTACTGACATTTGGAAAGAAATGGATGTCCAGCTCAGCAACTATGTTCGTGGCAAAGTAATTGAGATATTTATTGTGGGATTATCGGCTGCAATAATATTTGCTTCTTTGGGCTTAAAATACTCAGCTTTGCTTTCGGTTTTAGTGGGTTTATCAGTTTTAATACCCTATGTTGGCGCTTTTTTAGTAACTATCCCAGTCGTAGTAGTAGGCTTATTACAATTTGGGCTTGTTCCACAATTCTGGATACTTGTTGGCCTTTATCTTTTACTTCAAGCTCTTGATGGCAATCTTTTGGTGCCAATAATCTTTTCAGATGCTGTAAAACTTCATCCTGTAGTCATAATTTTTTCAGTATTTATATTTGGAAGTATGTTTGGATTTTGGGGTGTATTCTTCTCGATACCAATTGCTACTTTTATAAAAGCTGTATGGAATGCCTGGCCATCTAGTTAACTATTAACTAACAAAGATCTTTAACTTGTTTTAAAACTTCTTCTACATGCCCAGTCACTTTAACTCCCCTCCATTCTTTAACAACTTTACCTTTAGAATTTATTAAAAAAGTGCTTCTATCAATTCCAATGTACTGTCTTCCGTACATTGATTTTAATTTCATAACATCAAATTTTTTACATACTTTCTCATCTGGGTCAGATAGCAGCTCGAATGGAAATGATTGTTTAGATTTAAAATTTTCATGTGATTTAATACTTTCTCTAGAAACTCCTAAAATTTCAGTATTAAGTTTCTTGAAATATTTGTAGTTATCTCTAAAATCTTGACCTTCAGTAGTACACCCAGGGGTGCTATCCTTAGGATAAAAATATATTACAAGATTCTTTCCAATAAAATCTTTACTGGATACTTCGAGATTGCTTGTACATTCTCCTTTAAAAACTGGACATTTTTTTCCTTCAATTTTCTTACTCATAGTTTCCCTCTTTTGGTATAAGATATTTATTAAAATAGTGTATAGTCCTATTTTTTACTGAAATATTTATAGATGCAAGCATTACAAGGAAGTTTAGTAGCATTAACTACTCCAATGACTCTAGATGGAGGCGTTGATTATAAGTCACTTGAGAAACTCATTGATTGGCATATCAGCGAAGGAACTAATGGCATTGTTTCTGTTGGAACTACTGGTGAATCTGCTACTTTAAATATAAAAGAACATCTTAATGTTATTAAATTCACATCAAATTATGTAAATAAAAGAATCCCTGTAATAGCTGGAACTGGAGCAAATTCTACATTAGAAGCCATCGATCTAACCAAAGAAGCAAAAGCTTTAGGTGCTGATTATGCTTTATTAGTCACACCTTATTACAACAAACCTAATCAAAAGGGTTTGATTGCTCATTATGAAGCCATAGCTGATGCTGCTGATATTAAACAAATTTTATATAACGTTCCGTCCCGAACAGCATGTGATTTGTTGCCTTCAACTGTAAAAATTCTTGCCAAACATAACAATATAGTTGGAATCAAAGAAGCTGTTGATGATATGGCTCGAGTTCAAGATTTAGTAAATATATCTTCAAATTTAGATAAAGATTTTTTTATATATTCCGGTGATGATCCTACATTTACAGATTCGCTTATTCTTGGAACAGATGGTGTTATTTCTGTTGCAGCAAATGTAATACCAAAAAGTATTGCAAACATTTGTAAATTAACTAGAGATAAGAATTATGATGAGGCCAAAAAATTAAATATATATAACAAAAATTTGTATAAGTTACTTTTTGTTGAATCTAATCCAATTCCTGTTAAATGGATGTTATATAAAATGGGGTTAGTTCAGAATTCTATCAGACTTCCTTTAATTGAATTAGATGAAACTTTCCATGATGAAATCATGTCTGAGATGTTAAAGTTAGGATTATTATGATTAAAAAACTATTTATTATTAATGTTTTTCTTATAACATCTTCATGTTCATATATTTCTGGACCAGAAGGGTATTTCCCAACCACTAAGTATGATTTTCTAAAAGAAGAAGTCGAAAAAAATATTACTCTACCTGAAAGTCTAGAGTTAGCGCAAAGCGAAAATCATTATCCGGTGATTGACTCCCTGGAAACTATGCAAAATCAAGATGTTCCAAAACCAAGACAAATATTTGCATCTTCAGGAAATAGTTCAGTTCAATTAAGAAGACTTGGCGAGCTAATGTGGATATATATTGAAACTTTACCTTCTACCTCGTGGCCTATTTCTAAAAATTACTGGGATACTTCTTCATATCAAGTTATTTCTGCTAATCCAAAAACTGGTGAAATTGAAGTTGATTTTGATGAATCATCTTTCTTAAAAATGAAAATTGAACATGGGATTAAAGAAGCATCAACAGAAATATTCTTGTATAAAATAAATAAAGATAGCAATGAAATTATAAGCAACCCAAATTTCATTCAAGCAGAATTAGAAAATGTTGTTAATTATTTTGCTGATTCTATAAGTAGTTTTTCAGGTACTTCGCTGGCAGCACAAAATCTTAATGAAATGAAAAAGGCTAAAATTTTTGCTGAAGATGGACAAACTGTAATAGAGCTTGATTTAAGTTTTGATAGAGCCTGGTCTTCGATTAGCAAAGCTATGACAGAGGCAAATATCACCTCTAATGATAAAGATAGAAGCAATGGTATATTCTACGTTAGCTATTCCAAGGAAGAAGAAGACGGATTTTTTTCATTTTTAGGATTCGGCCAAAAAGCCAATGAAAAAGACAATACTTTTAATGAAAAAGCTCAATTCGAAGTACTTATTACAGAAAAAAATAATAAAACCTATGTTCGAGCAAGGGCATTAAATGATAAAATAGATGATGCTGAAGAATTATTATCAAAAATTAACGAATCATTAAGCTAATGGAAAAAATTAAAGAAATAACAAAAGGTAAGGCCAAGTCCTTATTCACAACTAATAACGATGCTCATTTAATTATGCATTTTAGTGATGACACATCAGCATTTGATGGCAAGAAAAAGGAAGCTCTTCTTGGAAAAGGGTCAGTAAATAATCAATTTAATGCTTTTATTATGAAACACCTTGAAGAGAAGGGTGTAGAAACTCATATGGTAGAAGTTATCAACAATAATGACTCTCTTGTTCACAAGCTAGAGATGTTCCCAATAGAATGCGTTATTAGAAATAGAGCATCTGGTTCAATATGTAGAAGACTCGGTACAGAAGATGGGCTGATTTTAGAGCAACCACTTTTTGAATTTTTCTTAAAAGATGATGATTTAGGAGATCCATTAATTAATGACGAACATATTCTTTCATTTGGCTGGGCAACTAAAGAACAAATAGATGAAATGAAAGTGCTTACTTATAAGGTAAATACTATTCTTAGTAAATTATTTATAGATTCAGGATTAATACTTGTAGACTTTAAAGTAGAGTTTGGAGTTTCAGGAACTAAGATACTCTTAGCTGATGAATTTACTCCAGATGGATGCAGATTATGGGATTCAGAGACTTTAATGAAGATGGATAAAGATAGATTTAGACAGGGTCTAGGTGATGTTGTTGAGTCTTATCATCAAGTAGCAGATAGATTAGGCATGAATATAAATACTTGACTAAAATAGTCAAGTATTTATAATTCACGCGTGAGATTAACTACTAAAAGTAGGTATGCGGTAAATGCACTAACTGAGCTGCGTATACTTGAGTCTAGGGGCCCGGTTTCACTTTCTGATATTTCAACAAATCAAAATATTGAACTTTCATATTTAGAACAAATTTTTAGGAAACTTAGAATTGCTGGAATTGTTAAAAGTATCAGGGGCAGGAATGGTGGATACCTTTATGCAAAAGACCCATCAGTTATTTCAATTAAAGAAATAATGAATGCAGTAGAGGAGGATATGGATGCCACTAGTTGTAATGGTAATAGCACATGCCATCACGGCAAAAAGTGTAATACCCATAATTTATGGCATGAATTGAATCAAGTAGTAGATAATTACTTAAGTAAAATAACCATTAATAAGCTTGTAGAATCGAATAATAGTCCTTATATAAGCTTGAGAGAGATAAATTAAATGAGCACACAATCAACAATATATTTAGATTACGCTTCGACAACTCCTGTTGATCCTAGAGTAGCATCTAAAATGATGGAATTCTTAACACCTGATGGTGAGTTTGGAAATCCTGCATCTAGATCTCATCGTTATGGTTGGAAAGCTGATGAGGCTGTGGAAGAAGCTAGATCTCATGTTGCTAATCTTGTTAACTGCGACCCAAGAGAAATTGTTTGGACATCAGGCGCTACAGAATCTGATAATTTAGCTGTAAAAGGAGTTGCTAGATTCTACAAATCAAAAGGTAATCATATAATCACTTCAAAAATAGAGCATAAAGCTGTTCTAGACCCATGTAGACAACTTGAAAGAGAAGGTTTTGAAGTTACTTATTTAGATCCTAATGAAGGCGGAATAATTACTCCAGAAGCTATCAAAGCTGCTATGAAAGATACTACAATTCTTGTTTCAATCATGCATATAAATAATGAGCTAGGAACCTTAAATGACCTTGCTGCAATTGGAACCATTACAAGAGAAGCAGGTGCATTCTTTCATGTCGATGCAGCACAAAGCACTGGAAAAGTAGACATTGATTTATCAACTTTGCCTGTAGATCTTATGTCATTTTCAGCTCACAAAACATATGGTCCTAAAGGCATGGGCGCTTTGTTTGTAAGAAGAAAGCCAAGAGTCAGGATTGAAGCCTTAATTCATGGTGGTGGTCATGAAAGAGGTATGAGGTCTGGAACGCTTGCACCACATCAAATTGTTGGTATGGGAGAGGCTTTTAGAATAGCCAAAGAAGAAATGCAAAAAGATAACGAAAAAGTAAAGGCATTCCATACAAAATTTTTAAAAGAAGCTATGAAAATTGAGCATGCTTATATTAATGGTGATGTAGATAACAAGGTTCCAAATATTCTAAATATAAGTTTTAATTTCGTAGAAGGTGAGTCTTTAATTATGGGACTAAAAGATATAGCAGTATCCTCAGGGTCTGCATGTACTTCAGCAAGTTTAGAGCCTTCATATGTTCTTAGAGCCTTAGGAAGAAAAGATGAGTTAGCACATAGCTCTATAAGATTTTCTTTTGGCAGATTTACCAAAGATGAAGATATAGATAAAACCTTGTCTATATTACATAACGTAGTTGAAAGATTAAGAGAATTATCCCCTTTATGGGAGATGCATTTAGATGGTGTTGATCTTGATTCCGTTGTTTGGAATACCCATTAATAACGTAGGAGTTTAAAAATGGCATATAGTAAAAAAGTAGTAGATAAATTTGAGAATACTCTAAATAACCCTAAAGCTTTTAACGTTGGAAGATTTGATCCATCGGAAGCTGGAGTTGGAACAGGAATGGTTGGAGCCCCTGCATGTGGTGATGTGATGAAGTTACAAATTAAATGTGAACCTCAAGGCAATACTCATATTATCAAGGATGTTAAATTCAAGACTTATGGCTGTGGTTCAGCTATAGCCTCTTCAAGTGAATTAGTTGAAATGCTAATCGGCAAGACTTTGGAAGAAGCAAAAGAAATCAAGAACAAAGAAATAGTAGATGCTCTTGAATTACCCCCAATCAAAATTCATTGCTCTGTTCTTGCAGAAGATTCTATCAAACAAGCAATAGAAGATTACGAATCTAAGCAATAGGAAATTTATATGGAGAGCTTTAGTTCCACTGACTTAAACTTCTCAGATAAGGCAATTTCACATTTTTTAACTAGTCTTGATTCTAGAGGCAAAGGCCTAGGTATAAAAATTGGGGTAAGAAAAGCTGGATGTTCTGGTTATGAATATTTTTTTGACTTTGTAGACGCATTAGAAGCTGAGAATATTTTATTTGAAAAAAGTGGATGTAAAATATTTGTAGATCAAGAAAGTTTAAATTTTTTAAAAGGGAGTCTAGTTGACTACAGCGAAGACGGCCTTAACAAAGGTATTAAATTTATAAATCCTAATGCAAAAGCAGTATGCGGTTGCGGCGAAAGCTTTACAGTTTAAAAAATGGCAAAAATAAAGATTTGGCCTCATGAGGATCTTTGTCCTAATGGAGTTGAAATAGAAACTCTTCCAAATGAAACGATTTGTGAGGCGGCACTCAGAGAAGGAATAAAAATTGAACATGCTTGTGAAATGTCATGCGCATGTACAACTTGTCATTGTATTGTTAGAAAAGGTTTTAATAGTCTTGATGATGCAAGTGATATCGAAGAAGATATGCTTGATAAAGCATGGGGATTAGAACAAACATCTAGGTTAAGCTGTCAGACAGTTCCTCCAATAGACGAAGATATAGAAATAGAACTACCTAGATATAATATAAACATGGTTTCAGAAGATCATTAATGGATAATCTAGAATGGCTTGATGTTGACGATATTGCTATAGAGTTATTTGAAAAATTTCCTGAAATAGATCCACAATGGATAGCTTTTCCAGATTTGCACTCCAAAGTATGTAATTTAGAAAATTTTTCTGGAGATCCCTTAAAATCTAATGAAAAAATTTTAGAAGCTATTCAGATGTTATGGATAGAAGAATATCTATAAGTCCCATATAATAGCTAAAATTTTATATAGGAAACATTACCATGGCAATAGAACAAACATTATCAATCATTAAACCAGATGCAGTTTCCAAAAATGTTATTGGAAAAATTATTTCAAGATTTGAAGAAAGTGGCTTGTATTTAGTGGCAGGAAAATTAGTACAACTCTCTGATGAAATGGCTGCAGGTTTTTATGCAGAACATGAAGGAAGACCTTTTTACAATGATCTTAAAGCTTTTATGACTTCTGGGCCAGTTTTTGTTCAGGTTTTGGAGGGAGAAGGAGCCATTTTAAAGAATAGAGAACTTATGGGTAATACAAATCCTCAAGAAGCAGCAGCAGGTACTATTAGAGCTGACTTTGCAAAAAGTATTGATGCCAACGCTGTACATGGTTCTGATTCTGAAATCAGTGCTCAGAGGGAGATTAATTATTTTTTCAAAGATGAAGAAATAATGTCTAAATAAACCTTGGAAATTAAAGAAAATCTTTTAGGGTACTCATTAGATTCATTAGAAGATTTCTTTAAAAAAATCGACGAGCCTAAATTTAGAGCAAAACAGGTCTTAAAATGGATTCATCAAAAAGGTATTCTTGATTTTGATGAAATGACCGATCTTAACAAGGGTTTAAGGGAAAGATTAAAGTCAATTTCTTTTATTCAACCTCCAATAGTTGAAGAAACATTCATATCTCCTGAAGGCACAAAGAAATATCTCATAAAATTAGATTCAGGTTCAATGGTTGAAATGGTTAGAATTCCAGAAAAAAAGAGAATGACTTTATGTATTTCTTCTCAAGCTGGATGCGCTCTTCAATGCACATTTTGTGCTACTGGAGCTCAAGGCTTTGAAAAAAATTTAACAGCTGATGAAATAATAGGTCAGGTATGGCTAGCAAACTTTCATGAAAAGGAAGAGCATCTCATCACCAATGTTGTTTTTATGGGCATGGGCGAGCCATTATTAAATTTTAAGCCAGTTATTGAGTCTGCAAAGATAATGAAAGATCAAATGGCATATGGTCTCTCTAGAAAAAGAATTACTATAAGCACCTCAGGGATAACTCCTCAGATAGACAAGTTATCTGAATCTATAGATGTATCTTTAGCTATATCTCTTCATGCGCCAATTAATAAACTAAGAGATGAAATAGTACCCATTAATAAAAAATATCCAATAAGTGAGCTAATTAAATCTTGCAAGAATTATCTTGCTTATTATGAAGGTAAAAGAAGCATAACTATTGAATATGTTCTAATTGATGGGGTAAACGATTCACCAGATTTAGCAAGAAAATTAACGAAACTCTTATCAGATATTTCATGTAAGATAAATTTAATCCCATTCAATCCTTTTGATGGGTCAAATTACAAAAGATCAACTAATAAAAACATCAATGAATTTAAGAAAATACTTATGGATAAAGGTTTTATAACCACTCTAAGAATTACTAGGGGTGATGCTATTGATGGAGCTTGCGGTCAGTTGGTTGGAAAATTGACCAAATCTGTAAAAGGTAAAAAACTTATAAGTCATCAATCAATATGAGTAATGAAGAACTAAAATCAGCAAATTCAGCAAAAATTGGAATAATTTTTTCTGATGCTAGATCAAAAATTGGTTTAACACCGATTGAAGTTTCAGAAAAAACATTAATAAATTTAAAATACATTCAAGCTATAGAGTCTGGTGATTATTCAAATTTTCCAAGTGAAGGCTTTGCAAGAGCTTACTTTATTAAATATGCTAAGTTTTTATCAATCAAATGCGATTTCCCATCTATTTACGAAGCAAGCACAAGGGAAGAAGAGATTGTTGAAAAATCTATTCCTATAATAAATAAATCTTTTTATAATTTATTTGCTGCAGTTTCTTTATTATCGATTGTCTTGATAGTTATTTTAATAAAATTTCTTCCTAATAAAAATATAGATTCTATTGATATAAAAAATACTCAAGTAAATCTATCAGAAGAAAATATATCTCTCATTGTGGGGAATGTTAAAAGTAATATTGTTTCTTCACAAAATAAAATTCTCGAACCTGCTCAATCAACCATTAAAGCAATGAGTAATGAAATATCACTATTGTTTAATGATCAGTGTTGGATTGAAATCTATTCAAATGATGAATTGGTTGAATATCAATTATTTAATGCTGGTGATAGTTTTGAGAAAGTTATAAATAGGCCTTTCAAAATCATAATAGGCAATGCTGAAGCAGTATCTGGTACATATGATGGTGATTTTATTGATTTTATCAGTAATGCTAATAGACTTAGAGTTAATACTATTATTTTTAATGATGAGTAACTGGATAACAAGAAAAAAAACTAAAGCCGTTAATGTTGGAGGGGTTTTAGTTGGGGGTGGAAATCCAATTGCTGTTCAATCTATGACAAATACTAATACGTCAGATGTGCTAGCAACTGTAAAACAAATTAATGATTTACAAGCAGCAGGTGCTGATATCGTAAGAGTCTCAGTCCCTGGCTTTGAAGAGGCAGCTGCTTTTAAGCAAATTAGGAAAGCAGTTGATATTCCACTCGTGGCAGATATCCATTTTGATTATAAAATTGCATTAGAAGTGGCCGATACTGCAGATTGTTTAAGAATAAATCCTGGAAATATTGGAAAAGAGAATAAAGTAAGAGAAGTCATCCAAGCAGCGATTCATAACAATGTGCCAATAAGGGTAGGTGTAAATGCTGGTTCGTTGGAAAAAGATCTCCAAAAAAAGTATGGCGAACCAAATGCTGATTCTCTTGTAGAGTCAGCTCTTCGTCATGCTGATATTCTCGATAGATTTAATTTTGATAATTACAAGATGAGTCTCAAGGCATCAAATATAGAAATGACTGTTGAGGCTTATAGAAAAATTTCCAATCTAATTGATCAACCACTCCATCTTGGAATTACTGAGGCTGGAAGTTACAGAGCTGGAACTGTTAAGTCATCTATAGGTGTTGGGATGCTTCTTACTGAGGGGATAGGAGATACTATAAGAATATCTCTTGCCTCAGATCCTGTGGATGAAATAAAAGTTGGTTGGGATATTTTAAAAAGTCTTAATATTAGAAGTAGGGGAGTTAAAATTATTGCATGCCCTAGTTGCTCTAGACAAAATTTTAACGTTATTGAAGTGGTTAATGAATTAGAAGAAAGATTTGAAGATATATCAGAGGATATAGAAGTCGCTATTATAGGTTGTTACGTCAATGGTCCAGGTGAAAGCAAAGCTGCAGAAATTGGGCTGACTGGAGCTAGTCCTAGAAATCTTCTTTATGTTGATGGATCTCCAGATAAAAAAATAAGTAGTGAAAATCTTGTTGAGGAAATTGAAGAGAAGGTTAGGGAAAGAATAGCCATGAGAGATTCAGTAGAAATCATTGCGAGGAGCTAAATTGGATAAAATTCACTCACTAACAGGCATGCTAGATCTTTATGATGATGGAGATTCTAACAACTTATCAGTAAAAATATTTGAAGTTGAAGAAAGAATTAAAAAAATTTTTATTAACTATAAATTAAGCGAAATAAGAACTCCAGCGCTCGAAGATACCAATCTATTTAAAAGGGCTACTGGCGATACATCAGATATAGTTAATAAAGAAATATATTCATTTAACGATAGAAACGAAAAAAGCATAGCTTTAAGACCTGAAGGCACTGCAAGTGTAATAAGGGCCATAATTGAGAAGAAATTAGATCAATCACCTCATAAGATTTGGTATATGGGTCCTATGTGGAGATATGAAAGACCTCAAAAAGGTAGGTACAGACAATTTTATCAAGCAGGAGTTGAGATTCTAGGATACGAAGAAGGTCCTCCTGAGTTTGAAATGATTTCTTTGGTTTGTTCAATAATTGATGAGTTTATGCTTGAAGGTTGTTGCATTAAAATTAACCACCTAGGCAATAAAATTAGCAAACAAGCCTTTTGTGATGCATTGGTTAAATTTTTAGAACCTTTTAAAGATGATCTTGATTCCAAAGATTGTGAAAGGCTCTTAAAGAATCCTTTAAGAATATTAGATAGTAAAAATGAGCATACTCAGAGTATTTTAGAAAAAGCACCCTCTATAAAAGATTTTTTAGAACCAGAATCAATTGAATTGCTTGAGAGAATCAAAGAACAATTTTCTGATATTTGTTCTATTGAAATTGATTATTCCCTTGTAAGAGGGCTTGATTATTATTCCGGGTTTGTTTTTGAAGCAATTTCTTCCAATCTTGGGGCTCAAGACTCATTTTTGGGTGGTGGCAGGTATGATAATTTGTGTTCAAAGCTTGGAGGAAAAGACTTACCTTCAATAGGTATGGCTATTGGGATTGAAAGATTTGCAAGCCTTATTGAAGAAGTAACTGTAAAAAACAAAATAATATCATTTGTAACTGTTACTAGTAATTTAGAACCAAAAACATATAAAATAGCGCACCAACTTAGGACTATTAATAGAGATGTTGTATTAGATACTCACCTTGACAGTGCAAGCTTAAAAGCTAAGTTAAGAAGAGCTAATAAAAATAATGCAGACTATGCGATTATTATTGGTGAAGAAGAGTTGAGCAGTAATACCGCAATTATTAAGCCATTGAAAGATGAACTTAAGGATCAGCAAACTGTCTCAATTGATGAGTTACTGAGCTTTTATAAAGCTATATAAATTTAGGAAAAATTATGAACGAAGTGTTTGAAAATGATATGAAATTTGCATCTTTCTTTAGATTTTATAATAAATATAAAATTCTTATTTTATCCTCTATTGCTTTGACTGTATTAGTTTTAGTAGCAACTTTAGCAACGAGTCAAATATCTAAAATCAATCATGAAAAAGCAGCCTCAATATATAGCAATTGGCTTGCACAAGATAGAACTGCAGAGGAAGGCCAGATAAGAGCTGAAGAGTTATTTAATGAATTAATTTCTTCTTATCAAAAAACAGGATACGCACAAATAGCCCTACTCAATAAAGCATCTTCTGATGCAAAAGCTGGTAATACCAGTGAAGCTTTAGAAAAGTTTACTATGCTAGTTAACATATCTGATGGCTTCTCTGGCAATAAGTTGTTTAATAAATTAGCTAGAATTAGTTCTGCAAGACTATTATCTTCAAACAAAGAATACGATAAGGCATTAGAGATGCTTGAAAAGTACTCATCTTCATCAACAAATGCATATATACATGAATTAATTGGCGATATTTTACTTAAAAAAGAACAATCTTCTCTGGCTCGTGAACAATACCTACTGGCAAAAGATAAATATACTGATGAAGCCTCAAAATCGATTATTTCGATGAAAATAGCAAGTATCAAATCTTAAATATATTTAAATGATAAATAATCTTAATCAACACTTCGCAGAAAAAAAAATATTTCTATTATTTTCTATCCTTTTTTTATCCTCTTGTTCTTCAATGGAGTCACTAAAATTTTGGGAAAATGATGAGTTGGATATAGATGCTCCAAAAGAACTAACAAGTTTTTCTGAAAAAAAGATGATCAAAAGTAATTGGAAAATTTCTTTTGACGGAAACAATGATTTAGGTAATTTTATTCCAACATTTAATGGAGCTGATTTATTTTTTTCTGACTCCTCTGGAGTAATTAAATCTATAAATTCTGATTCAGGATCAATAAATTGGGAAATACAATCTAGTTTTCTTTCCACGGGAACAGCATCTGGCTTTGGCATATTAGTTGTAGCAGATGTTGACGGTAATGTTATAGCTCTAAACCAAGAAGATGGATCTTTATTATGGTCAAAAAATGTAATGGGAGAAGTGCTATCACCTCCTGCAATAGATGCTCAATTTGTAATAGTTAAAACGGGTTCAGGAGAATTACTGGCTCTTGATAAAAATTCAGGAGAAATTAAATGGTCTTATAGGTCTAAGCTTCCTGCCTTAACCATTAGAGGCAGCAGCAGCCCTGTAATTTATGAAAATCAAGTTTTTGCTTCTTTTGATAACGGTAGATTAGGTGTATTCCAATTGAGCTCTGGTTTTACAATTTGGGATGGAGCAATTTCTTATATGAGCGGCTCATCAGAACTTGAAAACTTAATTGACTCCGACTCTTCTCCGCTTATTGATAATGGATTGGTTTATGCAACTAATTACCAAGGAAATTTAAATATATTTGATCTAGTTCAAAAAAGATCTGTATGGGAGTCTGAAGTATCCTCATTTTTTCAACCTCTTTTAATAAAAGGCCTGGTAGTTGTTGTTGAATCTGATTCAACTATTAAATCAATTACCTCTAGAACTCTTGAGGAATCATGGATCTCAGAAGAATATAGAAATAGAGAGACCTCTAATGCGACAAGTTTTGACAACTATATTGTTATAGGCGATTTTGAAGGATACATACATATCATTGACCCACTTAATGGAAAGACTGTAGGCAGAGAAAGAGTTTCTAAAAAACCAATTAAACGAATTATAAGCAGGAGTAATAATTTTTATGTAGTTGATGAAGGATTTAATTTATATTCATTAAGTATATAAAATGATAATTAATAATGTTTACTTCAATTGCAATTATAGGAAGACCTAATGTTGGTAAATCAACATTATTCAATAAGCTAACAAGATCTCGAAAAGCAATAGTATCTAACTTCTCTGGCTTAACCAAAGATAGAAATTATGGGTATATAACTTTCGGCGACCAAAAAAGTCTTATCATAGATACTGGTGGTATAGCTCAAGACGACACCATATTAAAAGAAGATATAGCTGAACAAGCATGGATTGCTGCAGAAGAATCTAGTCTTATAATTTTTTTATTAGATGGATCAGAAAATCTTATCAAAGAAGACTTAGATATATTGACTAGGTTAAGAAAGCTAAATAAAAAATTCATTACTGTAATAAATAAGATTGATAAAAACTCAGATTCAATCCTAATAGAAGATCTTATAAAAAAGGGTATTAATGAATATTTCGAAATTAGCGCAGAACACTCAAGAAACATAGTAGATCTAAGAACATTTATAAAAGAATCTTTACCAGATGAGAAGTATGAACTCCCAGAAGGAAAAAAAATAGCTGTTCTTGGCAGACCAAATGCAGGAAAGTCTACTTTTATAAATAAATTTATTAATGAAGATAGACTAATTGTTTCTGAAATTGCTGGAACCACCATAGATGCGATTAGTATTCCTTTTTCAGTTGATGGCAGCGATTTTGTTTTTATAGATACAGCAGGGATAAGAAAGGGTTATAGAAATAGTCATAAGATTGAATATTTTTCATATGTTAGAGCTATGCATTCCGTAGAGGAGTGTGATGTAGTTATTTTTATTTGTGATTCAGAACAGGGAATAGTAGATCAAGACTTAAAAATTATTAATATGGTTTGTGAAATGGGTAAGCCCATCCTTATAGCGCTAAATAAAATAGATCTACTATCAAAAAAAGAAAAGGATGACATCTATGAAACAAAAAGAGCTCAATCTAATTTTGTTTCTGATTTTATTAAGTTAGAAATATCTGGAATTAAAGGCTTGGGCTTTAAAAGATTATTTAGAATAACCAACGGGTTAATTGAAAGAGCTCAACAAAACTACACTACTTCTTCATTAAACAAATTATTGAATAAATTTATTGAACAAAGTGCGCCACCATCAGTAGGAGGAAGGCAGTTAAAATTAAAGCATGTACATTTTGGAGGAATAAATCCCACAACTTTTGTTATTCATTCTAACCAGGATAAAAAAATACCAAAAAACTATAAGAAATATTTAGAAAATTCTTTTAGAACTGCTCTGAAGCTTGATAGTATTCAGTTGAGACTGATATTTAGAAAAGCTGAAAATCCATATGAATCCAAGGTCAATAAGCTTTCTGATAGACAAATAAAGAAAAAACAGAGACTTATAAAGCATGTTAAAAAAAACAAAAAGTAATCTAAGTTATTTAAGAATGACTTCTGAAATGTGCTGTATAATTCGCCTTAACTGCACAAACGAATAGACATTTGTCTCATTAAAAATAATGAATCAAAGACCTGTATACATAGATTTAACAAAAATTAAACTGCCTATGTCGGCATTTTCTTCTATTACTCATAGATTATCAGGCATGTATATTTTTTTTATCAGTTTGCCACTTTTTATAGGTCTTTTATATCTTTCCACTTCAAGTAAATCTAGTTACGATAATCTCCATCTAAGCTTAGGTGAGATTTCTTTTTTTTCTATTTTTGTTCTCTTTAGTTTCTTAGTTCTTTGGTATCACATACTAACTGGAGTAAGGCACTTGATTATGGATTTTTTTCATCTTGGTGAAACTTTAGTTGGATCTTATTACTCTTCCATTTCTGTCTTAGTCATCTGGTCATTAACCTCGATAGGTTTATTTTTCTTATTATATTTATGAAAGGTTCTTTAATTTGGTATGCGCAGCGATATAGCTCTTTAGTAATACTGACTTATGTAGCTTATCTCTTTTATTATTTTCTCACCCTTAGTGGAGATATTAGCTACTTTGAATGGACTATGTTCATCTTGTCTTTTCAAATGCGTATTTTTACAAGCTTAGTAAGTATTTTAATAATATTGCATGCTTTTATTGGCCTATGGACTGTAGGGACAGATTATTTAACCACCAGAACTTTGGGCTTTCTAAACAAATCAGTAGCTAAGAGCGCTAATATTATTAGGAATTTATATTATTTCATATTCATATTTTTGGGCTCACTATATTTAATAGCTATTCTATATATGATATGGTTATAGTTATAATTTATAATTAATTATAATGCACACTAATAAAGGGATAAATGAACAATAGTATATTTACAGATAATATAAAAACTATCGAGTTTGATGCATTAATTGTTGGTGGGGGCGGCTCAGGAATGAGAGCCTCGTTAGAGCTAGCTAAATCTGGTCTTAAAACTGCAGTTGTGTCCAAAGTTTTTCCTACCAGATCTCATACAGTATCCGCTCAAGGTGGAATTACTTGCGCGATAGCAAGTGCCGATCCTGATGATGATTGGAGATGGCATATGTACGATACCGTCAAAGGTGCAGATTTCATTGGAGATCAAGATGCTATTGAATATTTATGTTCTGAAGGTCCAAAGGCTGTTTTTGAGTTGGAACATATGGGGCTTCCATTTTCTAGATTTGAAAACGGCAGAATATATCAAAGACCATTTGGTGGACAATCTAAAGACTTTGGTAAAGGTGGTCAAGCAGCAAGAACGTGTGCTGCTGCAGATAGAACAGGGCACGCACTACTTCATACTCTTTATCAAAACAACGTAAAAGAAGGCACAAATTTTTTAAATGAATGGTTTGCTGTAGATGTTGTAAAGAATAGCAAGAATGAAGTAACTGGTGTAATTGCATTCTCTATAGAGTACGGGGAAGTTGCGTACTTAAAAGCTCAAGCAACTGTTATGGCAACAGGCGGTGCTGGAAGGATATATGCATCAACAACAAATGCTCTTATCAATACAGGTGATGGTTTAGCAATGACATTAAGAGCTGGATTCCCAGCACAAGATATGGAGATGTGGCAATTTCATCCTACGGGTATTTATGGAGCCGGATCTCTAGTTACTGAAGGATGCAGAGGTGAAGGCGGGTATCTTATTAACAAAGATGGCGAAAGATTTATGGAAAGATATGCTCCAAATGTTAAAGACTTAGCAGGAAGAGACGTCGTAGCAAGATCAATGGTCTTAGAAATTCTTGAAGGAAGGGGATGTGGGGAAAATAAAGATCATATTTTCTTAAAGATGGATCATTTAGGTGCTGATGTTTTAAATTCAAAACTGCCTGGCATTTGCGAGTTATCTAAAACGTTTGCTCACGTAGACCCGATATACGAACCAATTCCAGTAGTTCCAACCTGTCATTACATGATGGGAGGTACGCCTACAAATGTAAATGGCCAAGCTTTTAACAGAATTAATAATATTGATTCAATAGTTCCTGGGCTTTATGCCGCTGGAGAGGCGGCCTGTGTATCAGTTCATGGAGCAAATAGATTGGGTGGTAATTCTCTTTTAGATCTTGTTGTTTTTGGAAGAGCAACAGGAATGCATATAGAAAAAGAATTAAAATCAGGAGGAGGAGTTGCCTCCGCAACCAAAGAAGATATTAACGCATCTCTCGAAAGACTTAATTACCTTAATGAATCTAACAGTGGTTATGAAACTGCAACTGTAAAAAGAGAACTCCAAGAATGTATGCAAAATTATTTTGGAGTTTTTAGAAGAGGAGATTTTATGGAAAAAGGACTCACAGAATTAACTGAAATTAGAGAAAAAGTTCAGAATCTTCACTTAAAAGATAAAAGTGACGCCTTTAATACCAGTAGAGTTGAAGCTATCGAACTCCAAAATCTTTTTGAAGTAGCTGAAGCAACTGCAATATCAGCTTTTGAGAGAAATGAAAGTCGAGGCGCTCATGCCAGAGATGACTTTCCAGATAGAGATGATGAAAATTGGTTATGTCATTCGTTATACGATCCGATATCAAAAAAAGTTTCTAAAAGAGAGGTTAACTTTGAACCTAAACAGGTCGAAGCTTTCCCTCCAGTTGTGAGGACTTATTAAGTGTTAGGAAATAAAATAGAAGTGAGTATGTATAGATATAATCCTGAACAGGATAAATTTCCATATATGAAAAAATATAAGATAAATAAGCCTGCTAGAGATATTATGATTTTAGACTTACTTCATCTTTTAAAAGAAGAGGATGAGACGATCTCTTATAGAAGATCTTGTAGAGAGGGTGTTTGCGGATCAGATGGAATGAACATCAATGGTAAAAATGGATTAGCTTGTATTACACCAATATCTGAAGTTATAAAAAGAAATAAAATTGAATTAAGACCTCTTCCAGGATTACCAGTTATACGGGACCTGGTTGTTGATATGACAGAGTTTTATACCCAGTACGAGAAAATAAAACCCTTTTTACAAAACGACACTACAGCACCAGAGCAAGAAAGACTTCAATCACCAGAAGATAGAGACAAACTTGATGGTTTATATGAGTGTATTCTTTGTGCTTGTTGCTCAACTAGCTGTCCTTCATTTTGGTGGAATCCTGATAAATTTGTAGGTCCCGCAGCTCTACTTCAGGCTTATAGGTTTTTAGCTGATACAAGAGATTTAGAAACTACTGAAAGATTAGATGCGCTATCAGATCCTTTCAGTGTATATAGGTGTCACGGCATTATGAATTGTGTAAGCGTTTGCCCAAAAGGACTTAATCCAAATAAAGCAATTGGTGAAATAAAATCAATGCTTTTAAAGAATAAGAAGAATATAATTACATCTGATGGAGCTCACCAGTAAACATTATAGATAAAAATGAAACAAACAATGGAAGAACTCTGGGGAAGTTCTCACGTATCAGCAGGACATGCTGACTACCTTGAATCCCTTTACGAAACATATTTAAGTCAACCTGAATCCCTTTCAAAAGAATGGTTAGATTTCTTTAAGAACTTACCAACACAACCAAACTCAAATGGAGAGGTCTCTCATCAATCTGTTGTTAATGAATTTAAAAATATGTCCAGAGGTTCAGGTTTAGTTGAAGAGATCGTAGATGAAAGGCAGGGACAAGTCATTAGGCTTATTCAGGCATACAGAAATCGTGGACATCAAGAAGCAAAATTAGATCCATTAGGCATGATGGACAGAAATCCTATTGAAGATCTCAAGATTGAATTTCATGGATTGTCTGAAGCTGATTTAGACAAAGAATTCTTCACAGATACTTTTTTAACTGGTACAACAAAATCATCTCTTAGAGATATTCTTGAGAATCTTAGAAGAATATACTGTGGCACTATTGGAATTGAATATAACTATATTATGGATTCCGATGAAAGAAGGTGGTTTCAGAAGAAATTCGAGTCAAAGCTAGAAAAATATACGTTTTCAAAAGATGAAAAATTACACATATATGAAAGACTTAATTCTGCTGAAGGTCTAGCAAAATACTTAGCAGCAAAATATCCTGGAATGAAACGTTTTGGGGTTGATGGTTCTGAGGCTTTAGTGCCTTTAATCGATTCAGTAATTGAAGAATGCGGATCACTAGGTGCAAATCAAATATGCTTTGGCATGGCACACAGAGGAAGGTTAAATCTTTTAGTAAATGTTCTTGGCAAACTTCCCGATGATTTGTTTTCAGCTTTTGATGAAAAGGGGACAATAGAAGGAGCAAATACTGGCGATGTTAAATATCACTTAGGCTTCTCTTCAAATATAGAGACGTCTGGTGGAGAAGTTCATGTTTCGCTTAATAACAACCCTTCGCACTTAGAGATCGTTGACCCAGTTGTACTGGGCTCTGTCAGAGCTAGACAAGATAGACTAGGTGATAAAAAAAGAAAAAAAGTAATACCTGTTTTGCTTCACGGCGATGCAGCATTCTCTGGACAGGGTGTTGTTATGGAATCCCTGCAAATGTCACAGACAAGAGGATTCAATGTTGGAGGAACTATCCATATAGTAGTTAATAATCAAATCGGTTTTACTACAAGTAACAAGAATGATGCCAGATCTACAGATTATTCTACCGATGTTGCAAAAATGATACAGGCCCCAGTTATTCATGTTAATGGTGATCATCCTGAGATGGTTGTTAATGCCGTCAAGATAGCTACTAAGTATAGAAATAAATTTAATAAAGATATTGTTATAGATTTATTTTGCTACAGAAGAAGAGGTCATAATGAGGCCGATGATCCATCGGCAACACAGCCTTTAATGTATAAGAAGATAGCAACTCATCCTCCGGTTTTAAATCAATATCAAGAGATATTAATAGAAGAAGGGCACTTAACTAAAGAAGAGGCCGCAGAAATAAAATCTACTTATAGAAATTCTTTGGAAAGTGGTATTTCTGTTGCTAAAAATGTATCTTCTAACCCTAATGATTCTCTATGGTTTGATTGGAATGATTATCTAAATGTTCTTTGGTGGCCAAAGGTAGATACAACATTTAACAAAAAACAGTTTAATGAACTTGGATCTCAAATATGTGAAGTGCCTAAATCATTTAAATTAGGTACACAGGCTACAAAAATTTTTGATGACAGAAGAAAAATGAACGGAGGAGGGCTCGAAATTAATTGGGGTTTTGCTGAAAATATGGCATATGCATCTCTCCTATCTGAAAATTATCCCATAAGAATTACTGGGCAAGATGTTCGCAGAGGAACATTTTCTCATAGGCATGCTTGTGTTTTTGATAAGGAAAATGGAGAGGGCTATATTCCATTATCAAAAATTGCTAAATCAAATAATACAAGGTTTGATATCTATGATTCATTACTTTCAGAGGAAGCTGTTTTAGGTTTTGAGTATGGCTATTCTGCAACATGGCCAACTGGTCTTGCTATATGGGAGGCTCAATTTGGTGATTTTGTTAATGGAGCTCAGGTTGTAATCGATCAATTTATAGTTTCTGCTCAACATAAATGGGAGCGACTTTCTGGCTTGGTAATGTTACTTCCTCATGGTTATGAAGGCCAAGGTCCTGAGCATAGTAGTGCTCGAATAGAAAGATTTCTTCAATTATGTGCATCTGAGAATATTCAGGTATGTGTTCCAAGTTCGCCATCTCAAATCTTTCATCTACTAAGAAGACAAGCTATTAGGAAAATGAGAACCCCATTAATAGTTATATCTCCAAAAAGTTTATTAAGAAATCCAAAAGCTGTATCAACTATTGATGATTTGGTAGAAGGTTCTTTCAAATGCGTTATTGATGATGAATTAAAAAATAAATCGAAAGTCTCCAAAATTATTCTTTGCTCTGGAAAAGTTTTTTATGACTTGCAAGAGCAAAGAAATCTTAATAAAAAGTCTAATATTGCTTTAGTTAGGATTGAACAATTGTACCCATTTCCATATGATGACCTTGAGCAAATAATTGCAAAGTACAAAAATATAAAAGAGGTTGTCTGGTGTCAAGAAGAACCATCAAATCAGGGCGCATGGTTTAGTCACAGACACAGAATACAAAGAGTTTTAGATAGGTTTGAAGATAAAAAACAGATAAATTTAGTGAGTAGACCTGCCGCCGCCGCACCAGCTGTTGGAATGATGAAATTACATCTAAAGCAACAAGCTGAATTGGTCGAAGAAGCGTTACAATAGGTAAATTATGACAATAGAAATAAAATCGCCAACTTTTCCAGAGTCTGTTGCAGATGGAACGGTAGCTAATTGGCTAAAAAAAGAAGGCGAGAATGTAAGTCAGGATGAAGTTATAGCTGAAATAGAGACAGATAAAGTTGTACTAGAAGTTGTAGCACCAATAGATGGCACCTTGATAAAAATCATCAAAAATGAGGGCGAAGTCGTAAATAGTGCTGAGATTATAGGTGAATTTTCTGAAGGAAGTTCTGATGTAGTAGAAACTAAAAACTTAAATGAAGATACAAAAGATTCTAGTGAAGAAAAAATAGATAATAAAGAAGATAAAAAACCTAAGACAAATAATAGTAAGTTGGGTCCAGCTGCTAAAAAAATGATTACTGAGAATAACTTAGATATTGATACAATTAAGTCTTCAGGTAAAGATGATCGTGTTACAAAAGCCGATGTAATAAATCATCTTGAAGATTCAAAACCAAAAAGCACTATGTTGCAACCACCAGCAAATCTAGGAAACAGGCCAGAAAAAAGAGTCCCAATGTCACGTCTTAGAAGTACTATTGCAAATAGACTTGTAGCTGTGCAGCAAGAGACAGCAATGCTAACTACTTTCAACGAAGTTGATATGCTTCCAATAAAAGAGCTTAGGTCAAAGTATGGTCAGGAGTTTGAAAAACAGCACGGTGTAAAATTAGGATTTATGGGTTTCTTTGTTATTGCAGCAGTTCAAGCTCTTAAAAAATCACCTCTTGTAAATGCATCAATTGATGGATCTGATGTTGTGTATCATGGATATCAGGATATTGGTGTAGCTGTTTCTACAGAAAGAGGTCTTGTCGTTCCTGTTATAAAGGACGCTGATACAAAATCTCTCCCAGATCTTGAAAAATCTATACTTGGTTACTCTGAAAAAGCTAGAGATGGAAAATTATCGATCGAAGAGATGCAAGGAGGAACGTTTACCATCTCAAATGGTGGAGTATTCGGATCGTTGCTATCAACACCAATATTAAATGCTCCACAAACAGCTATTTTAGGAATGCATTCAATTAAAGATAGACCTGTTGCAATTGATGGTCAGGTGGTTATTAGGCCGATGATGTACTTAGCTATGAGCTACGACCACAGATTACTTGATGGAAAAGAAGCGGTTAGGTTTTTAGTTTCAATCAAGGAGCAGTTAGAATCTCCAGAAAGATTATTATTAAATTTATAGGTTATAAAGATTATGTATGACGTAGTTGTTATAGGCGGTGGTCCAGCAGGTTATGTTGCTGCAATTAGAGCATCTCAATTAGGCTTAAATGTTGCTTGTATTGAAGATTATATTGATGAAAAAGGTGGTCCTGTTTTCGGTGGAACATGTCTAAATGTTGGTTGTATTCCATCTAAGGCTCTTCTAGATTCCTCACATAGGTTTTATGAAGCATCTGGACATCTTGAAAATCACGGTATAAATATTAAAGATATTGAATTAGATCTTCCTGCCATGATGAAAAGAAAAAATGGTATCGTTCAAAAACTTACCGGTGGAATAAGTGGTTTATTTGCTGCAAATAAAGTTACTCCAATTGCAGGAAGGGGAAAAGTTCTTGCTGGTAATAAAGTTGAAGTTACCAAGTCTGACGGCTCAATAGAAATCGTGGATTCAAAAAATACCATTATAGCTTCTGGTTCATCACCTATAGAAATACAATCTGCTCAGTTTGATAATAATAATATTGTTGATAGTACCGGAGCTCTTGATTTTCAGTCCGTACCGAAAACACTTGGTGTAGTTGGTGCCGGCGTAATTGGTTTGGAGTTAGGAAGTGTGTGGGCAAGACTAGGCTCAAAAGTTACTGTGATCGAAGCTATGGATGATTTTTTATTCATGGCTGACAAAGAGATAGCAAAAGAGTCATTAAAAGACTTTAAAAAACAAGGTCTTG
>Ga0257106_1000502_pt1 | contig 23061 bp, 16 predicted proteins | sample LP_taG_3_FD_190177 | JGI IMG/M metagenome (GOLD analysis project Ga0257106, IMG submission 190177) | Marine microbial communities from Northeast Subartic Pacific Ocean, Canada - LP_J_2011_P26_10m | ecosystem: Environmental > Aquatic > Marine > Oceanic | place: Canada: Northeast Subartic Pacific...
ACCCGGCGGCTTTATCGTAGCAAATGGCGTTGGCCTCGTTGGGTTCGAACTGGCGCAGGGCCTGATGTTGCGTCGCGGACATCTTATCCGCCACGGCTTGGACCAGGTGTGGGAGCGGGCGCGACGCGGGCGATACGGTCCGGCGCTTGAGATCCACCTTGACCCCCCACGCCTTCCCGCGGTGGCGGCCGTTGAAGTTGGATGCCTTCCACGGGTTTGATGCTTCGCCTGTGTCCAAGAAGGCGAGTAGCGCGGCCTCTTCGTCGGGGGTGATGAAGTCGGGTATGAGGTGGTGGCCTGGGAGTCGCGTCGGCTCCACCGCGGAGGCTCGCATCAGCTCCGTCAACGCCGACGGCTTGTCGTCATCGGCTTCCTTCGTTTTCCCACCCTCCTCAGCCTCGGGTGAGTCCTTCCGTCTCGCATCCATCGTCTCTCCCGCGGGCGTCTCTCCCCCGTGGACGGGTTCCTCGGTGACCTGCCTCGGTTCATCACACCGTGTCTCGCCGGCGGTACCGCACGCTGGACCGTCCATGTGCTCGTTCATCAGCCGCAGCGCCACGCGGGTGTCGCACACCGGGCAGTTCACAAAGGCAGATCCATCGGACGCCCTGTGGTTGTCAGTCTGATGGAAATGACCAACGACGCGAGATGAGGTGCCCATCGAGGACCCGCGCGGAGGGATCGATTTGCCGCTCGTCGACGCGACGCCCCCTCGAGGCGATAGGAACGCATCGAGTCGGACCTGGGCGCGGTCGGGACGCTTCGGCATCGATGGCCCCCGAGGACTGACCACCCGGTCAGTCTCGAGACGAAGAAGATGGGAGGGAACAGGCAGTCGAGGCTGCTGCTCATCATCAACTGCTCAACCGAATCTGGCGGGCTTTTTCGCAGTTTGAATCCCCCTTTTTGAGTTCCTTGTCAGCATTTCGAATTTGAGGATTCATAGACCAAGCCCGTGGGGAGGGACTAGCCAATCGCCGCCCCGAAAAAATCTTTTTCTTCTGTTGTCGCGCTTGTTTAACAACGATCGGAGGGGCACGTCGCTCTTGGCCGCCACAAACCTTCGCGCGGACCGTCCCCGTACACGGCGGACAACCGTTGGGTGTAGCGGAGGTTTCCGAACCGTCCACGCGCCATGTCGTCGGTCGCGTCGGCCCCCGCGGCGCTCCGCCTCGGCGCCGCGCCCCTGGGCAGAAATTCAAGGAGCGCGAACAATAGGGGGGGCGCCAACACCTTCGTCGTCCGGCCTCGTCGCGCCGCCCCGGTTGCGCTGAAGTCTCGCGTGGACGTCCGCGGATCTCGCCGAATGACCCGCGCGGTCGCCGAAGGCGCGGACATCGGAGGCGACGTCGAGGGCGACGCGGACCTCTCCATCGTCGTCGACGGCGACAGCGACGCGCAGTTCACAATCGTCTCGATCAAGGCTACAAACAGGCCGGGGATCTTGCAGCTCATGAAGACGACGCTGGAGGACCTCGGGCTGAGCGTGGAGAAGACGGAGGTGGACATGGAGGGTGACCTCACCGCGGACACCTTCTACGTCACCGGCGATAACGGCGCCAAGGTGGACGACGTCTACGATCTCGCCAACATCAAGCAGGTCATCAAGGTGGTCCTCAACGCGCACTACCTCAAATCCAACCAGGGCGCCAGGCCGAAGGACACCACCTCCTTCCTCGAGACCAACCCGCGGCAGAAGGATCTGCTGTACTCGCTCATGGACTCGTACGCCAAGAACGACGTGCTGAGCGTGCAAAAGTCCATCGTGGACCACGTCGAGTACACCCTCGCCAGGTCCCGATACAGGTTCGACGACTTCGAGGCCTACCAGGTGCGCGCCGCGCGATCCCACGCAACCTTTGTTCCTTTTGTTTGGAGCGCAAAACAACTCTTGCTTTTTTTTCCAATCAGATCCCCGCGTCGCGAGACGAAGGACTCACCCAAATTTTCCACCCACCCCTTCCCCGATGTACGCAGGCCACGTCGATGTCCGTCCGCGACAGGCTCATCGAGAGCTGGAACGACACCCAGCAGTACTTCCGGGAGCAGGACCCTAAGCGCGTCTACTACCTCTCCATGGAGTTTCTCATGGGCCGGTCCCTGACCAACTCGCTGTTCAACCTCGACCTCAACGGCACCTACCGCGAGGCGCTCAAGCAGCTCGGATACGAGATGGAGAACCTGGTGGAGAAGGAGAGGGACGCCGCGCTGGGCAACGGCGGTCTCGGCCGCCTCGCCGCGTGCTTCCTCGATTCCATGGCGTCCGAGAACCTCCCGGCGTGGGGCTACGGCATCCGCTACCAGTACGGCATGTTCAGGCAAGAAGTCATCGAGGGTTTCCAGCACGAGAACCCGGATTACTGGCTCAACTTTGGCAACCCGTGGGAGATTGAGCGGCCGAACATCGCGTACCCGATCAAGTTTTACGGGAACGTGGAGATATTGGAGGTGGAAGGTAGGCAGGCTTACATCTGGAACAGCGGCGAGGAGGTCACGGCGATCGCGTACGATACACCGATCCCGGGCTGGAACACCCCGAACACCATCAACTTGCGCCTCTGGTCCGCCAAGCCGTCCAGGGAGTTTGACTTGGAGTCCTTCAACACCGGGGACTACGTCCAGGCGATTCTGGCGAAGCAACGAGCGGAGACGATCAGCGCGGTGCTCTACCCCGACGACCGAACGTACCAGGGCAAGGAGCTGCGTTTAAAGCAGCAGTTCTTCATGGTGTCGGCGACGCTGCAGGACATCATCCGCCGGTACCTGGTGACGCACGAGGATACATTTGACGACTTTCCCGATAAAGTCGCGCTGCAGCTCAACGATACGCACCCGACCATCGGCGTCCCCGAGCTCATGCGCCTGCTGATGGACGAGCACGGGCTGGGCTGGACCAAGGCCTGGGACATCACCACCCGCGTGTTCTCGTTCACCAACCACACCGTGCTCCCCGAGGCGCTCGAGAAGTGGCCCGTCGATTTGGTGGAGAACGTGCTGCCGCGGCACATGCAGATCATCTACGACATCAACTGGAGGTTCACGCAGGAGCTCCGGGGTATCATGGGCGACGACTACGATACCATCGGCCGCATGAGCATCATCGAGGAGGGCGACGGCATGAAGAACGTCCGCATGGCGCACCTCGCGCTGATCGCGTCGCACACGGTGAACGGGGTGGCGGCGATCCACTCTGAGCTCATCAAGACGACCATCTTTAAGGATTTCTACCAGATCATGCCGGAGAAGTTCCAGAACAAGACCAACGGCGTGACACAGCGCAGGTGGCTGGCGTTCTGCAACCCGAAGCTCTCGGATCTCATCACGGAGACCCTCGGCACCAGCGCGTGGATCAAGGAGCTCGACCTCCTCTCGGACCTTCGTTTGCACTGCGACGACCCGGCGTTTCAGGCGAAGTGGGCGGCTGTGAAGCGCGATAACAAGCTCCGCCTGGCTGAGCTGGTCAAGCAGAAGACCGGGGTGGACGTGAACCCCAACGCACTCTTCGACATCCAGGTGAAGCGCATCCACGAGTACAAGCGCCAGCTGTTGAACGTGATGTACATCATCCACCGCTACAACGCGCTCAAGGCGATGACGCCGGCGGAGCGGGAGAAGCAGGTGGCCAGGTGCGTCATCATCGGCGGCAAGGCGGCGCCCGGCTACGACATGGCCAAGAGGATCATCAAGCTCATCAGCGCCGTCGGGGATACGGTGAACGCGGACCCGGAGATCGGCGACAAGCTCCAGCTCGTCTTCCTCCCCGACTACAACGTCAGCAGCGCGGAGATCATCGTCCCGGGTTCTGAGCTCTCGCAGCACATCTCCACCGCGGGCACCGAGGCTTCGGGAACGTCCAACATGAAGTTCGCCATGAACGGCTGCCTCATCATCGGCACCATGGACGGTGCCAACGTCGAGATCGCCGAGGAGATTGGCCAGGAGAACATGTTCATCTTCGGCGCCAGGGCGGACGTCGTGCCCGGCCTGAGGCTCGAGCGCGAATTCTTCAACGTCCCCGAGGAATTTTACACAATCGTGGACCAGATCAGGAACGGGTACTTTGGCTGGAGCGACTTCTTCGCGCCCGTGTGCGACGCGGTGTGCGGCGCGCAGGACTTCTACCTCCTCGCCAACGATTTCAACGATTACATCCGCGCGCAGGAGGAGGTTGACGAAAACTACTTGAACCAGGCGCTGTGGACCAAGAAGTCCATCCTGTCCGTCGCCGGCAGCGGGAAGTTTAGCAGCGACCGCACCATCCGGCAGTACGCCGAGGACATCTGGGACGTGAAGCCCGCCAAGCGGCCGATGCCCACCAACCCGAAGCCGTACGGGAAGCCGCACAAGATGTGAGCGAGACGGACGCTATAGAGCGGGTTCGGTTGAAGGAGGAGGGGGTACTTGAGTTGATCGCGAGAATGTCTCGGAGGAGGGTTGAATTGTACAGGTTCTATCTACTAGCTAGACGCCTGGCTTGATGATAATGCACATCGATTTCCATTAACACGGTTTCCCAACCTCACACGCCGTATCTCGCGCGGTCCAGCCGTCGTTCCATCGCCCTCACCTCCTCCTCGAGCGACACCGTCTTTGCCTGCGCTCGAAGCAGCCGTTCCGCGCCTTTCGTCTCCGCCTCGGCAACCTTACCCCCCGCGCCGGTCCGTTCCGCCTCCCGCCGCCTGCCCGCCGCGTGCACCCCCGCCACGGCCCTCGCCTCCAGCTCGGCGACGATGGCGGCCGCCTCGTCGTCCACGAGCTCGCCCAATCCCGAGCCCGCCTCGGTGGATTTTCTCACTACGCCCCGGAGACCCATCGGCGTCCCGCTCGGCGTCGCGCCGCGTGACCCGAACATACCGGCCGCGGCGTCGTCCAGCATCGCGTCGTCGTAGCTCACGCGGGGAGAACCCCTCTTGGACGGGGAGAACACGGAGTACCGAAACTCTGCGGATGATCGAAGAACGTTTGAGTTTCCTTCGGCGTTTTCATCGTTTGTCGCCGACCACGTCCGCGTCCCCGCGCCCTTGATACCCGCGCCCCACGTCGTCGGATACGGCAGGATCTCGTCCACGTGGCAGCACGTGAACGCGAGCTTACCCCCGTACCGCACGGGTTCCTCGAGCCTGTCGGGGTTCCAGCACCGGACGCGCGCGATGGCTCTCGGCGCGGTGAGCATTGCGGACGCCGCCGGGAACATCTCCTTATCCCGCTTGAGGCATCCCTCGATACTCTCCGCGACGTACAGCCCGCCGCCGTGCGTGTCCCGCGCGGGGTGGCACACGGTGAGTCCCGGCGCGTACCTGGTGACGCCGTCGTAGATGGACACGTACTCGATCGAGCCGCGTGTTCCGTCGAAGTCGCGGCCTCCGTCGGCTCCCGCGACTCCTCGCATGAGTTCCGCGGCTCTCTCCGACGTGGACGCGCGCACCGCGCCCTTGGGCACCGCCGCGACGACCTTGTAGTACGACTTGGCGTGCCACGGGGGCATGACGCCCTCCATGACGTACGGGGTCGTCGCGTGCGGGTCCCATTTCGCGCGCGTCGGCGCGTCCCATCTGGGAAGCTCGCGGTCGTCCCACGCGGGGTCCTTCAGATCCTCAGGGATGGGTCCGCCCGTGACCGCGACCCTGTACAGGTTGGCGAGGATATCGCGAACCTCGTCGTCCGCGGCGCCCCGGTGCAGGTAGTTCGCGGTCGAGTTCGTTCCCGGTGCGTCATCATCGAGCGCGGCGTCGTCACGACGCCTCGGCACCGGGCTCGGCACCGGGTCGAAGTCGTCGTCCACCGTGGACCGTGGCACGTCCGCGTCGTACGTGCGGTCGAAGAGCGAGGGTCCACCGCGCGCCGCGCCTCTGTCGAAGAGCGAGGCGCCGACGGCAGCCTTGAGGCGCCCGATGACGTCCTCGACCTCCTCGTCGACGGACGGCATGGAGGAGTGTGAGCGTCGGCAGGTGTGAGCGATGTTGCCCCATTGAACCAACGTTCGGTACCAGCAGCTGTTGGGTCTATTTTTTGAAATTGGGCATCCTAGACGCGCGTCACACAGTCACAGTGAGGCGCGCCATGGTCCCCGAGGTGCTGCTCGCCCTGTTGGGGGTGCCCGGGGAGGTCATCACGCTCGTCCCAGCGACGAGCGACGGCGGCCGGGAACGATTCCGGGTCTCACCCGACCTACCCTTCCTCGAGCCCCCCGAGCGCGCCAGCCTCGATCGGCTCGTCTCGCTCGGGTACGCCTTTCGATGCTTGGAGCGGTTCGTCGCGCGGGAGGACGAGGCCGGGACGACCGCCGCGACGGCACCCAGCGACGGCACCCACGCGTCGTCGTTCGTGTTCAACACGCCGGCATCCGGCGGCAGCCTCTACCGCAGGGCGCTCGCCGCGGGCGTCTCCGAGGTGCTCGCCTCGTACGAGTGCGCCATCCTCCGGCTGGAGCAGGACATCCTGCGCGGGGTCACCCCAGCGTTACCCGCCGCGCTCGAGTCCGCGCTCTCCGGTTTCGCGCTCGTCCTGCCCGCGTTGCACGCCACCTTACGGCCCGTGATTGAGCGCCCTGACCTCAAGGGCGCGCCGCTGCTGCACCACCTGCACGCCGCGGCGCTCGCCGCGGGCGCGCCCCAGCTCGAGTCCGCTCTCAGATCCCTGCGAGCCAGGTGCTACCGAGCAATGTACCAGCAAGTGTTAGCTTGGACGGTGCACGGCATGCTGGTGGATCCGCACGGCGAGTTCTGGGTCGTACCCGTGGAAGGTGCGGGGGGCGACGGCGGGGTCCACCTAGGAGACTTTGACGAACACGGCACAGCCGTGTCCATCCCGCGAAGTGGAACCAGCGGCTGGCGAGGGTACGGGCTCGAGGGAGATCCTTCCGCTGACGTGGACGAGGCGGAGGCTGACGACGGCGGCGAGCGCGAGTGGCACAGGGGCTTCCAGGTCTCCCTCGAGGCACTCCCGCCCGGCGTGGAGCTTCCCGCGGCGGAAGCCGTGCTCTTCGCGGGCAGGGCGGTTCGCGTGCTGTCGCGGCCGAGGGGCGACTTCACGGGCGGATCACTTCTCCCCGACGCCACGCAACGAAGGGCGACGGAGTCGTTGCGTGTGTTGGCCAAGGCGGAGGGTGAGGGTAACGACGGGGAGTTCGACAGGCTGGCGTTCGAAGGGACCGTGGAAGGGATCCGACGGCCCGTCGCGGCTCGGCTCGGCGAGCTCGTGGTTCGAGACGCCAAACTGGCGAAGCACCTCGAGGCGCTGAGGGCGTACCACCTCCTCGGCCGCGGGGACTTTTTCCAGTCCTTCTTCGAGGAGTGCGGCGCCGTGTTGGCGGCACCCCCGCGGGTGAACACCGCGGAGGCTGACGTGGCCGGTCCGTTCGCGCAAGCCGCGCTGAAGTCGTCGGCGGATGGAGATCCGCTCGCGCCGAACTTTCGGCTCGCGTTCAACAGCGGCGGCGGCGAGGACGACGGCGCGTCGCCGAGCGGGCGACGACCACGCGGCACTAACGTCCGGGTCCCGTCCTACGACGGGTGGGACGGCCTGGAGCTCGAGTACGCCGTCCCGTGGCCCCTCGGTCTGTTACTGACGAAGGATGCCATGCGGCGGTATAACCACATGTTCCAGTACCTCTTCAGGCTCCGCCGCGCGACGCTCGCGCTGGACGACGCGTGGTTCTCCTTGAGGCGTAAATCGGGCGCGGGGTGGACCACGACACCCGGGTCTTTCACCGCCGGGCACGGCGTGAAGGGCGGGGGCGGGGCTGGGGCCGGGAACGGCGTTTTCGAGCGGTGCCGGAGCGTGAGGCACGAGATGGCATTTTTGGTCAACAACTGGTTCACCTACCTGCAGGTGGACGTGGTGGAGGCGCAGTACCGGTGCATGATCGAGCGCGTGGAGGCGAGCGAAGGGGACTTTTCGGAGTGTCAAAGGGCGCACAGGGCGTTCCTCGCGGCGCTCACCGCGCAGTCGTTCCTCGATCTGCCGTCGGTGTCCAACGTCGTCGAGGTGATCATGCGCCTCGCGGGTAACCTCCGCGCCATCGTCAAGAGCTTACCCGGGGATGGATTCGTCGGGGACGTCTCCGTGAGCGAGGAGACGGCGATGGAGATCGAGGCCATCGGAGCCGAGTTCGCGCGGCAGAGCGCGGCGTTGTACACGGTGCTAAAGTCGAACAGGCTGGCGAACGATCCCAAGGCGCCGTTTCTGCGAACGCTGCTGTTGCGGCTCAACTTCAACGGCGTGTTCTTCGACGAAGCGGCGAAGACTTCGGAGGACAAGACCCCGGGTGGGAGCGTGGCGCCGTCGGTGCGGTCGTCGGTGGCGTCCATGAAGTCGCTCAGGAGTGGCTGGGGCGAGCCGATCCCGCCGATGCCGTCGCTGACTCTCAAGCGCTGACCCTCAAGCGCGGTTACCGTTATTACGAAGGTAGAAGATTTGTAAACGCGGACTGACGTTGTAGCATCACAGCACCAAGGCCAACTCGGGGTTCAGGCTGTTGAAGCAGGCGAGGGACCACTTCGATATGAAGGCTATGCGCGAGGCCGAGAGGCTGAAGAAGGAGAGGGCGGTGGTAAATGAAGCTCGGGTTTAGAAGGTGTTCGTTTGATTGATGATACGTTCGCTACTTCTTGCACTCCTTGCATCTGTAGCGCCGACGACCATGCTCGCATATCGATCCCCCACCGCACTCTTTGCACTGAGTGCGCCGACAACCGTGCTCGCATATTGATCCACCACCGCACTCCTTGCACTTAGAGCGCTCACGACCGTGCTCGCAGATCGATCCCCCACCGCACTCCTTGCACCGAGAGCGCTGACGACCGTGCTCGCATATTCCCTTCCCACCGCACTCCTTGCACTGATGACGCTGACGACCGTGCTCGCAGATTGCAGACCCACCGCACTCCTTGCATGCAGTGCGCCGACGACCGTGCTCACATATTGATGCCCCGCCGCACTCCTTGCATCTAGGGCGCTGACGACCGTGCGGACAAGCACTGCACACCCTGCAGTTCGAGCGTGGCTTCACCCCGTGCTCGCACGGCCCGTAGTGCTTCGGGGCATACTTCCGCTTCGTGCCCTTCTTGGTCGACTCGTCTCTCCGATTCTCGTCAGCATCGGCACCGTCGATATCCGGAACTGGAATCCTCACGCGTGGCCGCCACACCGTCGTCATCCCTCCCTCGCGCCCCGTGAAGTGTGAGAGGACGACCTTTTCAAACGAATCAACTATGATAGCTTGCGTTTCCCTCGGAAGGATCGAGATATGAAATTACAGGTGGACACATCGAGCGCGCGTCGTTGCTAAACTCACTCAGTCTCTTTCTTCTTCTTCAAACTCCACAGCACATCCTCCAGGGCCTCCAGATACTTGGGCAGGAAGTGGTCTGAGAGCATGGTCCTCGACAGCTTGATCGAATCGTACATGTCCACGGACACATCCGAGTACATCTTGAACCGAGCCCGCCACTCGTCGCTCCCGGGCGCCGGTCCCACGTCCACGGGCGCATCCACCGACGTATTCACGACAGCCTCCTCCACGCCGCCCGTTCCGTCACCCGCGTCGTCAATCGGCGACGGGTCCGCGCGGACCATGTGAAGGATCCGTCCCGCCGGGTACAGCTTCACTGTGAACGCGGTGTCCTCCTTCTCTTCATCCGCGCCGCCCTTCTCATCGCCGACGAGGGTATCGAGGGACCCGCGCGAGGCCCGTCGCTCGAGCTGGACCGCCCTCCAGTCGGACCCGCCGCGGCCGGTGGCGATGCGCTCGGCGAGCACGTGCTGCGCCAGGAGTTGCTGTCCCCTCACGTCGTCGGCGTCGTCCTCGTCGCCGCTGATACTCGGGTTGACTCTCTTCGGGTCGTAACTCCCCGGCATGATCTCGTCGGGGCCCTGGATGGCCGCCTCGATCTCATCCGCCGCGGCGACGACGTCCGCGGGCGCGCCGGGTCCGAGCAGCGAAGCCATGCTGCTCCAGCTGTGCGCCGGAGCCGCGAGCGGCGACCGGTCCTCCTCCTCGTCGTCCGAATCGCCACCCGCCGTGGACGCCGCTCGCGACGCGTTTCTAATCTCCGCCGCCTGGATCACGCTCAGCTCCTCCTGTAACCGGAGCACCTCCTGCGCCGCCTCGCCCTGCGCCCGCGCGAGAAACTCCTCGTCCTCGTCGAGTTCCAACACCAAATCTTCCGCGGACGCCAGCTCGGCGGTCCATTGCGGCAGCGGATCGTCGTCGTCGCCGCGGAGAGCCGCGGCGTCGACGCGGCCGCCGGCGGATGCCGCAGCCTCGCGCGCGGCGGCGCTCGACGCCGTGGGTCCCTCCGCGGGCCACGCGCTCGCCGCCATCGTCTGCGCCGTCGGGGACTCCCGCTCCTGGCGCTGCGACGACGAATTGTTAACCGGGTTAACGCCGCCCGCCGCGAGGACCCGCTGCGACGGTTTCCTGGGCGCGACGCACCCGGCGATGAGCGCGCCGCCCAGCCCCGCGAGTTGCTTCAGCTTACCCCCCTTGCCCCCGTTCTCGAACCCGCGCGTCAGCGACCGGAGCTGCGCGCCGAGCCAACGCCGTGGGCGGAAGTTTCCCCTCGCCGCCGCGCCGGGAAGGTGAGCCACGTCCACGTTAACGTCCATAGCGCTCGCCACGTCTGTCTCCTCCGCCGTCTTAACCCTCGGCGGGCCCCCGAACCCGCACGTGAGTGACCCCGGGACCGAGCAGAGGAAGTGCGCGCGGTTCGCAGAGGTGTTGGTACCGGCGTCCAGGGGGCTAACCTTCCCCGGCCTGGGCGCGGTACAGTTCATAGCCCGCGTCGTCTGCCTCCACTTCTTGAGCACCTGCTGCTCCCACGCGGCGCTGACGATCTGCGACTGGAGCTCTGATACCTTGCTGAAGCTCACGTACGGCACGATGTCGGCGTTGGACACCAGCGTCGTGACGAACGACCTGCACGACTCGCTGAGCTCCTTCGACAGACACGACGGGCACGCGAAGGCTATGCACTCCACCGTCGCGAACGGGTTCTGTCCTCCGTCCTGCTCGCGGAGGATCTGCGTCAACAACACAGCCGTCCCGGCACCCAACGAGTGCCCCACGACGGTGAGCGTGTACCCCGGGTTGTTCATCTTCGCGGCTACCAGGTCTTGCTTACACGTCTTCACGAGCCATCGGGCGGTGGACAGGAATCCCGCGTGCGCGTGCCCCAACACCGGCGACCCGTCCTCCCCGATGGCGTGATGGGGCCGGGAGTTGGCGGTGAGGGACGTCACGGTGTCCCGGACGGAGTGCGTGCCGCGGATGACGAAGAAAAGCTTCTTCTCGACGCGATCTCTGACCAAGATGTACGCGGGTTGCAAAATCGCGGGACGAAGCTGACTCATGAGAATGTCCGCGCGCGACGGGTCGAGCTTCGCGACGATCTGCTCGAGGTTTCGCGCGCCGCGGAGGGTTCGGTTGTATCCGGCGGCGAGTGCGATGGCGTCCAGCTTCTCGATCCACTCGTCGCCGTCCTGTGATGTCGACGGAAGGGGGGAGCGCGGGTCAGCGGGAGGCGGGCGGATCTGGGGCGTGCACTTTATAATTGCGAGGTGCCGAGAGGGGCCGCGGGGGGTTCACGCGCGGTCGGTGACGCACCTCCACGAGCGTGCCGCACCGCGCGGCGTCTTCCGCGATCTCCGCGCTCATGTCCCTGTTGGACAGGTGCCTGATTGCGAGCAGGTGGTCCAGTCTCCACACCCCGAGCTTGGACAGAGCCTCCTTCCACGAGATGCGAACCACCTCGTGGAGCCGGAGCATCGCCTCGCCCCAGTTCGTGGGAGGCTCGGTGAACTCGCTCACGGTCGGCTGGCGTCGCTGCGAGTACCACATGCCGATGGCCGCGGCCGCGGCTCCGGCCGCGGCGATGCTCGCCATGGTGATGCTCTCGAGATGCTCGCCGCCGTCTCGAGAGGTCGCTCCCAGCGAAGTGACACTTCGTTCCGGGGTGACATTTTGTGTCATCACGATTCACAAAAGACTACTCACACTCTCCTAACGGTGCAGCCCAGCCGCGTTCCACACCTTGTCAGCCAGCTCGTCCTTCTCCGTGTCGTCCCACGCGGGCTCGAACGCGCTCTGAAGGCCCGGCGACCGCGCGTCCGGGGACCTCACGCTCATCGAATCGTCCAGACCGAGCGAGCACAGCTGCGTTGGGAACGAGTCGCCTGCTTCGTCGAAAAAGTCACTTTTAGTCGACGACGTCCTCGCCACCGAGTGTGACACACCGTACGATGCGACATCGACGTCCGCGTGTGTGTCCGCGTGTGTGTGCGTCGGTGCTGGAGGCGGGGGTGTGAATACCGTCACCTTGACCGCGGGCGGCGGCGGCGGGAGCGGCGAGACGACCGCGGGCGGCGGCGGCGGCGCAACCGGCGGCAGAGGCAAAGGCAAAGGCAAAGGCAAAGGCACAGGCGAGGGTTCCTCGCTCGGTTTTGGCACCAGCGAGTCGTCCACCGGTATCGTCGCGAACGGATCGTGTGGGTCGGGCGGCGGCGCGGAGGCGGCCACGGGTGGCGCGCCTCGGATGACGAACCTGGGCACCGCGCGCGGGGTCGGGTCGTCGTCTTCAGAGCTCGAGTCCGGGGGCGGTCGTGAAGGAGGCGGTTGGGTTTGTCGACTGAAGAGCTCGTTGGGTGCGGTTCGAACGACGCGGCGGTTCGAGCTCGTCGGCGTCGTCGCGGCCGCGGCGGAGAGTTCAAACGCCGAGAACTTCCAGTACATCCCCGCGGACGCGTATCCGATGCGTTTGCGCGCGTGCGCGTCCGCGTGTCGCGCGATGTCGCGCCCCGGGAGCTTTATCACCTGAGGGTACTCGAACAGAGCGACGGACGTGAGGCACGCGGCGGCCTCGAACTCCACCCGCGTCATGCCCTTGGGCTCGCCCTTCCGCCCGCGCTTGGCCATCTCCCACACGCGGACGAGGATCTCCCGCGGCAGCCCGACGCGGTTGAAGAACGCGACCGCCTGGTCGCCCGTCACCGACGTCTTCATCGGGTCCCCAACCGCCTCGAACCACCAGCGCTCGAGGAGGCTCGAGCTCAGGCCGCCTCTGCTCGCGTAGCCCTTGCGCCTGGCGCGCCGCTTGGAGTCTCCATCCCTTTTGCGTCGCTCGTCCGCGCTGAGCCGCGTCGGGCGCGGGTCCGTCGCGCGATACATCGTGTCCATACCCCGCGAACCACTCGCGCGTCTCACCGGCGCGTCGTTACAACGAGAGTTGGTCGAGTATCGGGTAGATGGGAGTCGACAAATCTCTTGGCTCTTGGTCATTGCAAAAACTACTTTCACTCGACTACTGTGACTGCTGCGCCGTCGCCAGAGCCTCGGTGAGCCCACCACGCGCGCCCCGCGCCCCTTCCCCCGGAGCCACACTCCCACTCCACTCCGCCCCGTCCACGCGCTCGTAGAACAGGATGTACCCGTGCTCCGTGTTCCCACCCCCGTGCTCCCGCGTACTTCCAAAGAAATTGTTCATACCCTCGTCGTCCATGCGCTCCACGGTGTCGTCGTCGTACGTCAGCCACTGCCCGTGCGATTTAACCAAACACACGTAGTGGCCGTGGTTCGGGCCGCTGCCCACGTGCACCACCACCGCGAAGAGCTGGTACGCGGCATCCTGCCCCTCCGCTTCTTCCTCCATGTTCGGGATCTTGAGCTCGGATGGGAAAACAACGCGGTGCATGAGCTTAGCGTGCCGGCCCAGCGACTCGAGGTACTTGAACCGCTTCAAGTGCAGCGCCAGCACCTTCGGGGATGACTTGACCAGCATGCGCTTGTGCGCCTCCTGTAACCCCCCGCACGCGTCGCACTGGAACTTATCCTGCGACGCGAGCAGCTCGTTGGAGCTGAACTGCTTGAGGCACGCGCTGACGCTCGCGTTTTGTTCAATGTCCAAGCTCAGATCCATAAACGCCTCGTGCCGCGACGTGACGTTCTCGCACCACAGGCACTGCGTCTGGTTCGTCAACCCGCCCTCGAAGATCTCGTGGATCCACGTCTTCACCGGCTTCGTGGGTTCACCCTCCGGCGTCGGGTGTTCCTTTCGGTGCTGCTTCACGAGCACTTCGCAACATTCGTTGACGACAAAGTTGAAAAACTCGTGCGCGTCCTGGTGCATGTACGAGTTGAAGATGACGTTGTCCTTCTTCAGCCGTTCGATGAACCGCTTGGGGGAGAAGACGCCGGTTCGCTTTTTCTGGTTGGAGATTGACGAGAACAGGTCCCCGAGCGCGGTGAGCAGGCTCTCGTCGTGATCTTTCGGGAGCGACTCGTGGTACTCGAGGATCGCGTGTCGAAACGGCTTGCAGAAGTAGAGCGCCTGCAGCACCGAGTTGGCGTAGCATGTGTTGCCGAAGTTCTCCAGGCCGTAGTACCGCTCGCCGTCGGTGTCCGCTAGGAGCGCCTTGTCCAGCTTGGTCGAGCCGTTACCCTGGTGCGACGGGAGGGAGGGCGAAATGATGAGTGGGGCGCGTGTGGGAGGAAAATCGTTAGGGCTCCCGGCGTCGGGGCGTCGACGGCGACGCGCGGGGTTCGCGACGTATCGGGTCCGGTGTCGGGTGTCGGCGCGGTCGTGGGGCTCACCATGGCGTCGTCGCACGCTCAAACCCGGCGATCGACTCCCTCGATGCGTAGGGCACGGTCTCTCCCTCCGTGGTGTGAGGAGGAGGCCAGAACTTCTCCGTCCTGAGATGATTTGACTGTTGCGCCGCGTTGCCGTGTTGGATACCTTTTGTGCTGACTGGACCAGATCGGCGAGCGCGACCCATATCCACCCCACGATGGTGGCGGGACACATCCTCGATGCGGTGGACGTGCTCCACAGCAAGGTGCGGGGCAAGGCGCGATCGGGAAACCGGGAGATGCCGCACAACTTTGTCATGTGCGACAAGCTCAGGCCGTGGGTAAAGTGGGCATTCTGGTTGACGAACGTCCCTTACGTTTACATCTGCGGCCTCGCGCTCGTCGAGTCGCTGCCCGCCAAGGCGATGCAGCACCCGGTGATGGAGTGCCTCCGGCCGTACTGTACCAGCAACCTGTTCCACGCGTTGTGCGTCGGCTCCGTCGCGTTGGCGTCCAGCGCGTTCCACGGCGCGCAGCTCAACCTCGACCGCTCCTGCGCGTGCGCCCTGCGAGATTGGTACCAGGCGATCGGCAGGGCGGAGAAGCTCACGGGGGTGACGCTCTCGCCCCTCCACGAGGTGGGCTCGATGCGCGTGGCCACCCCGCGGGGCATGAGACGGCGGAGCGGGCGCTTGAACGACAAGCGGATGAGCGGCAGCCCACGGGCCTTTCACGACGGAGTCCCGAACGGCCTCAACGACCACCCGAGCGACGACGAAGAGGAGCTCTGCCAATTCGTGGGCGAGGACGCCCCCATCTGGGAGGCGCCGATGGCGGGAGCCATCGCGGGGGTGACGGGCGCTTCGCCCGAGCGCAGACGGCTGGTGTCCAGCCTGCTGTTCTGCGACGTGTTGTGCGCCAACGTCTACGTCATGTTCCTGCTGTCGTGCATCGGCGCCAAGCGGGGGCACCTGTACGAAGTGGTCGAGGCGTCGGCGGCGCCGGTGGTTTCGATGTTCATCGCGGCGGCGTGCAAACGGCGGGGTATGTACCACGGGTACGTGTTCTTCCACTCCATCTGGCACTTCACGTCGGCGCTGCTGATGTACGAGATGCTCTACGAGAGGTTCGGGGACTCGTGGTGAGGTAACGGGTATGGGTATTGAGAGGCGGGGTATTATGATATTACGACGGAGTTAGAACGTTTAATCGAGTGGACTAAACACTCGTGCCAGTCACCCCTCTCACTTTTTCTCGGTCGGCGTGTTCGTTTGCAGGCCCGTCATGTCACCCATCAGGGCGGACGTGATGTTCATCATCGCCTCTTCGGTCTCGCAGCCGCCTTCAGTTTTGAGGCACTGATCGATTGCGCGCTTCACCGTGATCAGCGGCGACCCGAGCCTCGGAAGCAGACCGTAGATCTCCATGTCGGGGCTGTAGTCCTTCATGCGGGTCATCGTGTCGTCGTCCGGGGCCTTGAACGTGATCACGGACGCGCCCTCGACGTCCAGAAGCGTATCGCCGCTCGGCTGGAAGGTCATGTTCATGGTCCACTCCGCGGCGTACCTCGTCGGGGTGCAAAACTCACCGGCGCCTCGGACGACTCGGACCCGTACGTCGGGGTTGAGCGCGAAGAAGTTTCCGAGCCACGTGTCCCACTGTGCCTTGCCTTGGACATCGTAGCTCTCGAAGTTCTGGGAGTAGATGAAGTCGTTCGGGTCCACGGGCGCGACGCAGTCGGACTTGTAGTTGCCCAGGTCGCACTCGACCATGCGTCTGGCCAGCTCGAGCTTTTGGGGGGTGTAGAGCTCCTCGCAGGAGGAGGCGTGCGCGACGGTGGCGGCGCAGGCGATGCCGACGAGGGCGATGAGTCGGAAGATGGGGTGACCTGAAAGGCACATGGTCAGTGGGGGGTGGGGGTGCGGGGTGTGTGTGCGGTGAATAGTGAAGCGTTTCCCAAGGTTGGAATGGAAAGTATCTAATGTATCCTGGAAAAAATTCCTCGGATCGGAAGCCGAGGAGTCAAAGGACGGACCAACGAGGGCCTCTAGGCTCTCGGAGTATCCGCCGTTCTCGGATTACGTGAAAGTCATTTCCTGGGAAGTGCCCAACGACGTTGGGACGGTTCGGGCGCCAAGAGCCGTCCGTTCCACGGGATCGAGAACGAGAAGTCTGGGACGGGGAGAACTCACCGCTGTCCATTCCCCGCGGCGTCCACTATCGCGCCGCGCCCCTCCTCCGTGACGGCCACCGCGTCGAACACACGCGTGCGATACCCTCGAACGCACTCGCCGCTCGCCGCACCCCGTCGTCGCGACGGTCCGCTGACAAGGCTCGCCGGAGAAGAAAAGGAACATGTACCAGTACGCCGACACCGTCGAGTTCGACCTCGTCGTCGTCTTCCTCGTCGTTTGCGTCATGCCCCTGGCGGTGTTCCTGATGCAGTCCAAGACCAAGGTCGGCCGCGCGATGTCCCTGGCCCTCATGGTCCTCGCCGTCCTCTACGTCGGCGGCTTTGAGCACTACAGGATGCACAGGCCGGAGGTCACCGAGGGCGGGCTCAAGGCGGCTGTGTTCCCGAGCTTTTTCCTCGACCTCGTCGAGTCCGAGACCTTCGAGCTCAACTACTTGCCCATCGGCGCTGACCCCGAAGCCATCGCGGTGGCGTCCGCCGGTATCAACCACTGGAACGCGACGATCGCCGAATACGAGCGCCCCGCGACCGCCCCGCGACGCGCCGCGCCGGGCGAGCGCCAGCGCCAGAGGCTCAAAAACTTTGACGCGGCGGGCGAGCCGCTCGTGGTGCACCTCTCGCACAAGGGTGCGGGCGACCGCATGTTCCGCGACGCACTCCGCGCGCTCGAGAGAAACACGTGCGCGAACGAGACAGAGTCGTCGTCCTCGTCTCATGACTCGTCGTCTCCGGTGTGCATGCGATGGTGCTCCGGAACGGCGGAGGACTTTCGCCACGACGTTCACACCTTCTCGTTCGACAGGTCCACGCCGCGGGACATGGGCCTCCTCGGCAGGCCCTACCGCGCCGTCTTCATCGTCCGGGACCCGCGTGATCTCATCGCCGAGTCGTACCTCGAGCACCTCGACACGAGCGAGGCGTGGGCGCGCTTACCCCGCGACGACCTCGGCGGCGAATCGTTCCAGTCGAAGCTCCGTTCGATGTCCGCCGAGGACGGCGTCGACGTGGAGATCGACCGGTTCACCGCGTCCCTCTCCGTCAAGCTCGGGATCCAAAAGGCGCTCGGGCACCTCTACCAAGGGGATACCTTCATGTCGGACGCCGTGGACAGCAGGGTCGGGGATTTCGCGAGGAGCCTGAGGGCGTTCGCTCGCGCCGACGACCCGAACGTCATCTTCGTCAAGTACGAGGAACTGCTCCGGGCCAAGACGGACGGTCTGACGCTCCTCAGCGAGTGGCTCGGGCTCAAGCGGGGTACCGCGGAGATGCGCGCGTTCGTGGACGCGTGCGTGGACGCGCGCGAGGACGCGCGCGTGGGTAAAGGCGGCGGGAACGGGGGCGGAGGGGGCGGGGACGGGGACAAGGACGAGTCAAACGAGGGAGCCGACGCAGAGATTTATTCGCTCTGCGAGGGCGGCGGGTGCGAGGAGCGGTCGCGGCGGGCGCGACGGACGCTGCCGCCGGGCGCGTGGCGCGAGCACTTCACGGATCGAAACGCGGAAAAGTTCGAGCGCGAGCACGGCGCGCTGTTGCGCAGCATGGGATACTACGACTTTCAGGAGATTGCCCGAATTTGATACGATACGAAATTGTCTAAACTACGGCTGCACGTATCGGTATATGAGCTCCAGTCCGTTGTTCGCCTTGAGCGTCTCCAGCATTTTCGGGTGCGACGCCAGCCTGGCGCACGCGATCGCCGCGTTCTTCTGCGCCGCGCCCGTACGTTTGTGGCACACCGCCAGCAGCGGCTTAACCGGCTCGAGCGCGGCGAATTTGTCCCTCGCGTTTCCCTCCTTCGCCAGGTCACCGATGGCGAGCGCCGCGTTGCCCACCACCCCGTCGCCCACGAGCTCCCCGACACGGATGCACTCCACCAACGCGTCAGACGCGCACTCCGCCAGCGCCAACCTCGCCGCCGCATCGCCGCCGTTGGCCAACACCGCGAGTGTCCGCACCGCCGGCTCCAACCCCGGGAACTGTTCAACTTTTTGGTCTTTTTTGTCACTCTCGCCGCCCGCCGCCCGCGTCTCGGCGTCCGTCCGTAGCCTCTCGCCCACGAACCGAGCGATCGCCCCCGCGCCGCCTTCCCCGCCGCGCGCGCACATTCCTTTCGCCGTGCTCGGGTCGCGCGCGAGGCGGGAGAGCACCGTCGCCGCGCGAGCGCCCACGGTTGGATCCGACGCCGCGAGCAGTGCGGCGAGCCGGCCCGTCGCCCCCGCCGCCCCCGCCGCCGCCGCCGCGGTGACATCCGCCGTCGCGTTCGCCAGCGCCGCGAGTACGTTCAGCACGAGCTCCGGGTCCTTCACGTGTACCGTGTCGCGAGGGGACGCGGCTTTGACTTTGAGTCCCGCGAGGCCGGAGCCCATCCCCGCGGGCGCCTTTGCCGCCGCGGTTGAATCTTTTTCACTCGGAAGCAACGCGACGAGGTCCGAGATGCCCCGCGCGTTCGCCGCGAGTGTAGACCGCATCGTGGTGTCCGTGCACATGTTCCCGAGCAACGCCGCGGCGCGCTCCACGAGGACGGGTACCCCGCATCGAAGCACGGGCACGATCTTGGCCGTCGCGTCGTGATGATAGCTCGCCAGCGCGGTTCTCGCGAGGGAGTCGACCGCGCAGTTGCCCAGGAGGGATAGGGCGTGCGCGGCGGCGAGCCGCGCGCCCGTGTCGTTCGCAAAGTCGCGTTCGAGCACCGCGAACAGCCCCGCGACCGCGCCTTTCGTATCCTTCGTATCCTCGGAGAGCGCCTTGATTATGGACGCGCGGGGCTCCGGGGTGGCGGAGCACGTGTGCAGCAGAAACAGCGCCGCCGACACCGCTTCTCTCGACGCCGTATCAGCCTCGTTCCACGCGCGCGCGATGAATTCCACGACGAGCTCGAGCGCGCCGGCCTTCGCGAGTGTATCCCTGTTCGTTTCGTTCAGACACGCCGCCCTGAGCACCTTGAGCGGACCCAACATCTTCGCCGCTCCGCCGCGAAGGTCGCCCGCCGCGAGTCCCAGCACCCGACGCAACTCGAGCAATCGGGAGCCCTCGCCCGACCGAATGAAAACCCTGCACTGCTCGCTCGTCTCCAGCAAGGTCTCCAGCCTGCCGTAGTCGCATTCGTCCCCGCCGATGCCAACGCACAGCTTCTCCATCTCGCGCAGGGTGTTGAAGTCGGTGCCGTCGACCTCGCCGTCGATCCCGGAGCTCGCTCTGCGCATCCCCCGCTCAACCTCCTTCTCCTTTCGAGCCTCCTCGTACATCGCGTTAGCCTCTTTCAACCGTGTTTCAACCTCCGCGTTACCCGGGTCCCTTCGATGCGCCAGTGATAGGTCGTTGAGCGCGTCCTTGTAGTGCGAGAGCTGGAGCCTGGCGGCGGCTCTGCGCTGCAAACACTTGATCGCCGTCGGATGCGCGGGTGTCTCGAGGAGAAACTCGGCGAGCTCGCACGCCTTCGTGGCGTGGTCGATGCACTGCACGAACATCTCGCACTTGAGCGCCGCCATCGCGGCGTTGCCGTGCAGCTCCAGCGAGCGCTTATCAGCCTCCAGCCCGAGCTCGTAGCACTTGAGCGCCTCGGCGAATTGCCCCGCGCGAAACGCGTCGTTGCCCTCCTCCCGCTTGCGATGCGCCGTCTGCCTGGCGCGCACCTGCGCGGCGTGCCTCTTGTCGATGTCCGCCTCCATCGCCTTGAACGCGGGGTTCTCCGGGGTGTACTTCATCCACGGATCCGTCTCGTCGTCGGACGGCGTCCAGAGGTCCCACGCGTCGTAGTCGGTCGCCCTTTGCTTGTCCTCGGGCATCTTGGACCGGTACTCGTGGAAAGCCGCCCGCGCGCGCTCGCGACGTTCCTTCTCGGCGATCATCTCGTCAACCTTGGCCTTGATCTTCTTCTGCTCCTCGGGGCTGAGGTTCTCGTACTTGCGCCGCTCCGCCTCCTCCGCCTCCTTCACCTGCCGCTCCGCCTCCGCCTCGTGCTCGGCGTCGCGCGCCTTGATCTTGCGGTCGATGTAGTCGGCAGAGATCGTGCCCGACTTGAGCCCGGTGATGAGCGCGTTGACCTCGTCGACGTTCTCGAGGAACTCGTCCGCCTCTTGACCTCTGGCGGGAGACAGCCCCACCCCGGGGCCCGGCCCGGAGGAGGCCGGCATCGTCATCTGCGTGTCAGGTGCTTGAGAGTGTGGTGGATGATTGACCGGAGGTGCCGTCTCCTTTTGGACCATGCCTCCTTCCCCCATATATTGACTCAAGAAAATAGACGGTCAAAAAACCAAAAACCATGCAACCCAAACGGGGGGGGGTGCAAACCTTTGGGGACCTTTGGCATTTACCGGGCCTTCTCCATTACCAAACGCGCGGACTTCACTCGCCGCACCCCTTCGACCGAACGGATCCACGCCGAGCCGCTTTCGCCGTCGTGTTCAAGCGTCCACGCGTCGTTCAACCCAGCGCACGGTCACTCGCGCGCCCAGATAGATACCCCCGCGCCCTTCAATTTCAACAACGCACCCGCCACCAACGATGAAGGCCAAGGCGTCGCACCCGCTCAAGAAGGCGCTCATCGCGGTCAACCCCAAGGCCACGCCCGCCGAGGTCAAGGTGGCGCCCGCGATTGCGAAGAAGAAAAAGAAGAGGAAGAACCCCAAGGCTGCGGACAAGCGCAGGTGAGCATCCCGAGATCCGGGCGCCCACTTTTCTTTTTTTTCCTCGATCCCCCGGTGACGGCTCGCTGACATCCCGCGCCCCCGCCCGCCTCAGGAACATCTCCGCGCGCTCCAAGACCATCCTCAAGCACTTCAACATGTTCGGCATGCGCAACGAGGGCGCCGACAAGACCTACCGCGAGAAGCTCGGGCACCACCTCAAGCTCTTCTACGGCGACACCTTCAAGGAGGGGTCGTACTGGTACACCCATCCAGACGAGAACGAGTTCTTCCGCGCCGTCTTCGCCAAGGCGGCCGGGAAGGAAAACGCCGACGATTACACGGACGCGACGGGCATCGAAAGCATCTTCTTCAAAAAAGACAACCGCCAGATCGGCATCGACGCCAAGGCGCTCAGGCGCTACTGCACGGAGAAACAGCTCCAGACTCTCTTCGCGGCGTGTCCCGCGTCGTCAAAGCCGGGTGACGTCTGCGTCCAGGTGGCCGCGCCGAAGAACGCCACGTGGAGCTCGCATGGAGCTACAGGTGGCGGCAAGACACGTGTGGAGGAAGGGGCGATGGTGTTGGCGAGTCTGGGCGCGGATGAGCCGAGCGACGACGCGAGCGACGACGCCACGGAGGCTGCCGACGCGGACGTCGCCGTTCTCAACGACGTTTCGGGATCTGGATCGGACGACGACACCGACACCGACGACGCGGAGCCGGCGCTGCCCGCGGGTGGAGACTTCGACGATGGGAACTTCTACAGCGACGAGAAGAAGTTCAAGGGTGGCGACGACGAGTTCAACTTGGACGGGTTCACCGCCAGCCAGCTCAATCCCCCGGAGATGGACGATCCCCTGGACTTTGGCATTTTCGCCGATTTGGCGCCTTCGCAGCAGCCCACGCAGCAGCAGCCCACGCAGCCCGAACCCACCGAGGAGCAGGCCGAGCTGATGGATATCCTGAGGAATCAGGATAACATCAACAGTTGGTGCGTTCGCCTCAGCCAGATGAGGGTTGAGATGGCTGAGGGGAGGGTCATCATGGGGTGGACGCAGGCGGCGTGCGAGAGGCGGGCGAGGGCGATGAAATCTATCGAGGAGCTCGAGAAGATCATGAGAGAACAGGACCAGGCCGTCGATGTGGACATCAACGTCCACTTCCCCCCCGCGACAATGGGGTTATGAGCGAGCACTGGAAAGACCAACTTGTGTATCATTGACGCTGTATTTAATCAAATTATTCAAATCTAAAGTCTCACGTCGGCGACGACGGACACGTGGTCGCTCGGGTATTCCTCCGACGGAAGCCCGCCGCGAAGCCTCGGCGGCTTCAGCACCCGCGTCGACCCAATCCCAGGGGTGTGAAAGATGTAGTCCACCGTGCCGCGAAACTTGCCGTGAAAACTCGTCATCGCCGGCTCTGCGCCGCAAACCTCCCTGTAGCAGCTTCGAAGATTCCCGGCGTACGCGTGGGTCAGCCGGTGACGACCGTCCCACTCCCGCGCCGTCCCTTCCGCCGCCCTCGGCCGACCCTCCAACGCGGACATCATGGCGCGAATGGCCCGCGCGTCACCCCGCTTCGCCGTGCCCTTCGACATCGCGGAGGGCGACTTTGTTTTTTCAACGCCGTCCTCGCCGTCCCCGTCGCCGTCCCCGAACGCGAGCGCGAGT
>Ga0257106_1000503_pt1 | contig 23036 bp, 18 predicted proteins | sample LP_taG_3_FD_190177 | JGI IMG/M metagenome (GOLD analysis project Ga0257106, IMG submission 190177) | Marine microbial communities from Northeast Subartic Pacific Ocean, Canada - LP_J_2011_P26_10m | ecosystem: Environmental > Aquatic > Marine > Oceanic | place: Canada: Northeast Subartic Pacific...
TGGATGTCGTTAGCACTATCAGGCTGTTTTGCAACTCCGAATGCAGAACCGCTCGCAGAAGATGGCGAAGACCTCAACGCATTTGCACACCTTTGGTCAGATGGCCCGACCTGCTTTGAACACGACGGGATTAACGCTGTTTGAGTTCGCATATCCCTTCAACGATTGATAGTGAAAGGTTCAGCCCCGCTTATGATCGATATCAACGGGTAGGGCTCAACGATGCATATCCAAAGAAATCATACGCCCTCACAGATTTAGCGGGCAATGTTGGTGCTGCGATCATCTATCCCAAGGCATTCATCACGACGGTGACTCCGCTCCAGGGGGAGGGGGTTCTTGTTGGAATCAAGGGCTCAATGACACCGGTTAAACCATGAGGGATTTTCTCAGCAGATTCTCGGCACAGAGCGAGTTGGAAAGCAACAACGAATCTTTCGATTTCACGCATACCTTCTGATTTCAATTCACACTCGTTCTCTCGAGTTTGGTTGAGGATTTATCCCCGTTAAACCGCCTTCCTGCGCCTGTCACCCGTCGCGCTTCTTATCTATGATGAGAAGTGCATGAAGTATTGGATGGGATACGATGTTACCGAGCGCAAGCAAGAGTAGTGAGGCACTCGATGCAGCACGCAAGAAGCGTGAAAATGCAGACAAAGTAGCACTTTCAGCACTCCGTTCCCAATTCACTTCCACCTCTTCCACTTCTCTCGACCAAGCCACCATGACTTCAGCTCGTTTCCGTCAAGAGGAGCGCCTTCGAGCGGATTTGCGACGAGAACGCCGCATCCGTCAACAAGCCATTGCTGAGCGTGTTTCAGCCATGCAAGAAGCCCTTGCCTCTGATCTTGCGGTTCAGCATGAACTCACGCTTGATCAACTGGAAAAAGAAATGCGAGAATCGATGGAACAAGACCTCAGCATGCTTGAAAAAGATGCATTGGCCAGAGAAGAATCTCGCATGCGTGGGGAACTCGACCTTCGATTAAACCGCCAACTCTCCGCAATGCACGACCAGTTTGAAGTGGAGCAAGACCGGCGCGTTGAAGAGCACCGAACTCAACTTAAGGCTCAGATTGAATCCCAACTCCATGAAGAACACCGACAACGCTTGGACATCCAAAAGGAGCGCCTATCGCTTGACTTCAACCAGCAGCTTCAGCACCGCATTCGAGAAATTGAAGCAGACATCCATGATGAAATGGAAAAGCGATTCACAGAGATGGAATCCAGTGAGATTTCTCGGCTCGAAGAAGGGCATAACGCTCGACTCGCAGAGCGTGAAGAGCAACTCCGTCGTGGGATTCGGACCCGTCTTGAACAACAACTCCGAACCCGGCTTAAGCAACGGGAAGCACGTCTTAAATCCGAATATGAGCGTCGCAGCCTACGGCTTGAGGAAGACATCGCAGAGCAACTTCAATCTGAATTAGAAGGTCGATTGCGTCAGGAAACGGACGACCTCGAGGAACGCATGCGCGAAGATGTTGAACTTGCGATCGCCCGTAGAAGGGACGAATTGCGGGTTGAAATCGAACAGCAACTTCAGGCCAGGCATTCAGAACGTCTTGCTGAGCGAAAGTCCCGACTCCGAGAAAAGTACGACATCACCTTCTCCAAGGCTATTGATGACATCTCACGAACCCTCAAATCCGATGTTGAGGTTGAACTCGAATCTCGCATGGATGAAGAATTCACTTCATACCGAAGCGCCCGTGAAGCAGAAATCCAAAACCGCCTTGCTCGCTTTCGCTATGAACGAGAAGCAGAATTGCGTGAACAACTCGAAAACCAGTATGATTCCAAGAAAACAGATTGGTCCGAAAGGCTCGAACTCGAATTCCAGTCTCGTGAAGCATCGGCGAGAAAAGCCATCATGTCAGAAGTTGATGCAGGATTACGCAACGAACGGCTGACATTTGAGACGGATTTGGATTTACTCAAGGAAGAAACCTCACTCGAATTAGAAGTCGATATGGAAGAACGTCTCAATGCGTTCAGAGAACGCAAGGAAGAGGAAGTTGCGGTTCAACTCGAACGCCAATTGGACAAGCGTGAAGAGATCATGCGCAACAAAGCCCTCATCGATGTGCGCAAGCGTGAAGCACACATTCGTGCTGAAATTGAGGGTCAACTTGGTCTAAAACGTGCTGAAATCCGAAACCGTTTGCAAGGACTGACTGAAAAGATGGATGCCTTCAAGGAAATGGCTGAAGACAAAATGCGAGACGCAGTCACAAAGCAAGTGCAAGGCGAGATTGATGAGGAAGAGGAGACCTATCAATCCCGAGAAAGCGAATTCCGAGACCTGCAATCCACCGATACACGAGCAGAAAAGCGTCAGATGTGGATGCAATCCATCTCCGGGCAAAACGCCCCAGGCCAAGCATCCACCGCCATTGATCCATCAGCTTTGGGCGCTAGGCCAAACGCTCTTGGTGCATCCGCAGGCCGAGCCATGCGAGGTACGATGGGCGCTCAGGCACCGCAACAACCACGCATGGGCTTAGCAGGTATGCGAGCACCTTCGTCGAGTTCAAAACCGATGACCATGCCAGGTGCTCCACTTGTCAAACCGATCAAATCCCCTCTCGGGGCAACAGCGCCACAACTCGCACAACCAGTGCAACCGAAGGTTGTTCGAACACCACTCCAGCCTGCAAACACGTTGGTTCAACCAAACGTAATGCCACAACTCGAAGACGTGCCACTGCCGGCTGGTGAAGCCATCGGTGCTCCGGTGACAACTGAACTGCCAGAATCAACGGCTGAATTGGAAGCGGCAGTCGCCCAAGAGATCGCACCGGTGCAAACTGAAGCTGCAGATCCCGTCGAACAAATCACAGAGGCATCCTCTGAAGAACTTGAACAAGAAGTGGAGCAAGAATCTGCAGTCATGCGGCCAATCACCACTGTTTTGTCACCTGTTGAACAAGCTGAACCAGTCAAGACCACCACATTGAAGGCAGTGCCGCCACAACTTACGCCAAAAAAGGCACGAGGCACCCCTCCAAGCATCGCATCTCCGGCATCGAAATCAACATCGAGTCAAGCAGAAAAGGACTCCACAACAACATTGACTCCGGTTCGCCGAATGACGCCGCTCAAGATTCACCAACCTGATGCGGAAGACGAGGAAGAATCAGCCGACGAGTCTTGATTCGCGCCAAAGCGGCTTACACTGGGCATCGGCTCCTTCATATTGATTGAAGGCTTGGCCTTGGGTATGAACCGCTTTCTTGTTCTGTTCATCGCCTTCACGATGCTCCCATTGGTGGCCTTTGGCCCCGTAGTAGCAGCGAACGACGTTGAACTCATCGATGCAGGCTATACGCATCAAACGGCCGTGAAGTTGGTTCACTGGGAAGTGATGAACGACGGTACTGTTCTGACCGTTGATGGTGAAGGAAACCTGAGCGTCAACGCCTTCAGCAATGGCATCCTCGTTCCTCTGTGGAACATCGAACTCGGTGTGAGTGCGAACGGAGCACGGCTCGACGATGCGCAACTGCTCACTGCAGTGGCCCACGATTCAGGGGTGTTTATCGTTCACATGGTGTTGCAAATAGCCAACCGTAACATTTCGACCGCCGATCCCGTTAATGACGTGGATTGGGATTCAGAAGGGGACCTTTGGCTTGCTTTCTTTGCCGGGCGCCGCCGGGCTGAAGAATACAATTCAGAAGGAGCCACAGCCACAAACTCCCCACCAATACAGAGCGGATTCAATTCTTTCATTGTTCTTGATAACGGGCGAATCGCTATGGGAGGCTATGACTCGAAGGTGTACATTTCGGACAATGGAGGCACATTGTTGACCACATTGAATGAACCAGGTGGCATTGTCAACGCACTCATTGAAGATCACGATGGTAACCTAGTTGTCGGCGCTGCCAACGGGGCCGTCTACCGGTATGATACAAACTCGTGGTCCGTCGAAACGCTTTCGCTCAGCCACGGTTCTTCGGTTGTTCATCTTGAAGAAGTAGACAACAGCACCTACATTGCAGGCACTCAAAATGGGAAATTGACCATGATTGACGGGGCGACGTTCAGCGAGGGCGAGACCTATACCTCTCAAGGCCCGGTGATTGGCTCCTCCACCCCGTTTACTGGTGAAGTCTACATCATCACCTCCTTTGTGTCCTACTCCAAAGTGCGCCTCTATGATTTGGATACTGACGGTGATGGCGTGACCGACACCAACGATGCCTTCCCGAATGAAATTACTCAGTGGAACGATGCTGATCTCGATGGTTACGGCGACAACATTGACGGCTTCATGGGCGATGCTTTCCCCACAGATGAAACTCAATACGTCGATGCCGATGCTGATGGCTACGGTGACAACCCAGCAGGCACAAACGGAGACGCTTTCCCGAACAATGCAGAACAATGGCAAGACCGAGATGGCGACGGCTATGGCGACAACATGCAAGGGCAGAACGGCGACATGTTCCCTGACGAACCCACTCAGTGGGCCGATGAGGACGTCGACGGTTTTGGCAGCAATCCAGATGGCTTGATGCCAGATGCATGCCCAACGCAAAACGGATTTTCCAAACAGGACAGATACGGTTGCCCTGACACCGACCTTGACGGATATTCCAACCCCGATGCAGGCTACGGCGCCCAGCAAGGTGCAGATGCCTTGCCATCCCAAGGCACTCAATGGCGCGACCAAGACGGCGATGGCTATGGCGACAACACCACCGGATTGCTACCAGACGCCTGCCCGTGGGAATTTGGCAACTCCACGCGAGCATGGCTCGCAAATGCAACTGCCTTACTCGGGTTTGTTGAAGTCGCTTCCAATGGCTGTCAGGACCTTGACGGTGACGGATGGGTTGACAGAACCGAGTCCATCGGTATGGAAACAGATCCGGATGAACATTTTGACGGAGACAAAGATGGTGTCGGATCCAATGCCGATTACGATGACACTCGCCCGTTGGTCCAAACCGAAAAAGACCACTGCATGCTTAATTTCGATGATACTTCAGACGCATGCAAGGGTTGGCGCAGCGATGATTACCAAGCCTATCTTGCTCGGAGCAAGAACGCCAATGAAAGCGACTACTCCTATGCAGCTTGGAACACCAGCAAGAACGCCGGCTTACTCGATTCTAATTCAGATGTCGACAGCACGACGGTGAAGCAGGTCATAGCCGTTGGAGGCTCTGCCTTTGCAGTCCTCACATTGATCATCGTTGTTGTCGGGGCAATGAGCAAGCGACGCAAGACAAAATCCAATCTCAAAATTTACGGTACCGCACTTCCTCCAACCCAAAGCAAAAACTCCGCCTCTGCAGAAGCGCTTGAAGGGACAGCAGGTCTTTCCGCCCAAGGCGGGGTTGAATCAGATTCCGCTTGGGATGATGATGTGGCAAGCCTTGATTTCACGGTCCAAGACGAAGATCTTGATTCCTTAGAGGACGCTTCAGAAGCGATTGAGGCCTCTTCCCTCTACAGCGAAGAAGACAGCATCGAAAACATTGCAGGCATGCCGACACCATCAGCATCTGAGCCAGCGGCAGCACCCGCTGCAGCACCGACTGCAGCAGCAGTGCCCCCAGTGCCAGCATCGGGCCTCCCTGAAGGGTGGACAATGGACCAGTGGAAATGGTACGGCCAAGAATGGTTGGATAAGCAAAAGTGAACCAAGTTCACCAATGTGAATCGCTTTGAGGTCCGTTCAGCGCCAAACGATCGGCAAAGCTTCTCGTAAAGCGCCCAATTCTTCACCGGTGTAGACGGGTTTGCCATCTTGCTTCAGCGTGTTCATAATCAGCCAGAGCACACCGTTCCAAGCGGTGGCCTTAGCAAAAATTTCTACATGGCCACACGCAGCGGCTTCGAGTAACTTCCCTTCACTCGTGTTTTCACTGAACAAGGCACGAACCAAATTACGAGCATCGAACTCGTAGCCGGGTGGTCGCCATTTCATCATGCGATCACACCTTGAATGGAGCGAGGTTCAAACGGTCAACCAAATGCTCGATTTCAACATCGGCAACGGCCTTCATTCTGTCCCTCAGGGTTTCGATCTCGCCGTTCATTTTTGCGATTTTGTGAGCACGAACCATGTCCAAGAGCAACTCATTGACGCTCTTGTGACCGCTTGTGCTGCGCATTGTGTTCAGTTGCCTTCGAACTTCATAACTCACGCTTACGGAGGTCATTCCTTCACCAGTCATCTCAATCCCTGCTTAACTCTGCGTCGTTTAGGCTACTTAACCCCCGCGAAGGAAGCGCTGCTAAAATGTCGGTTTGTTCACCCCTATTTGGGCGCCCGAGAGCCTAAAATTACCGATTTTTACGCTTGCGAAGAAGGCGAGGCTCTTCATTGACGCCAAATTCCCTGCGCATTTCCAGCACCCGTTGATGGAATTCTTTTGCTAAGGTCCAGTATTCTAGGGACCCAGCGCCTGCTCCTGAATTGGTTGGCTTGTTGAGCAGCACGGTTGGTGCTCCACTCCAAGGGGCTTCAGCCACTTTGACCAATCGGCGAATGGTGGTCTGGAACAGCTTGTTTGGCATTTTCTTATTCACTTCATCGCACACGTGGCGGCTAAGTTTGGAGCGAGCATCCACCATGGTCATGGCGATGCCAAAAATTTTCAAATTGCGGTTAATTCTTCGTTGAATCATCTTGATCGAGTTCATCAGCATGCTGAATCCTTCGAGCGCATAGTATTCCGCCTGAACCGGTACCATTACCCAGTTTGCAGCGCACATGGCGTTGATCGACAAAAGACCGAGGGAAGGGGGTGTATCGATGACGATGTAATCAAATTCATCGATGATGGGCATCAAGGCTTCACGCAGCCTGGTTTCGCGTCCAATTTTATGGCTCAATTCAATCTCAGCGCCTGACAGGTGAATGTCGCTGGGTAAGAGCCAAAGGTGGCCGACAGAGACATTGTCGGGTGCTTTCTTGTTGTTGTTGCGCAGGCTCCATGCGTCCTGCATGGATTGCGTGAGTTCTTCAGGGCCGATGAGGTATTCTTCCATCAATGGAAGGTCTTCTCCAGAATCGTTGGTGAGAAGATCGTAGGAAGTTTTCTTGACGTTTTTCTTTTCCACACCAAACGATGTTGCACAGTTTCCCTGTGGGTCCAAATCGATGAGCAATACCTTCGACTTTGGAAGGCCTTGTCGAGGTGAACCTTTGGCCAATGCTGCGGCAAGGTTGACGGCGGTTGTTGTTTTGGCACAACCACCTTTTTGATTCGCTACCGCTATGACCATCTTGTACGGGTTCATGTGTTCACCTCCTCGGACAATCTAGGAAGAGCGGTTCTCCTCTTTGAATGCAACCACAATGGTACAAACATCAAGCGGGTTGGATGACCGGTACAGGGACTTCCGAGAGGATCTTTCGAACGATGTGCGCACCGGTGATTCCACGAATCTTAGCCTCGGGCTTCATGTTGATACGGTGGGCAATCACTTGCAAAGCGATGCCTTTGATGTCATCAGGAATCACATAGTTTCGCCCTGCGATTGCAGCGGCAGCACGGCCAGTCTTGAACAGCGATTGCGACGCACGAGGCGACGCTCCGTTGGTGACACGGTGGTCTTCACGGGTTCGTTGAACAATCTCGACGCAATAAGAGAGAATCGCCGGGTCAACGTGAACGGTCTCGAGGGCTTTTTGCATAGCGACGACCTTCTTCGGTGAAGTGATTTGCAGCACGTCATGACCGTCCTTTCCTCTCAACTTACGACGAGCTAGAATTGCTTTTTCTTCCGCACGGTCAGGGTAGCCCATGCTCATTTTCATCAGGAAACGGTCCATCTGCGCTTCAGGCAGCGGGTATGTTCCTTCTTGCTCGATTGGGTTTTGAGTTGCAATGACAACGAACGGAGCAGGCAACTTGTGCGTGATACCTTCAATCGTCACTTGCTTTTCTTCCATGGCTTCCAAAAGAGCAGCTTGGGTCTTTGGAGGTGCACGGTTAATTTCGTCAGCAAGCAGGATGTTGGAAAACAATGGACCAGCACGGAGTTTGAACTCACCTGCTTTTTGGTCGTACATGTATGTCCCCATGATATCCGAAGGGAGCAAATCTGGCGTAAACTGAACTCGCTTGAACTTACAGCCGAGTGCTTGAGCAAAAGTGTTGGCTAGAAGGGTCTTAGCAAGACCTGGGAAATCTTCCAACAAAATGTTCCCGTTCGACAAAATACCGACGGTGACACGGCGCAAGTTTTCATTTTTACCGATGATCACTTTGCTGACTTCGTTCATGAGGCTGTTTGAGATGGCGGAAACCGTACCAATCAAATCTTGAGTTCCGGGGTTTTGACCCATTGCGGGTGCGGCTGTGAATCCTGCTTCCATGTTGAAGGCCTCCAAAGGACAAGTTCTCAACCGCGCCCTTCCATATATGAATGTGAGGGGGAGGCAAGTCAACAATATGTCAACCAAGAGCGCTCAAATTCATGGCAAGCATTAGCGGCCCCAGAAGTGATTTTCCTTTCGATGCAATCGAATCAATTCCTCGAGAATTTCTTGTTCAATCGGGTTGAGATCGATTTTCTTCAAACGTTTAGCGTGTGATTCTGGGACATCGACATAGAATTCATCCAATTCCTCGATGTGCCTGCCAACCGTTGGGCCACTGATGGCAACAGCCACTTCGTCCCCTTGATTTGCTTCCTTGACATCATCAGAATCGCGAGTACGTAGGCTCTTGATTTGACCAACAGGTGTCCCGTCAAGTTTCATCAATCGCTGACCGATATGGACTCGGCCTCCTACCACACGCATGCCCACGATAGCTGGTCCTTTGGCTCGGAATGTGTGGTCTTTCAGGTACAGCAGCCGGCCCGGGTACACGAGTGATTCGCGAAGTTCAGCCGCAATCAGTTCAGCGGTTTCTTCTCGCCATGCTTCATAGGCATCGAGAATGTGGTAGATGATGCTACCAGAAAAGAATTTGATTTCAGAATCTTCCGAATTAAGGGATTCAGCGACTTCCGTATTGCCTTTGACTGAGAAGCCTAGGATGACCTTATTCAACGGATCTTGCGCTGAATGGGCCATCAAAATATCGCGCTTGTTGACGGGACCAACTGTGGCTTGACGAACAGGGATTTTCAATTTTGCAAGTTCGAATCCAAGCGCTTCCAAACCACCGACGGTGTCGGCCTTGATGACGACACCTTTGCGCTCTTCTTCTGCGCCTCTGCATGCGCCTTTCTTGGTGTGGTCTTTGAACTCCGCACGTGGGAACACATCGCTGCATTTTGAGCACATGATTGGCATGGTGTCGAAGATGGCTCGCCATTCTTGGCGGATTGCTGCCTCTGCATGTTCTCTTTCTTCAGGGGTATTTGCGCGATACAAGGTGGTACCTGCAATCGTATTCTCCAATTTTGGAGCAACAATTTTGACACCGCACGCCGCTTCGACGCGGTCAAAGTTAACCCACCGCTTGCCAGCATCTCGCATTTCAGACATGCCTTTGGGGCGTTTGAGCCCTTTGATGTGAGTGGAAAAGGGTCCATCGTTTGCGGCCAGCATAATGTGGTCGCCAACCTTGAGGTCACCTCGATAAAGAATGACATCGATGGTTTTACCCATCCCCACTTCATCTCGCATTTCTAAAACCGTACCTTTAGCCGAACCAAGCGTGTCGGTCAGTCGGTCCTCAAGGAACCGTTCAGCAAGCCCGACCGTGACAGCAAGCAAATCTTGCAGGCCCTCACCATCCTTTGCGGACATTGGGACAAAAGCAACGTTCTGGCGAAAGTCCCTGATTTGATCGTATCGCTCGATGTTGAACCCGTGTTCAGAGAACTGCCCAAGCATCTTCCAATACCGGTCTTCAAAAAGCGATTGAACGTCTTCTCGTTGATCTTTGAAGGAATCCATGAACGAGCGACCACGCTTGGTTCTCCATCCGTGAATACGGTCGACTTTGTTTCCAGCGATGACGAACGGAGTGCGCGTTTCTTTCAGAGTTTGCAAGCTCTCAATGGTCTGTGGTTGAAGCCCTTCCATGACATCGATAACAAGCACAGCGATGTCAGCAACTGACCCGCCCCGGTTTCGGAGGCTGACAAACGAATGATGGCCAGGTGTATCGATAAAGAGCAAACCCGGGGATTTGAATTTCTTACCACCGAGCATGGCTTCACATGTTTTATTGAGCACATCGGCTGGAACTTCGGTAGCTCCGATGTGTTGGGTGATACCACCTGCTTCACGGGCCATTACGCTGGCTTGGCGTTCGCTTCCAACTGAACGGACCAAGTCAAGCACACTGGTTTTGCCGTGGTCAACGTGGCCAAGAACAGATACAATCGGTTGGCGATTGTGGCCACGCTCAGCGGTGGAGGTGTCGGGCGAATCCTGTTCGGTTTCGTCCATCATATCACCTCTAACCCCTTGCGGGGATGGTATTCACTCGTAAACCCAGGCGGTGATCGTTTGATCCCATTCCATGAGGCCTTCTGGGAACCAAAGGCCAAGTTCAAACGCAGCAGTGTCTGCAGCGTCAGAGCCGTGAATCATGTTAAAGCCCATGTCCATGCCAAAGTCGCCTCGGATGGTGCCGGGTGTTGCTTCGCGGCCATTGGTGGAGCCAATGAGGGTGCGAGCGACGGTGATTGCATCTTTTCCGGACCAAGCCATGCAGACAACAGGGCCAGAGGTGACGAATTTGATGAGTCCCGGATAAAATGGGCGTTCCTTGTGGACAGCGTAGTGTGCTTCCGCAGTGTCTTGGCTTGGTACAACGGATTTGAGTCCGACAAGTTTGAGCCCTTTGCGCTCAAACCGACCGAGTATTTCTGCAATTAGTCCACGTTGTACGCCATCAGGCTTGATCATAACATAGGTTGTTTCCATGGTGTTCACCAAACCATCCGACTGGAGCCCCCTTTATGAGCCATACGGCCCCCAAGGCAGGTGATTCATTCCGCTTTTGCGGTTATGCTGCTCGTTTACAGGGGCAAACTCACTGGATGCCGCCCTTCACGAAGTGGCGAGTCCACTTGACGCGACGGGAGTTTCGCTTGAGTTTGATCATGTTCTTACGGGCCTTGGAATTTTTGAACCACATGACGCTTCCGTCACGGCGGACGAACATCATGCCCGTGCCTGGTTCAATCTCTTCACCGGAAAAAGTACAGATTCTACGTTCTGGCATACACTTCACCTCGAGTTGAGCTTACGGGCTTCACGACCGGTGTCTTTCAGCATCAAAATGTCGCCGACACGAATTGGACCGAGGACGTTGCGGGAGATAATTCGCCCGACGTCACGTGGATTAGGTGCGTCATTGACACGGACCTTGACTTGAGTTGCTTCTCCGGTCATACCAGTGCGGCCGACGATTTCGACGACTTCTGCTGGCCAACCGTTGAGTTCTTCGCTCATGTTTTTTACCTCCAAACTTCAAGTTCAAGCCTTGAGTCCGTTGATTAGGTCAACGACTTCGGTGAACTTTTCTTGTGCGCCTTTGGTGATTTCCATGACTGCAATTGATGCGGTCTTGACACCGTCAGGAAGGCCAGCTTCCTTAGCGAGGAATTCTTGAGATGGAACGTATCCGTATGGGATGCCTTTCTCTTCGCAAATCAATGGAATGTGAGCAAGGAGTTCAGGTGGGTTCACATCAACTGCAAGAACGATGAATTGAGCCGTGCCGCGTTCTGCGGTCTTGGTCACTTCGTTGCTGCCCTTCTTCAGGCGGCCGTTGTTGTTTGCTTGCAGCATGTCATAGATCTTGTCAGATACTTCTTCAGGGGTTTCAAATCGCACGTGTACACTCATTGGATATCACTTCTTCCTCATGTTAAGGCATTCCATGCGCAGAACCTCGCGGATATAAACACGACGGAAGGTTTCCGGTTCGCTGGAGGGTGGAAATAGGCTAAAAAGGAAGGTTTTCGCGCAGTCTAAATGGAATACTGCGTCACTTTTTATCCCATTCAAGGGTGGTAAACAATTCATCAACCCCTCGAGCGAGCGCCGGGCCTCCGGAGATGACATCGCGGGGGTTTGCTAGCGAGCCTGTCGCATGGACGCCATCCACGTATCTGATGAGTCGAGCAATGGCTCCACCGGTGAATAATCCGTGCGAGCAAGCAGCATGAACTTCAACCGCACCCTGGCTTCTTAACGCCTCAGCCGCTCGACAAATGGTGCCTCCCGTGGCGATCATGTCATCAACAATCGCCACAATTTTACCATCGACGTTCAAATCTTTGGCTTGGTGAACGATGGTGTGAGCGTCGATTCTTGTTTTTTCTAGGTAGGAAAATTCACAATCAATAGCCGATGCAACCGCCGAAGCCCGTTCAATTGCTCCTTTGTCGGGTGAAAGAATGAAATCAGGATTTACATTTTCCTGCAGGTGCTTTGCTAATTCAGGCATAGCGGATGTGAATGCGACTGGCACTGGTAAGTCTTCGAGCACCTTTGGAGCGTGTAAATCAAAGACAATGATTCCATCGCATCGAGAAGCAAGCAAGTGGCCGATGGCTCGCGCTGAGATCGCTTCGCCCGGTTTGAATCGTTTATCCTGGCGAGAATATCCAAAATATGGTACAGCAAGCAGGGTTCCAGGGCCCACATCTTCCAATTGTTGAGGGCCAATGTCTCTCAAATTTTCTAAATTACCACGCCGTACATCATTTATGGCTTCCAACATCAACAATGTTTCGACGATTCCAGCATCAGGGAAGGTGTTTGAAACTAGAACGACAGGTTCCTTCCGAACCGCATCAATGACTTCCGATGGTATCCGGATGTACCCTTCAGAATCAGGGAACCTTCGAGTTTCGAGGGAATGATGTTCCCAACCGAGGGAATCTGCAAGTTGGGTCGCCAGCAGGCGAGCGTTGCTTCCAGATACGACGACCATGTTCTCCCTCGTAGTGAGTGCCAGCGACGGCCCTTCATCTTCTTTGCGAGTGATGGCCGGTTTCCAGATCAGCCCATACTTCGGTATCGAACGGCTGCAAGTGGCTTCCAGTCCTACGGACAAGCCAAGTGTTGTGGTGAAGAGTGCGCGAGGCAGGACTTGAACCTGCGGCCTCCCGGTTATCAGCCGGGTGCTCTAACCGACTAAGCTACCCGCGCAACTGCAATCCCGGCGACTCACCTCCCCGTCATAAGATTGACGGAGCGACAAACGGCAGAATCAACGCGCAGGCATTCACTCGCTTTCGTCGTCCATCCCGTTAATGGTGATGTACGACGGCAAGGTAAGCACTTTGTCGAAGGAGCGCGAAAGGACAACTTCGTCCAGGCGTTCTCGTGTTCGAGAAAAGGCTGTGATTGGAACTCGAAGTTCTTCTTCAACGCCAAATTCTTTTTGGATGCTGATTCGTGTCTTCACGATGACGCCTTTGTAAGTTCGCTTAACCTTGAACAGATCTGTGATGACGCCTATTTCTCGACCTTGGTTGTCGAGAACCGCGCGATCGAGCATTTCATCTGGTGCGTAGAGTTTTTCGTCGATGCGGACGGTGTCTCGCCATCGGCGTTGCAATTCACGCATTGACTTGGACAGCTTCACTGTGCCATCGGTTCTGATGCTGTGCACCAATTCCTTTGGCAGCGGTGCGAGTTCCGCTGGCTTTCGCATAAATTCGTCAGCGACGCCAGCGTCCACTTGAATTCGCATGGATCGCACACGAGCTTCATTCGGGTGGTGTCGTTCACCCACAATCGTTCCTACTTTCTTATCGTTTACGTAAACATCACGTCGGAGTAACTCCTGGATGTCATATTTGTCGTTCGGCATTTTTCCCATCTCCTTGTGTCGGGGTGTGCCCGACTTATCTCCTCGTCATCTTGAAGGGCTTTATACTCTTTCCCAATTTAGAAGTGATTTCCAATTGCATTTGTCGTATAATTGATAAGAATGCCAATTGAAATTAACTCTATAGTTCAATTTTGACCGATGTCGTATAATTTTCTTTTCAATATGAATTCAAATCCTTGTTGTTCGCTTTACTTCACCCGACCACCGAACGTGGAGCAGATTCATTGTAGTTGTAAAAAGGCTCTATATTTCAATTGGTGAAGCAGAAGTTTGTGTTTTTTCTCACGCCAGGATTGCCGATATATTGTGAGATCCATGTTTGTCTATTCTGGAGAATGCGCACGATTTATTTCCGAGCTTTGGAGGTTGCAATTCCAATATAAAATAACAAAATGCAATTGAAATATTGAGATATAATGGTCATCGAAATGGCGTATAATCCACTCTTTTCTATGCACTAAGAATGAGCCATCCTCGATTCTTTGATGTGTGATGTGGAGGTGGCTTGACCATGCCTCAGGCACCAACCATCCATCTGCGTGGCAAACCGTCATCGTTGAGGTTGGGGCTGGTGGAACGCTTGTTGCGCACCGATGCGCATGTTGTTCTTGACGATGATTTTCTTCGGGACATCAGCGAAACTTATGCGACCGATCTGGAGTTTGGCCAAGCCACTGTATCTTCGTCATCAAGAACCAATCTCGCTGAGGGCCATCGCTTGGTCATGCTCGGGCATGGCCCCTTTACATCGCCCGCTGATGGTTCGAGAGGGCTTGACGTCAACGGGCTCGAACTGATCTTGGTCACACCCGCAGGTGCAGCAAGCGATGTTGCAACGGATTGGGTCGACGCTCATGTGGTGGTGCACGATATGATCCCCATGCGCCGAGACTCAGATTGGACGCCTGCTGTCTTCGAAGATTGGTTGAGGGCCTTTTCACAAAACCAAGAGGGACTTCCCCCCTTAGAGGCAGACCGGTGGTGGGTGAGCGAAATTGATGTGGCAGATGCTTTAGTACGGCTTTTGATGAGCAACAATCCTTTCCCCAAATCATGCAAAATGGCAGGGCGGCGCTCATGGTCAATGGGTCAAACATACGAGGAGTTCCATCTGCTCTACATGCGCACAATGGCCGGCCAAACTGGGCGTTTTGGGGTTGACGAATTAACTGCAGCCCCCGCGCCTACCATCGAACTCCAAACCCTTGTTGTAAGCGATAAACCACCACTCAGCGTTGAAGAAAACCAAATGCAACGTCCCGATTTATCTAATGTTCATGATGCACTTCATGCAGCGGACGGGGATGGTTGGCGGCCCTTAATGCCGATTCGCACATCCTTGATGCACTGCCTTGCAGGTTTGCTTGAGCAATAATCAAGCTAGGGTTTGTGCGCCACCTTCGGGTAGAGCGCTCAACTCGGTAACGTTGCCAAACAGCGTTGGGCCGTTCATCAAGGTCCCCATGATGCCTGTGTCGCCACTTGGGTTGTGCGATAAGGAGAGCCATGGACGCCCATACGCATCAATTTGCATGTCGATAAAGTCTCCAAAGCCACCGCATCGTTCGTAGCCACAGGTTGGACTTGCGTTGTCGAGTGGATCATTTGGGGCATTGACTTGAACGGTTGTGATCAATGGTGTTTCATTGAAAGCATCCGTGATGACTGAGATATAACCGTGCCAAACACCATCGCCTTCAGTTCCAATATAGCCAAAAGCAACTCGCCCGGGATCCCCTGCAATAACGACTGGGAAGCCGGTGCCTTCGAGGTGACTCGGTCCAACCATAATGGCCTCAGACCAGGTGTTTGCATCATCGGTAGAATAGGAGAAGTAGGGCATGTTATCATACCCCATCCACATTGCATAGACGTTACTTTCAGTATCTGTGTCCACTTGAGCCTCTTCTGCATTCCAAGTGTCAGCAGTCCCAGATTCTTCGGTTGGCAGAACATGTTCGCTCCATGTAATGGCTCCATCCTCTGTTTTGTACATTGAATAACCCGTTCCATCGCATCCTATTTGACCACGGTAAAAATTTCCATTGTCAGCGCCGATCAGGTGCGCTGAAAGGCCACCACTTTGGCAATCCACTGGGGCGCCCGGCAACTCTGGTCCCCACGTGAGGCCACCATCTTGGCTTGCAGAGCACAGCGGCGACGGGTAGTTCCCATTGATGCAAAACACCCAGAGGGTCTCGTGCAATATGCCGCCATAAGGCGAAGATGCGATAGTTTGGTGATCTTGTACAGAATATCCAGATGCGACAGATGGTCCAACCCATGAATCGCCTTCGTCGTCGCTCCATTCGACAGTCATGCCGCCTAGTGCATGCATGTCGAACTTCATGATTCGATCGGTCCACGGATCGACATAGACGTAAGGATCGTTGGAATTGGCAACAGGGAGGAAAGGACCGTAGACGTTTTGGCAACTAAAGTCGCTTAAACGAGTCATTTCAATCATATTGCTGCATTGGACGATAGCAGTTGAGCCAGCAGGTCCATTTCCGTAACTTGTGAAGTAGATGTTGTCGGTTGACGTGATTCCCATGGTTGGTTCAAAAGTTGAGTATCCCGTGGCATAGTAGGTACCTTTGCTCAAGAATGGAATGTTGCTCCCTCCAAGGGCGCTTGTGTTGTTCATGGCATTGATGCCTCCAGGATAGTGGTACCACGTGTTGTTTCCAAGTTCGCCTTCAAAGGCAAACAAGCCGTTCGTCTCTTCGCCAACCCCCATCATCTCTTCAGTTCCAAAGCAGCCTGCAAGAGGCATGATGGTAATCAGGGCGGTCATCAGGAATGCGATTTGTTTGTTTTTCATGCTTCATCACCTTGTTGGAAGAGATCTGCACCAAGCAGCGGCAGGAGAACACTCGCATCCCCTTCAACGCATACATTGGGGGCTTCAGGGCGCATTTTACCCCATGAAATCGCCTCGCGCAATCGAGCACCGGACAGGCTGCCATCGTGTTCGGGAGCGGTTGTGATGTACACCGCAGCGTCTAAGCCACCGCGATATTGATTCCACCAAATGACATGGTGTTTGGAGATGCCTCCGCCCACCATCAAGGCGTTTGAAACTTCAACATCCCAGGTCATGTCGCTCATGACCTGTTCATCAGCAAGAGTGTCAATGTGAAAGTCTCGATGCTTTTGCCGGAGCATGAACAGTTGCGCCCCAATCGACCCGTCAGTGATGCCGGGTATGACCACGGGAATTTTGTGCTTGTAAGCCCAATAAATCAACGAGTCAGGCGTACCAATGCGCTTGCCAAGTTCCCACACAAGGTGAATTGAACCAAACCCAAGCCAAGCATCAGCACCGGTTTTCCCCGTTTCTTTAAGTCGGTCTTGGTACATTTCTTCCAGCACTGGGGTCAACACTTCCTCGATGATTTCACCGTACGATGAGTTGGGCACGATGACGTTGCCAAGTCGCATGAGCGAATGTTCTCCAAGTTCGATGTCATCGAGTTCAAACGACCCGTGATAGTAATCTCGATGCGATCGAGCTACATCGTGATCCAGCATCCCACAAGTGGTTGAAACGACATTAAACATTTGTTGCTTTAGGGCCTCGACAAAGAATCCACGGGTTCCTGTCGCGCACAAGCATGCAGGGAATGACAACCAGTTGCATACCTTCGCAGCATCCCCTTCTACGGCGTCGATTTCCGTTTTCATAGCCAACAGAATATCCCTTGCCATCGACAGCTTCGTAGCCGTGAAACCGCCAGCACTTGCCATTTGGTTGATGAGAGAACGGGGGGTTGTGATGCCATCAAAGGCGTAGTCCACTACGGGCACATCAAAATCCTCGGGTTGAATCGCCATGCCTTGTCCATTTGCTCACTCCACATGAACCTGTCCACCTGCACAGAGCCACACCCGTAGGGTGTGTTAGCGTTGTTGTTCGATTTCAAAGATTCGATCTCTAAGGCGGGCAGCTTCCTCAAAGTCAAGGTTCTTGGCCGCCACTTGCATTGCCGACTTAAGTTCCTTGAGCAGATTATCCATTTGAGCAGGGGAGAGGGAGTGAACCTCGAATTCTGCATTTTTTCCCAATTGGTAATTCGAATTTCCAACTGAAGATTCAGATTGAGCCCCTGTCGATCCATCCTGTCCACTTCCAGAAGCCCAAGCTCCCGCTCCAAGGTTGAGATTTTGAGCCCAATCTCCTTCCTTACGGCCACCTTTCTTCGCCACTAGCCGCCGACTTCCATCTTTGCCACTCGATGTGCCAGCGATCAAATCATCAACATCAGAATTCATCTTTGGCAACTCTTTGACGATGCTTTTGGGTGTGATGTTGTTTGCAATGTTGTGCGCTTCTTGCCGTTCTCGCCGTTCAAGCGTTTGTGTGATTGCGGCTCGCATGGCCGGAGACATAGCATCGGCGTACAAAATCACGTGGCCGTTGAGGTTGCGCGCAGCTCGGCCAATCGTTTGCAGCAAGCTTCGTTCATTTCTCAAGAAACCTTGACGGTCTGCATCGAAGATGGCGACGAGGCTCACTTCGGGAAGATCAAGCCCTTCCCGCAGCAGGTTAATTCCAACAATCACATCAATGTGGCCAATGCGGAGGGCGTTGATGATTTCAGTGCGCTCGATGGTGTCGATTTCCGAGTGCAAGTGGTGGGCTTTGACCCCCATTCGATTTAGATAGGCGGCAACTTCCTCTGCGAATTTGATGGTCAAAACGGTCACCAAGGTTCGCTCTCCGTCAGTGATGCGTGCGTTAATTTCGCCCAACAAATCGGCCATCTGCCCGCTCGTCGGTCGAACTTCGATTTCTGGGTCGAGCAAACCAGTTGGTCGGATTTCCATTTTTGCAATACCCTCGATATGCTGGACCATGTGGTACAGCGATTCGCTGTCTGGATGCTTCTTTTCGATGGTTGGTTGGCCTGCGCCCCCTCCGGATTTGGCATGCAACAAACCATTCGGTAGCGCTTGTCCTGTGATTTCACACAAGTGTCGCAATTCTCGCTCGCCTGGAGTGGCTGAGGCATAGATCATTTGTGGAATGAGCTTTTGGAATTCGGGTATTTTCAGTGGTCGATTATCGATTGCTGTTGGAAGCCTAAATCCAAAATTGATCAAACTTTCCTTGCGAGAGCGGTCGCCGTAATACATGCCACCCACTTGAGGCAGCGTGACGTGTGATTCGTCCATGATGACAAGGAACTTTTTCGGGTCGCCGTGGAATTGTTTTGCGCATGCAGCAAAGAAGTCCAGAAGGCAATGAGGGCGTTGACCTCGTTCTCGACCATCGAAGTGCAGGGAATAGTTCTCAATTGATTGACAATGTCCAATTTCTCGAATCATCTCCAAATCATATTGAGTGCGTTGTTCAATTCTGTGGCGTTCTAATTCCTTTCCCACGCTGGCAAAATGGGCCACGCGATCATCGAGTTCGTCTTCGATTGAAACCAAAGCCGCCTCGAGGCGTTCCGGACTCGTCATGTAGAATTCCTTAGGGTGAATCCAGGCTTCATCGAGTTCGTCCAATACATCCCAACTTACTGGGTCGCATACTGACACCTTGGTGATCCCGTCAAAATCGAATTGAATGCGCAAAGGGTCATCTCGGCTTGGCATCCACACATCGACCACTTCCCCACGTACTCGCACATCTCCGCGGGAGAGGTCGGTGGTGGTTCGCTTGTATTGCAAGGTAATGAGCTCCCTCAACAAATCGCTGGTTTCAATTTCTTGGCCCACGTGGACCCTCACGTGGTATTCGAGGAATGTTTCGGGGGGGTTCAGTCCATAGATGCATGACACAGAGGAAACAATTACACAATCTGGGCGGGTGACAAGCGAGGCGATGGTAGCAAATCGTTCTTGCTCAATTCGTTCATTGACTGAGAGTTCCTTCTCGATGTACATGTCCCGTTTTGCTAGGTATGCTTCAGGCTGGTAGTAGTCGTAATGCGAGACGTAGTAATCAACGGCATTTTCAGGGAAATAGCCTGCCATTTCGTGGTAGAGTTGCCTAGCCAAGGTCTTGTTGTGGCTGATGATTAGCGTTGGAATGTTGAGTTTCTGAATGACTTGCGCCATGGCGTAAGTTTTACCGCTGCCGGTCACGCCCAGCAAGACACATCTCTCTTGCCCATTTTCCAATTGGGTAATCAATTTTTCAATTGCTTTAGGCTGATCACCCGAAGGTTCGAACTTCGACGTAAGCACCAAGCGCTTCACCTCTGGGTTTAGGTGCTCCATCGCAGCTCCTTCGAGCGCTCGAGAGATATCGAACGGATCGCGCTCTTCGAGATCAGAGCCTCCAACCTCAAGATTGGCGAGGTCTTCAAACGCCCCTTCATTATCCCATTCCTTGACCATGCGCCTCGCCTCCAGTGTTGACTGCTCCGCAGGACCCTATACAAGGCTGTTGAACGAACTTAGGGAAGGTAGAGCCCGCCGTTGACGTGAATGACAGCACCGGTGATGTAGGCTGAGTCGTGGCCGACAAGAAAAGCGATCGTCCCAGCCATGTCCTCAGGGCTTCCAACCCGTTTGAGGGGGACTTCCTGTTCCCGTTGATTTCGCTTCTCTTTCGAATCGCCGGCTAAAATATCAGTGTCGACGAACCCAGGTGCGAGCACATTGACTCTCTTTCCATCAGGACCAACCGCTTGCGCCAACGAGCGAGCCCAGGTGGACAAAGCCGCTTTTGATGCAGCATAGTCCGCTCCATGAGGTGAACCGCGAGTACCAAGCTGAGAGCCAACGACAACCATTCTCGCCTCAGGGGTAAGATGAGGTTGCACCGCTTTCCAAACGGCCACAGCGCCTTCGAAATTTACCGACATCGTTTGGCGCAAATCCGCAATTGACATTTCACCCGCAGCGATTCTGTCGTATGCTCCGTGATTCAAAACCAACACATCAATGCCACGCGCCATCCACGGGTGGATTCCCAACAAACCAACTTCGCCATCATCGGCGCAGTCGACCTTGACCGCAAGCGCATCGTCGCCACGTTCCCGGATTTCGTCAACTACCATTTCTGCTGGTTTGGAGGAGGTGTTGTAGGTGAGGAGGACATCATAACCATCCGCAGCAAGACGTTTTGCTGTAGCGGCGCCGATACCGCGTCCACCGCCAGTGATGAGGGCAACAGGTCTGGACATGCCCTTGCGTCAAGGTTGCAGGTGATAATTACGACCCATACCCAGCCGTTTTATTTCGTTCTAAAACGAGGACTGCGTCGTTTGCCGGGTCAAGACTCATATACCAAGTGCTGAAGATTTACGGTTATGAAGGTACAAACAATTTTGCTTACGCTCATTTTGCTTCTTTCCGGTTGCCTCGGCATGGCGGATGAAACATTGAATGAAATCGATCCAAACGACAAGTTCCCCGATGACGATGCGGCTTTCCTCGACACTGACGATGACGGAATGCCGGATATCTTGATTGGTGAGTCAACCTCCACACCCCCATTGGTCGAAGACACCGATGATGACAACGACGGTTTCCTCGATGTCATGGAAAATTCTTGTGGAACAGATCCAATGAACGCAACTTCAATGCCTGAAGACTTAGATGGTGATTTTGAATGCGACGAATACGACTTCGATGTGGATGGCGACACGGTGTTTAACGACGCAGACGCCTTCCCACGAGACGCATCTGCTGCAACCGACACCGACGGTGATGGCATGCCAGACACGCTCACAGGCGAATCAACCCTCACCGAAGATCTCGATGACGACAACGACGGCTGGTCTGACCTCGACGAAACTGCGTGCGGCAGCAACTCACTTGTTGCAAGCCTCATGCCGGTCGATGAAAACGGCGATGGAATCTGCGATGCAGTTTCGACCGACGACGATGCCGACACCTACTCCGATGATGAAGAGACACAATGTGGCTCGGATCCGCTCGATGCAACAAGCATCCCTGCCGACCTCGATAACGACACAATCTGTGACGCACTCGATGAGGACATGGACGGTGACGGAACGCCAAACGCTCAGGACATGTACCCACGTGACCCAAGCAAGCACGAAGATGTCCCAGGCTGTATAAACACCGCAGCTTTCAACTTCAACACTGAAGCAAACCTCGATGACGGAACATGCCTGGATGCAGAAGATGTCTATGACATGGTGAACAACTTCATGGAAAACGAGACATGGCACTTCTCTTCTACATCTGAAGGGGACATCGATGGCGATGGTGCCGTTGATGTCTACATGTCGATGCTCATCATATCGGCTCAGTCCCAAGACACCTTTCTCATCAACCAAGCCGTTGCTGACAGTGAGGGCGAGGAAATGTACAACATCACCTACCTGTACAGCAACGGTACGATTCAGTTGAGCCAATCCTACGTAGAAGAGGGAGGCGACTTTGACGAGGACACGGTCATCGACGATCACGTCCTCATTCTCCACCAGTACATGGAAAACCCGATGGCGAGTTCACCTGAGTTGTTGCATTGCGAGGAACTTTCTGACAACACATGGGTCTGTTCCGAATCGGATTACTTCACCGAAGGTAACCCTGACAGTGCCACTGAAACTCTACATCAGTACACCTGCGCCGATGGAACAACCATTATGAGCAACGATGTCAATGATGGAACCGAAGATTGCGCTGATGGTTCCGATGAACCTCAGTTCTCAGAGACGTACTCATACACATGCTTGAGCGGTGAAACAATCGGCCTCATGCATGTCAATGATGGTGAGGAAGATTGCGCTGATGGGTCAGACGAAACCAAGATGTTCCAGTGTGCTGATGGATCTAATGTGTACTTCATGAGCGCAAACGATGGTGGTGCAGACTGCGACGATGAATCGGATGAACCAATGTACAATGTCACAGAGCTCTCGATGTTTGACTGCATGGATGGCAGTCAAATCTACCTCTCACAAGTCAATGATGGCGTCGAAGATTGCATGGATGCGGATGATGAGCCAACCTACGAAGAAACTGAACAGACGTACTTCGACTGCGACGATGGAATGTCATACATTTACCTTTCACAAGTCAACGATGGCACAGAAGACTGTGCTGATGGTGAAGACGAGCCGTCATACGATGAAACAGGGGAAGAAACTTCAGAATTCCCATGTTCAGGGGAAAGCATACCTCTCTCCTACGTCAACGACGGAATGGTAGATTGCCCCGATGGTGAAGACGAACCATACTTCGGGGAAGAAGAGACTTCTACCTTCGATTGCGCCGATGGCTCCGATACCATTGATCTCTCAGAAGTCAATGATGA
>Ga0257106_1000504_pt1 | contig 23020 bp, 25 predicted proteins | sample LP_taG_3_FD_190177 | JGI IMG/M metagenome (GOLD analysis project Ga0257106, IMG submission 190177) | Marine microbial communities from Northeast Subartic Pacific Ocean, Canada - LP_J_2011_P26_10m | ecosystem: Environmental > Aquatic > Marine > Oceanic | place: Canada: Northeast Subartic Pacific...
ACGGTGAAACATTCTCTGTTTATGGCGAAATAATATGGGATATTAATGACACTATGCAATTAACAGCTGGTGGACGATACATTGATGAGAAAAAGGACTCATACTTTACTCAGCCTTATGTCAACCCTGCTTTTGCTGGATTATTTGTTCGAGATAGAATTTTGGCTGTAGATCAATCATTTGATGATTTTGTTCCAGAAGTAACTTTTCGTTATCAACCTACTGACAATCTTACTTATTTTGTAGCCTATAAAGAGGGTTGGAAATCAGGTGGATTTGATAATGGTTCTATTGATAGTACATTAAACGCTGATCCAATAGGCGACATTACCTATGATCCCGAAAATGTATCTGGCTTTGAGGCAGGTGTTAAAGCACTTGTTGCTGATGGAAGCTTAGAGGTAAATTTTGATGTTTATTCTTATGAATATGATGATCTTCAATTAAATTATTTCAATTCTTCAACTTTTGCTTACAGAACATTAAATGCTGAAGAATCTGAATCACAAGGTTTTGAGATTCAATTAGCCTACCTTCCACCAACAATTGATGGCTTAAGGTTAACTGCTGCTTATGGTTATAATGACTCAAATTATGTTAAGTTTGTTGGACCTTGTGCTGGCGGTCAATTACCTTCTGAAGGTTGCAATATACCTGATGGCGGTCTCGTACTTCAAAATTTGAATGGAAGTAAGAGAGCTCTTGCTCCTGAGAACAGAGCAAACTTAGGCTTTAATTATAACAGTTCGCTTAGCAACGGTCTTGAGTTAGGTATTAATGGTAATATGAAATACTCAACTAAGTACAAGCTTAATGATGTTATTCCTGATGCGTACCAACCTAATTATAAAACTGTTGATGCGGGTATTTACTTATCTTCACCTGATAAAGGATGGAAGCTAGCATTAATTGGTAGAAATCTTAATGATGAGTATGTTCAGACTCGAGGAACAGACGCACCTTCAACTGGCGGTGCAACTGGTACAGTGGATGGATTTAAGGGTGATAGATATTCTTATATCAAACCTGGAAGAACAATTGCTTTAAAATTATCTCTTCAAAGATAAATTAAAGTAACTAGATTAATGGCCTTGAATGCAGTAATTTATTACATGCTTCAGGGCCATTTTTTTATGTAAATTATTTAAGAGGCTGAAATGCTAAAAGTTCATTTTGCACCAAATTCAAGAGCCGGGCGTATTATATGGATTCTTGAGGAATTGAATCTACCTTATGAAGTAAACAGAATGGATTTTCATCCCAAAGATTTAAAATCTGACGAACATCGCTCAAGACATCCGTTAGGGCGCATACCTGTCCTTGATGATGGAGATGTTAGAATTTATGAGTCTGGTGCTATAGTTGAGTATATTTTAGAGCGCCACAAAAATGGCAATCTTAAGCCCGAGGTTAACTCTGAAAAATATCCTGAATATCTCCAATGGTTTCATTATTGTGAAGGCATGGTTATGCCTTCAATTAATACTATTATTGTTCAAACACTATTACTGTCAGAAGATCGAAGGGATGAAAATGTATTAAACCAAGCAAAAAGATTGTTATCTAAGTCACTCGAGCCTGTAAATCAATCTCTTGCCGAAAGAGAATATCTAATTGGTGATTTTTCAGCTGCAGATATTATGCTAGGCCATGCATGCTTTATGAGTAATAGACTGGGTTGTGTTAATGAGGAAATGTTAAATATGAAAAGGTACGTTGAAAATATTAATAAAAGGCCTGCTTTTCAAGTTGCCATAAATATGAGTTAGTTTTGTATTATTTTTGGACAGTAATGGTAATTAGATTTGTAGCTTTCTTTTTTGTTTTAGCTTCATTGATAGCATCTTATTTTTATGCTGGTGGAAATATTCATGATCCATTTCAGATTGGATACTCCATAACTCATAATTTTCTTAGCGACCTTGGGGGTTATAAATCCCATTCTGGACAATCAAACATTGTATCAGCTTTATTATTTAATATTTCAATGATCATGTTTGTTTTTGTTGGGATTGCATTTTTATTTGTACCAAGATTATTTAAGGAGAATAATACAAATTATTTTCTTGCAATTTTAGGGTCAGGATTTTTTTTCTTAGGTACAGTTTTTTTTGCTGGTGTAGGTTTTACCCCTTATGACCTTTACATAGATATGCATATATTTTTTGCTATAAACGCTTTTAGATTTTTAATTCCAGCCTCTATTCTTTACTTCATTTTATTGTTTAGAAGCTCAGTAAGTAATAAGTACGCTCTTGCCATAATGATACTGTTTTTATTTACTTTTTCGTATGTAGTTTATCAAATTATTAGCGCTAGTCCTTTGGAAAGCTTAGAAAAAATGGTTGAGCAAGCTACCCTTCAAAAAATAATAGCCTTGATTAATGTTTTGAGTATTTTTATCCTTAGTTTTGCTTTTGAGGAGAAGGTGAGGAAGTTAGATCTCGATTAAATCATGATTTTTTGTTATATAAATTAAGCTTATTTAAATATTTCAATAGATGAGGTTGTAATGACTAAAAATCAAAAAAATACATTAACCTCAATCATTGAGAGTAATAAAGATTATAGTGAGAGCTTTAATCAGGGTAACCTTTCTGCAAAACCATCTAAATCTATTGCGATTCTTACGTGTATGGACACCAGGATAAATATCGAGAAGGTTTGCGGGCTAGAGTCTGGTGAAGCACATATTATTCGAAATGCTGGTGGTAAGGTAACTGATGATACTATCAGGTCCTTTGTTGTTTCTTATAAGTTACTTGGGACTAAAGACTGGTTTGTTATTCAGCACACTGATTGTGGGCTATCAAAAATAACTGATGAAAAAATGGCAAGTCTCTTAGAAAGTGATTTGGAGACAGCTAGTTTTGAAAATGGTGACTGGAATAGTAATAAAAATGATAACTCCGAATCCGGATCATCTTTTGGGCATCAAGTAGAGTGGAATACATTTTTAGATTTAAAGAAAAGTATTTTAGAGGATATAGAAAAAATTAAGAACCATCCTTTAACTCCTAGCTATATAAATATCTATGGACTTATTTATGACGTTAAGACGGGCGAACTCGAAAGCTTAGAAAATTGATATAAAATTTATGATTAATAGATAGTTATTTATCATATAAAATAACTTGAAGTTATGATAATTTTTTGTTTTCTCTCTTATTAAATTTATTATTATAATTATATTTAAAGTTGTTTCATGATTTATCGATTAATTTTTTTGTTTTTCTTTATTATTCCAGTCCATGCCTTTTCTTCTAGTGCAATTAGTCATGCCCCCATTGGTGTAATGGCTGATCATTTCCATAAAAAAGGTGAGTGGATGGTTTCACTTAAAGTAACTAATATGGAAATGAAAAAGAATATTCTAAATGGGCATTCAATTTCTACGAAAGATATACTAAGCCAACCAAATCCTTATTCTGATATGCCTATGACTATGGATATGGGATTAAAAATGCCTAAAAATTTAAGTGTTATTCCAAACAAAATGACAATGAAGATGATTATGCTTGGAGCTATGTATGCTCCATCAGATAAGCTTACCATAATGGGTATGCTAATGTTTAATGATAAAGAGATGATGCTTGATACATACAAGGGGATGATGGACAGGAATTATATCGGATCTTTTAATACATCTTCTTCAGATATTTCTAAAATATCTTTTTTGGGTCTATATAATTTATATCAATCTGAAGAATCACGATGGCACCTGACCTTAGGCCTAGAGCAAGGCTTGGGAGAGAGTTCTAAAAAAGGTATTGTTTTGAATCCTATGAATATGAAGTCTTCAATTACCTTACCATACGGTATGCAGAGTAGCGATAAAGCACTTCGTTTACTATCTAGCATAACAAATGTATCAAAGTTTGGAGATTTTATAATTGGCAATCAGCTGGCGATAAAAAATATTGTTAGTAAAAAAAATTGGAATTTTGGGGATGAGTTTGAATATAACTTGTGGTTTCAAGGATCTTTTAATAAAAGTATTTCATATTCTATTAGATTAAATTATAAGGATCAGGATTCAATAGAAGGACGTGATAAATCAATTATGGCACCAGTTCAAACTTCGAATCCAAATAACTATGGTGGCCAAACTCTGAATTTAGGGCTAGGTTTTAATACAATTTTCGATGTTTTTGGAGGAAAGTATAAGGATCGGTTTTCTATAGAAATATTAAAGCCAATTAATCAGGATAAGAATGGACTTCAAATGAAAGATGGTCTTACCATTCAATTAGGATTTCAAAAGATGCTATAGATTCTTATTTTAAATTCTAAAACAAGAACTTAATCTTTATATGGGTTAACAGGAGGCTTACAATGATAAAAATACTATTAATGGATTTAGAAGGTAAATATTTTTAGAATCAATGAGAAAAAAATTCATAATTATTTTTATTTTTTTTGCCATAATGTTACTAGCTATTCTTAGCTCAGGGCCTTTTTTAACACTTTACTCAATAAAGCAAAGTGTAGGTGAAAAGGATTCTGTCAAATTAAGTAATAATATAAATTTTCCTACCTTGCGATTGAATATAAAAGATCAGTTGACCAATGAGCTTTCAAAAAAAGTTAAATTAGAAAGTGGTATTTTTAATATTTTAGCCGAAGGTTTTGCAAGCAAATTAGTCGATGAGACTGTTGATGTTCTTTTAACACCTGAGAATTTATTAAGGCTAATTAATGGAGAAGAGCCATCTTCCATCTTAAGAGGTGAAAAGGTTAGCTTTAATGAAAATAATTCTTATGAAATTCTAGAAAGTATTAACTACAAATTCGAATCTCACAAAAAGTTTTCGGTTTTTGTTCAAGGAAAGAACAAGAAAGTTATTCAATTAATACTTAGAAGGTCTGGTTTTCAATGGCAACTTTCAAATATAACTATTCCAGATATTAATTAATGAGTGAAAAAAAAACTATATTTATAGGCGGAACTGGACTTATTGGAAGTCAGGTATTAAAAATTTTAAGTAAGAATATAAACAATATTACTGCACTTTCGAGACGATCAAATAATAACTATCCTGAAAATGTTCAAGATATTTTATTTAACTTTGATACTCCTTTGACTGAATTGGATTTACCTAACTGTGATCATTTGTTTATTTGTATTGGCCGAAGTCTAAAACTTAGAGAGCTACTTTATATAAGAAAAAAAGATAGAAAAAATCATTTCAAAATTGAGCATGATTATGTTTTTAATTTAGCAAAAAAAGCAAAAGAGATGGGCGCAAATAATTTATCAATTATCTCTGCAGTTGGTGCTAATTCAAATTCATCTAACTTTTACATAAGTACAAAGGGCCTTATCGAAGAAGATTTAAAGAATTTAGGATATAAAAATATTAATATTTTAAGACCTGGTCATATTATTACTAACAAAGAAAAAAATGAAATTGGTTTTGTAGTTTGGGTAATCGATATTTTTTTCAAATTAATAAATCCTTTTTTAAGAAGTTCTTTAAGAAAATATCGAGGTATCTCTTTGGATAAGGTTTCTGAGTTTATGGCAAATGAAGAGATGGCGGGTATTAAGATTTTCCACTATGATGATTTTATAAAATAATAAAGAGGAGTTAGTGATGAGTGTGCTTGTTAATTTAGAAATACCTGTAAAAGAAGGAAAACTAGAAGAGTTTTTAGATTATTTGCGAGAAATTCTAGTTGATACTAGGGCCTATGAGGGTTGCATAAGCTTAAATACCTATCATGAAACGGGTACCTCAACTGTGCTTTTAATCGAAGAATGGGAAAGAATGGAAAATCAGGAATCCTATATGCAGTGGAGAACTGAAACAGGTATGGTTGAAGCTCTTTCTAAATTCTTAGACGGTGATTTAATTGTTAAAAAATATTTACCAAAGAAGGATGTCTAATTATGACAAAAGATTATGATATTGTTATTTATGGAGCAACAGGGTTTACAGGAAAATTATGTGCTAAATACCTTTCTGAGAATACTAATGATATAAATTGGGCAATAGCTGGAAGAAATAAAGAGAAACTAGAGGAAGTAAAAAAAGAGTTTTCTCTTGATGTTGATATCTTCATTGCTGAAAGTAATGATGAAAAGGCACTTGATAATATTACTCAAAATACAAAAGTGGTTTTATCAACTGCAGGACCATTTCATAGGTACAGTTCAAATTTAGTTAAGTCATGTGTCAAAAATTCATCTGACTACGTGGATATTACAGGTGAGTTTTTTTGGATCAGGGAAATGATCGATCTTCATCATGAAGAGGCATCATCTAAGGGTGTAAGAATTGTACCTGCATGCGGGTATGACTCGATTCCATCTGATTTAGGTACTTTTTTTGCTAGTACTAAAATAAACGAGCCAATAAAGAGAATTGAATCATTCCATGCGGGCCAAGGCGGAGTTTCAGGTGGAACAACCGAAACCGGTTTTTCTATGGGTGATCTTAAATTAGGAAAAAAAATGAATGATCCATTCGTTTTAAATCCAGAAAAATCTGTATCAAAAGAACAAAAATTACTTGGATCAGACTCTGTTGGCTTAAAGAAAAATAGTTTGATAAATTCATGGACTGGCCCATTTATTATGGCTGTATCAAATACTAGGGTTGTTAGAAGAAGTGCAGCACTTTTGGAGTTAAATCAGGAGGGTTACGGAGTTAACTTTACTTATCAAGAACATGCTTTTTATAAGAAACTTAGTACTGCTCTTTTAGTTACTTTTGTAACACTTTTATTTGGTTTAATTTTAAGCACACCTCTTCGAAAATTAATCAGACCATTATTGCCTAAGCCTGGTGAAGGACCAAGTAAAGAGACTATGGAAAATGGTTTTTTTGATAGTTTTTTTAGTGCTGAAGTAGGTAGTGGTGAAAAAAAATTATTCCGCGTTCATGGTAAAGGTGACCCAGGCTACAAGGTTACATCAAAATTTGTTTGTGAAAGCGCTCTAACGCTTATTAAGGAGCGTGAAAAATTACCTGGTGGACGAGGCTATGGAGGTGTACTTACTCCTGCATCTGGACTTGGCCAGCCGCTAATAGATAGACTTTCATCAAACGGTGTAAACTTCGAAGGTCCTCTCTAATTAAACAGCTATAACGCCTCCATCAACTGATATTGAGTCTCCTGTAGTAAAGGATGAATCTTCTGAGGCAAGAAATAAGACTGCTCTGACAACTTCCTCAGGCTCACCGACTCTATTCATTGGATGTGAAGCTGCAAAATCTGCAAGCTGTTGTTCAGGATTTTCAGCCCCCTCAACATACCTTTGCATCATAGGTGTATTAATTGCACCTGGTTGAACAGCATTACACCTTATTTTATAACCCATCTGGGCACAATGGAGTGCTACTGTACGTGTTAAAATTAAAACCCCGGCTTTACTGTAATTATAAGCAAGAACAAATGACTGAGGCCTCGTTGCAAGAGAAGATGAAAAATTTACTATTGAACCAGACCTTTCTTTCATCGCTTTAACTGCAAATTGACAACCTAGAAAAACTGAAGTTCCGTTTATTGCGTGGGTTCTATTCCAGTGATCTATAGTTTCATCTTCTATGGTTGCTGGCTCACTTATTCCAGCAGCATTAATTACAGATGTGATTTTATTGAATCTATCCCCTAAATACTCTTCTAATGAATTCCATGATTCTGGATTTGTTACATCAGCCTTAAAGAACTCACAAGATTTTCCAATCTTATCTGCAACTGATTTTCCCATTTCCTCATTAATATCGAGAGTTACAACTTGACCCCCCTCGTTGACAATATGTTCTGCTGTTAAGGCCCCCATTCCTGACGCTCCACCAGAAATAATTACTAATTTATCTTTAAATCTAGGCATAATATCCTCCATAAATGCTCAGAAAGTTAACGCTTTCTATTTTTTTTAAAATATTCTTGATCTTTTTTGATTTGTTCTTTTAATTTTTTATTTTCTAAAGTTTCTTTTAAATTTACTTTAAGGGGTGTATTACAAACAGAAATTCCCATATCATTCCTTTTTATTTTAAAACAAAAATGAGTTTACATGAATAATATCAAAGAAAAAAATAAATTAGAAGTTTTTTACAATGCAAGCTGTCCAATATGTAAAAGAGAAATTGACACTTATAAATCTAGGTCGAAAAACGTTATTTATAAAGATTCTTCTTTGATGGATGAGAAATATAATAGAAGAATGCATGCATTTGAGAACGGTAATGAGTTTATAGGAGCGGAAGCATTTATTAAGGTGTGGAGTAGGACGGATGGCTTTAAATTTCTTTCACGCTTATTTAATAATAAATTTAGTATTTTCATTATGAATTTAATTTACAACCCAATTGCTTATATTCTATATAAAATGCATTTAAGAAGGATAAAAAAATGAAATTAATATCTTTTATGAAGAACGATAAAATAAGTATAGGAGCCTTAGATAACGAAACTATAATTCCTTTTTCTTATAATCCTTCGATTCCAAAAGATATGCTTTCCTTCCTTGAGATGGGTGATGATGCTTTAAATATGGCTAAAGAGGTTGTATCTCTATCAAAAAGCAATCTTACATTAGGTGAGTGTAAGCTATTAAGCCCAATCTTACGTCCTCCGAAAATAATTGCTATAGGGTTGAATTATCAAGACCACCTTGAAGAGATAAGGGCTATTGGAAGAGAGATCGAAGATCCAGAGGTTCCAATGATATTTAATAAGCAATCTACATCTGTTTGCGGTCCTTTTGATGATATTCATGATCCAAAAGTTTCAACAAAACTGGATTACGAGGGTGAGTTAGCATTTGTTGTCGGAAAAAGGTGTCGCCATGTTCCTCGTGATGAAGCTAAAAATATAATCGCAGGCTATTGTGTATCAAATGATGTTAGTGTTAGGGATTGGCAAATGAGAGTTCCTACATTTACTATAGGAAAATCTTTCGACACACATTGTCCTTTTGGTCCAGCAATTGTAACTTCCGATGAAATTCCTGATCCACACAATCTTGATATTAAAACAGAAGTAAATGGAGAGCTAAGGCAGGATTCGAATACAAGGAATCTTATTTTTGATTGTTTTGAACTAGTTGAGCATTTATCCACAGCCTTTACTCTTGAGCCAGGAGATTTAATTTTAACTGGTACTCCTAGTGGCGTAGGAGTTGCAGATGATAAGTTTCTTAAGAATGGGGATAATGTAAAAATTAGTATATCTAAATTAGGGTTTATAAATAATAAAGTAATTGACGAACCTTTATCTACAATTAAATTTTAATTATTTTATTTTATATCAAGAGCCTTAAGTCGGTTTTCCATTATTCTTAATATTGGCTTATCTATCATTTTTCCATTAAATGAAAAAACTGCCTTTTCTGATTTATTAAATTCTTTAATAATTTCTTGTGCTTCCAAAATTTCATCGTCCGTAGGAAGGAAATATTTTTTAATTACATTTATTTGAGATGGATTAATTGCGGCTTTAGAGTTAAATCCAATTGACTTCGATAGCCTGCATTCCTTCTCAAGATCTTCCTGAGAAGAAGTAATCATAAAGGGACTATCAATTGAAAATAAATTATTTATTGAGCACTCAATAATTATCTTTGATCTTGCGTAAAGTAATGCTTCCCAACTCATATCAGAGCCCAACGCAGCACTATAATCTGCCGCACCAAACATTAAACCAACTACACTAGAATTTGATGCAATTCCTTCTAAATTTCTAAGTGCCAGAGGTGTTTCAATAAGAGGTATAGTTGACATATTATCTGGAATATTTTTTAAGACTTCATTAGTCTCAATTTTTGGAATAATAATTTTAAAATCCAAAGATTTAAATAAATTTAAGTCAGACTTTCCATTTACATCATTTAAATCATTAATTCGTATATAAGATGGAATTTTAAGCGAATTGCTTGATAAGAAGTTAAATAAGTTTTCCCTTGCCATTTCTTTTTCACTAATAGGTACAGCATCTTCTAAATCGAAAATAATACCGTCCGCATCATGCTTAATTGCCTTTTCAATATAATTAAGTTTATTTGCGGGAATAAAAATTGGAGTAATAGGAAATTTTTTCATTTACAATCCATTAATGATATCATTGATGTTAGCTTATCATTAAAAATTAAAATATAGTATGCCAAAACTTTATGTAGTAAATTTTCATTGGAATAAGGATAAAATTAAAAAATGTTTAATGTTAAAGAAAAAAATATCTTAATCACTGGTGCAACTTCAGGAATAGGACATTCGGCAGCATTATCCTTAAGTCTAATGGGGGCAAATATTATCTTTATTGCGCGGGACAAACAAAAAGCTGAAAAATTATCAGATGAAATAAAGAAAATTTCAGGAAAAGATTCTACCTTTATAATTGCAGACCTTTCTTCGCAAAAGGAAATTATCAAAGCCACAGATATTTTTAAAAATATGAATATATCTCTAGATATACTTTTAAATAATGCGGGCCTTATTAATCTTAAAAGAAAAGAAACCACCGATGGTTTTGAAGAGACTTTTGCAGTCAATCATCTTGCTTATTTTACTTTAACTAATTTACTTCTAGATAAAATAAAAGATTCGCCATCCTCAAGAATTGTAAATGTTTCTTCCGGAGCTCATTTTGCCGTTAAAAGGATGAATTTTGATGATATTCAGTCAATAAATTCTTATAAACCCTTTAAGGTTTATGGGTATTCAAAGCTAGCTAATATTTTATTTACTAAAAAACTATCTGATATTTTAAAGAACGATGATGTGACAGTAAATTGTCTTCACCCGGGCGTTGTTGCAACAGGGTTTGCTTCTCAAAATAACTCAAAGCTGCAGAAATTTATCTTTGGTTTAGCAAAGCCATTTATGAGAACAAGCGATAATGGTGCTAAGACTTCGGTTTACCTTTGTTCTTCATCAGATGTTTCTAATATTAGTGGTGAATATTTTTATAATTCGAAAATATCAAAGACCTCAAATGGTGCAAATAATTCTCAAGATGCAGACAGGCTGTGGGATATAAGTTTACAGCTTACAGGCTTAATTTAATGAAAGGTATTGTTCTAATAAACCTTGGTTCACCAAAAGACCTAAAGCTATCTTCAATCAAGAGCTACTTAAAGGAGTTTTTATCTGATGATTATGTTCTTGATATTCCAAAATTAATTCAAAGAATTTTAGTGAATTTTATAATAGTTCCCTTTCGATCCTCAAAAACAAAAAAAGCGTATGAAAGTATCTGGACTTCAAAAGGATCCCCTTTAATTGTTAACACCCATCTTATTGCTAAAAAGTTACAAAAAAAAATGAATTTACCAGTTGAGGTAGCAATGCGCTATCAAGAGCCTTCAATAAGAAATGCAATCTTAAAATTATTAAAAAATGGTTGTGATGAAATTATTGCTACACCTTTATACCCTCATTATGCTCAGGCAACCTCTCTAACCACACACTTAGAAGTCGAAAGGGTTATGAAGGATATCGATCCTAGTATTAATTTTTCAATTTCATCACCCTTCTATTCGGAGGATGGTTATATAAAATCTCTTTCTGAATCGATAAAAAATTATTTACCGAGTGAATTTGATTATCTTTTATTCAGTTACCATGGAATTCCCGAAAGACATGTAAAAAAAATGGACCCCACGCTATCTCACTGTTTGAGTGATGAAAACTGTTGTAGCTTGAACTCTAAAGCCCACAAGTATTGTTATAAACACCAAGTCCTAGAGACTTCAAAGTTATGTGCAGACGATTTAGGGTTAAACAATGATCAATGGGGTGTTTCCTTTCAGTCTAGGATTGGACCTGGATGGCTGCAGCCTTTTACAGACAAGGTACTTGAGGAATTTCCAAAAAATGGAATAAAGAAAATTGCCGTTGTCTGTCCAGCATTTATTGCTGATAATTTAGAGACTCTAGAAGAAGTTGATATTAGAGCAAGAGAGACTTTCTTAGATTCTGGTGGCGATGAATTTACTTTTATCCCCTGTATTAATGATAATAAGCTATGGATTGATTTTTTAGCTAACTTTATAGAGAAGTAATTTATATTTATAATTAATGCATTTAGGAGTCTGAAATGAATGATTTTGTTTACCCAGGTATTTTGAGTAGCATATCGTTGCTTGTATACTACTTTACTTTATTTAAGGCTGGAACAGCTCGAGTAAAATATAATATTCAGGCACCTTCGCACAGTGGACCAGACGAATATGTCAGAAAAGTTAGAGTTCATCAAAATACCCTTGAACATTTAGCGCTTTTTCTTCCAGGGCTTTGGTTGTTTTCCTTTGCGGTTGATCCCGTATGGGCTACAATTATTGGAGTTTTGTGGCCAATAGGACGAGTTGGATATGCTTATGGATACTATAAGGACGCAAATAAAAGGGGCTTTGGCTTATACATAAGTATGCCTCCAATTTATATTTTTATAGTTGGTTCATTGATTGGGTTTATTTTAAATATTTAAAAAAGATAAATATTTTAAAACAATACATTTAATTTTGAGGAATAATTACAAATAAATAAGTCTGATTTTTTTATAAAATAGTGCCTTGTTATATTTTTTATATTATAACCTGATTATGGATAATCATTTTGATGTATTAGTTGTTGGTGCAGGAATTTCTGGTATTGGTGCAGGCTATCATTTGCAAACTAAATGCCCTGGAAAATCGTATGCAATCTTAGAGGGAAGAGAGACCATTGGAGGGACCTGGGATTTATTTCGTTATCCTGGAATAAGGTCTGATTCAGATATGTATACATTGGGATTTTCTTTTTATCCCTGGAAGGAAAAAGAGGCTATAGCTGATGGTCCAGCAATTTTAAATTACCTTCACGAAACTTCAGAAAAATTTAATATAAAAGAAAAGATAAAGTTTGGTCATTATGTCGAGAGTGCCTCATGGTCCTCAGATGTCTCTCAATGGAAATTAAAAGTTAAATCAAAAGAAAAAACTGAAATAATGACATGTAACTTTATTTTTATGTGCTCCGGTTATTATTCCTATAAAGAAGGATACACTCCAGATTTTGAAGGTATTAACGATTTTAATGGTAAAATTGTTCATCCCCAAAAATGGACTTCAGATATTAATTATGTTGATAAAAATGTAATTGTTATAGGTAGTGGTGCAACTGCAGTAACAATTGTTCCTGAGGTAGCTAAAAAGGCAAAACATGTCACTATGCTTCAACGATCTCCAACCTATGTTGTTTCTGCTCCCCAAAAAGATCCTATAGCTAGCTTGCTTCAAAGTTTTTTACCTACAAAAGCTGCTTATTTCATTGTTAGGTGGAAGAATATACTCAGACAGCATTGGTTTTTTAGATTGTGTAAGAGTAATCCAAAAAGGGTAAAGGATTTTATCTTAAGTCAGATTCGCAAAGAACTCGGTCCAGACTATGATATTGAAAAACATTTTACACCAAATTATAATCCCTGGGACCAAAGAATGTGTTTAGTTCCTAATGGTGATTTATTTGAATCTATTAACAACAAAAAAGCTTCAATTGTTACTGATGAGATTAATTGTTTTACTAGAAATGGAATAAAATTAAAATCTGGCGATGAGCTTGCTGCTGATTTAGTTGTCACTGCAACAGGTCTAAATATGGAATTACTTAGTAATATAGATCTAATTGTTGATAAGTCTAAAATTGATTTATCTAATACTGTTACATATAAGGGTATGATGTTTAGCGGTGTACCAAATCTAGTTTCAACATTTGGTTACACAAATGCATCTTGGACACTTGGGGCAGACTTAACATCAGAATATGTTTGTAGACTTCTCAATCTTATGGAAAAAAAATCTGTTACAAAATGTTGTCCCGAAGCCAACGAGAGTATTGAAAAAGATGAAAATTGGCTTAACCTTTCCTCGGGATATATTGAAAGATCAAAAGATATTTTTCCAAAACAAGGCAAGGAAAAGCCTTGGAAAAATAATCAAAATTTTATTAAGGATATTTTTCAGATTCGTTATGGCGACTTAAAAGATGACGATATGAAGTTTTCATAAGAGTTAATCCTAATTACTTATAACTTATTTTCTATTAATTAAAAATTGAGGAAAAAAATGAAATCAAGAATATGCGACATGCTAGGGATAGAATTTCCTTTATTAGCCTTTTCCCATTGCAGAGATGTTGTAGTGGCGGTTTCTAAGGCCGGAGGAATGGGAGTTTTTGGTGCAGTAAGCTTATCCCCTGAAAAATTAAAAGAAGAGTTGAATTGGATTGATGAACACGTTGATGGTATGCCATATGGTATCGATCTAATTGTTCCAAATAAATTCGAAGGTAAAGGTAAAGAGGTCTCTTCGGATCAAATACTGAATGCTATTCCTCAAGGACATAGAGATTTTGCAAAGGGAATCCTCGCTGATTATAATATTGAGACGGATGGTCTTGATGATATTAGCGAAGGTGCTAAACAATTTAGAAAAAGTTTATCTGACGAGGGTGCTGCAACATCTCTTGAGGTTGCTTTTGAGCACCCGATTAAACTAGTTGCAAACGCCCTTGGTGTTCCTCCTAAAGTAATGCTTGATATGGGAAAAAAACATAATGTAGCAGTAGCAGCTCTTGTTGGTGCAAAGGAGCATGCAATAAAACAAGTTGAAGCTGGGGTAGATATATTAATTGCATCCGGCGGAGAGGCGGGAGGACATTGTGGTGATGTCTCGACAATGGTTTTAATTCCTGAGGTTTATAAAGCAATTCAAGAAATTAAAGATATTCCTATTTTAGCTGCCGGAGGAATAACGACAGGATCACAAATGGCAGCAGCTATGTCAATGGGAGCTTCAGGTGCTTGGTGCGGTTCAGTATGGCTTACGACATCTGAAGCTGAGACAAATCCTGTAGTTAAGGAAAAGATGCTAGCTGCTAGCTCAAGAGATACCGTGAGATCAAAAAGTAGAACAGGAAAGAACTCAAGACAACTTAGATCGCCTTGGACAGATGCTTGGGAAAACAAAGGTCCTGAGCCTTTACCGATGCCATTACAGTCTCTTGTTAGTGAGCCTGCATTGAAAAAAATTGATAAATTATCTCAAGGTGGTCATGAGGGTGCTAAAGAACTTGCAACATATTGGGTTGGTCAAGGTGTTGGTTTGATGAATCAGTCTATGTCATCTGGTGCTGTTGTTCAGGAATTCAAGGAAGAATTTGCCGAGGCCTATGAAAGACTCTCAAACTATTTAAGTTAATAATACTCTTAATTAATGTAGAATCCTATGAAATTTCTTTTAATATTTTTACTTCTACCAGCTTTAACAGCTGGATATTTGTTTATTACAAAACCAAAAAATATGCCTTTTTTGGGACATTTTGCTGATAAAATTTTATACGGATCTTTATATTATATTGATAAACCAGATATTAGTTATACATATGCAAAAAGAGATAATGTTAATTTGAAGTTACATTTTTTTATTCCAAAAAAATCAGAAATAAAATCAAGTGTTTTACTTTTTCATGGTGGTGGATGGGCGTTTGGGTCATCCTACTCTCTCTTTAAGATATGTAAAAACCTTGCAAAGGAAGGAATATTGTGTGCAAGTGCAGATTATAGACTTGGATTAAAACATGATACAAAAGTTAAAGATTCAATGCTAGATTCAGCTGACGCATATGAATGGATGGTTAAAAATTCTGAAAAATTTAATATTAGTAAAGACGATATTATGGTTGGAGGAGCTTCATCAGGTGGTCAGTTGGCTGCATCCTTAGCAATGATTCCAAATAAAGAAAATAAAACTTACGATAAAATTAAGGCAATGATATTTTTTAATCCTGCTCTAAATACTTCATTTTTAAATGTTGAAATTCCCGCGAATATAGATGATAGAAGAAAAAAATTATGGCTTTATGTAAGAAAGCTTTTTGAAGGAAAAGCAGAGGCTCTTTCACCTTCAAACTTTATTCAAAGTGGCCTTCCTCCTTCAATAATATTCCATGGAGAAAAAGATAAAACAATTCCAATTTTTTTAATTGATGATTTTACTAAAGAAATGAAAGACAAAGGTAATCAAGTTGATTTTTTTAGATGGAAAGATAATGGACATCAGTTTTTTCGTTGGGATAAAAAGGCTTATCCCGAGGTAATGGAAAAGTTAATATTATTTATTAAAGAACAAAGCAGTTAAGGGATTATTAAATGCCATTAAAAATATCAATTTTTGGATCACTTGTCAGTATATTTTTAGCTGGATTAATAGCATTTCTATCTAGTGAGAATAATTTAATTATTTTTGGAATTCCCTCTTTAATTTTTTGCGCTATTTATTCTTTCGGCGTTCATTGGTTCTTTTTCATACATGGGTATTTATATCAAACAGAGCACTATTTTGATGTGACTGGAAGCTTTACCTATATTAGCCTCTCATTAATTTTAATAATTAGCTCTATTCTAAGTGTCAACGAAAATGGCTTTAATTTATATTCTCTTATAATTGGCTCTATGGTTATTATCTGGGCTTTTAGGCTGGGGTCTTTTTTGTTTAAAAGGGTTAAGGAGGTAGGAAAAGATGTAAGGTTTATAGAAATGAAGAAAGATTTTTTTTGGTTTCTTATGACATGGACTTTATCTGGGCTTTGGGTCTTTTTAACTTATGCCGCAGGTTTATTGGCCATGTCTTCCATTTCTATAGAAACATCATTTAGTTATTACCAATATTTCTGCTTAATCATTGGTTCAATCGTATGGATTTTTGGAATTACTATTGAGGTGATATCTGATCATCAAAAGAAAATTTTTAGACAAAATATATCCAACAAAGGAAAGTTTATAAAAAGTGGGCTGTGGTCCTTGTCTAGGCATCCAAATTATTTTGGAGAGATAATTCTTTGGTTAGGTATTTCAATAATAGCCCTACCTACAATGGATGGCTTTAAGTATATTGTTTTAATTTCCCCAGTATTTGTTTATATCCTTTTGACAAAAATAAGTGGCATCCCAATGCTTGAAAAAAGTTCAGATGCTAAGTGGGGTGATAATCCTGACTATATTGAATATAAAAAAAATACACCTGTGTTATTTTTTAAGAAACCTAATCTTTAATTAAGTCTTCCTTCAGATATTTGCCAGCCATGAAGTAATGAAAAGCACACCATATTTTTAAAGATGCAAAAATAAGAAGACTATACCTTAAGGAATCCTTCCCATACTCAGAATGTAATATGTCACTTAGGATTCCGACTGATTGAGGTCCAAAACCTAAGCCTATTATATTTATAATAAATAATAGTATTGCTGCAGCAACAGACCTCATTCTTAACTCTACCAACCCTTGTGTCTGACTAAATGTGGCCGCTTGATAGAAGTTTCCAAGAGCCACTGGTATAATTAAACATAACAATGAGTAATTTGCAGTTGGGCTTAGATAAACTAAAATATATAGAGGTCCAGATAACCCCATGGCGATTGCAACTATCCAAAGCGCCCATCTTGTATCTTTTGCACCAAAGTAGTCTGATAAATAACCACCTAAAAATATCCCTAATCCACCTGGTATTCCAAGAATAAGCCCTAGATACCAACCAACATCACTTGTTTGCATTCCATAGGATCTTTGGAAAAAGGATGGAAGCCATGTGATCGCTCCATAGCCAACAAAAGATGCCAATGATGCGGCAATTGCCAAGTGTCTAAAGGATTTTTTCTTTAAAAGGTAAGAAATTGTTTCAATGATAGTTGGCTGATTTTCCTTATCAACCTTTCCTTCTGCCTGACCTCTGATTGGCTCTTGAACGGTTAACCTAAATATTACCGCTAAAAGTATTCCTGGAATACCAACAACGAAAAAAGCTAATCTCCAACCAAAAATTTCATTAATCCAGCCCCCGGCAAATAAACCAAACATTATTCCAAAGGGTATTCCTAATGAGTAAATACCAAGTGCTGTTGACCTTTTATTTGCAGGAAAGTAATCAGAAATCATGGAGTGTGCGGGTGGACTGCAACCAGCCTCGCCAACACCAACACCAATTCTTGCTGCAAGAAGATGAAAGAAATTTTGAGCTAAACCAGACATTGCTGTCATAAAGCTCCACACACCTATTGATAGGGCTATAAGGTTTCTTCTGTTTCCCTTGTCAGCATATTTAGCGATAGGAATACCGAGAGTGGCGTAGAATAAGGCAAAAGCAAACCCAGTTAAAAACCCTAGAGATGTATCTGAGAGATTTAAATCCGCCTTTATGGACTCAAGTAGAATAGATAGAATCTGTCTATCAATAAAATTAAATGTATAAACTACAACTAATATACCAAGAGCATAATTTCTAATTTTTGAGGTAGGAGATATATTTTCAATTTGCGACATTTTTTTCCCAAAAGTTATATTCTAAATATTTTAAGTTTAAATATTATTTAATTAGGCGATTAAATCTATAAAAATCTTCTATTAAAGTTTAGGAGGTTTTTTTATATTATCCTCAACATAATAATCTACATATTTATGAAAAAATTGATTACCTCTCTCGTTTCTTCCAAATAGAACAGAGTCATTAGAAAGCGAGTTAAGTCCTTTTTGTATTTCCATACCAAGAAGATAGTCTTCATCATTCACCACATCCCTTAAAAAATTCATAAAATGATCAAGCTCGGCAATTTCTTTTTTATTTTTTGGTTTTTTGGGAGCTAGGTAATGAAGAATTGTAGTATTGGTATAAGGATCTTTTCCAGGAAGAATTTGAGCTATCTGGCCAATTCCTAGGCCAAGTGATATTGATATATTAGGAAAAAGCGTTCTTACAAAATCTACACCACAACCTTCCTTCTTCCACCATTCATTTTTTGGCAATTCGTGTATTTCTTCGATATTTGTTGATGCAAAGGCAATCCTCAGATGTGGTCCAAAAGCAGTAAAATCCATTATATCATTCATTGTCATGGTCGCTATTGTATCTTTATGTGCAGTATTAAAGTGATATCCCTCAAGGAAACCATCAAAGGCAATTTTCCAATTTGCTCCATTTATTACTTTGAATCCATGATAGTACCAATTTTCTAGATCAAAATGCTCAACCTCAGGAAGCATTCCAGCAAGGAACTTTTCAAAATCAACATCCTCATTTCTTGATAGCGAAACAAATATCAATCCAGCCAATTCTTTGCACTGAAGTTTTTCTAATCCAAAGCACTTATTATCTATATTACCAAACTTTGATTTATCGGTAACACCTATTAAGTCACCTGTATTTGAATATGTCCAACCATGGTACGGGCATGAAAATCGACTTCTGTTGCCGATTCCTTCTTGAGCTATTATAGCCCCTCTATGACTACAGACATTTCTAAATGCATTAACGTTATTATTTTTATCTCGAGTTATTAAGATAGGTATACCCGTAACTTCAATGGACTTATAATCTCCTGGATTAGGCATTTCTATTGAAAGAGCAAGCATTAAAGGAAGTGTTTGGAATATATTTTCCATTTCAGCAGACCATCTTTCGTTTGAGGTATAGTCTGATGTAGGAACCTTTAAGATATCGGCTGCTTGATCAGTTGTTCCATTTTCTACATGACCAACAACTTTTTCAGCTATTTTATTGTATTCGTCGTTTCTATTCACTATAACCTCTTTTAATTTTTTCTTTCAAAATCTTATTATTTATTATTTACAAAGCTAATATAATATTCTCTAATAATTTATAACTTAAAACAAAGTAATTATATAATTAACTATTAATTTTATATTTTTTTACCGGACTATCGATGCGTCAAAAATACAATGGATTTAATAAGGTAGCTCTGATATGACAGAGTCTGAAAATAACAAAATTATTTTAAATAAAATTAAAGAAGAAGAGAGATAATATGGATTTAGATTTTACTAAGGAAGATCAGGATTTTCGAACAGAGGTTAGAGATTTTATTGCGAATAATTTTTCTCAACCAAATACTAGCGGTCAAAATATTGAAAAATATCATGAGGTAACTTCTGATCAAATGAAAGATGGAATACTTGAGTGGCATAAAACTTTATATAATAAAGGATGGCTTGCTCCCCACTGGCCAGTTGAATATGGTGGTATTGATTGGTCGATTACTCAAAGATATATCTGGGATCAAGAATGTGCCAATGCTGGAACAACACCTTTGATTCCATTTGGGCTAACTATGCTTGGTCCTGTTATAATTGCCTATGGAAATGATCATCAAAAAGATTGGGTTCTAAAGGGAATTTTATCTGGAGAAGATTGGTGGTGTCAGGGATATTCTGAACCAGGGGCTGGATCTGATTTAGCTAGTCTAAGAACAAAAGCTGAAAAGGTTGATGGTCACTATATTGTTAATGGTCATAAAATTTGGACTACACTTGCGCAATATGCAGATTGGATGTTTTGTCTTGTTAGAACATCTTCTGAAGGAAAGCCTCAACAAGGCATTTCATTTCTTTTAATTGATATGAATACCCCTGGGATAGAGGTAAGGCCAATTATTACTGTTGATGGCGGCCATGAAGTTAATGAAGTTTTCCTGGAAGATGTTAAAGTTCCAGTTGAGAATCTTGTTGGTGAAGAGAATATGGGTTGGACAATAGCAAAGTTTTTACTTGGGAATGAGAGAACTGGTATAGCGGGTGTCGCAAGATCAAAAAAAGCTATTAGCAAGCTAAAAGATATAGCTAATTCAGAATATTGTGACGGAAAGCCATTAATGGTTGATCCATCATTTAATCAGAAAGTTACTGAGTTAGAGGTAGAGCTAACTGCTCTTGAATATACTGAATTAAGAACATTAGCAAAAGAAAGCAAAGGCGAAGGTCCTGGTGCAGAATCTTCAATACTAAAAATTAAGGGTACTGAAATACAACAAAAAATTTCTGAATTAACTTTAGAAGCTATTGGTAATTATGCTAGCCCATACTTAACGCCACTTAGCGTTAGAAGTTTTGGTTCAAATTATCCTGAAGTAGGGCCAGAGTACTCACAAGGTGTTGCGCAGAATTATTTTGGAATGAGAAAAACATCAATTTACGGTGGATCAAACGAAATACAAAGAAATATTATAGCAAAAATGGTCTTAGGACTTTAGGGAGAGAAAAATGGATTTTTCATTTAGCGAAGAACAAACTTTACTACGTAATACAATACAGTCATTCCTTCAGGATAATTATGACTTTGATTCTAGGAAGGCAATTATTCAATCTGAGGATGGTATGAGTAAAGAAAATTGGAATCAATTAGCCGAGCTCGGACTTTTGGGTGTGCCTTTCTCTGAGTCTGATGGTGGTCTTGATTTTGGTCCTGTCGAAACGATGATTGTTGCTGAAGAATTTGGAAAAGGCCTTGTAGTTGAACCTTATATTCAAACTGTTGTTACATGCGGCGGGTTTCTAAGAAGAGCATCTGAAGATCAAAGACAAGAGCATTTGTCAAAAATCATTTCTGGAGAAGAAATTTGGGCTTTTGCTTATGCAGAGCCACAAGGAAGGTTTAATCTTTCTGATATAAGGGTTAATGCCTCTAATAAGGATAATGGATATTTGTTAAATGGTCATAAATGTGTAGTTTCAGGAGCTCCGTGGGCTCAAAAATTAATTGTTTCTGCAAGAACGTCAGGCGAGCAATCAGATAAAGATGGTATATCGCTATTTATAGTCGATAAGTCTTCAGATGGTGTTTCTTTGAGGGATTATAAAACGGTTGATGGAAGTATGGCGTCAGAAATTTCTTTTGAAAATGTTCTTTTAAGTTCTAATTCGCTCATTGGTGAAGAAGGTAAGGCTTATCCACTAATTGAGCTAGTTGTTGATGAAACAATTGGAGCAATATGTGCAGAAGCTATAGGCGCTATGTCTGTTTTAAATGAGGCTACTGTAGAGTACTGTAAAACTAGAAAGCAATTCGGACAACCGATAGGAAAATTCCAAGTCTTACAACATAGAATGGTTGATATGTTTATGCAATATGAGCAGTCTGTTTCAATGACCTATATGGTTAACCTTAAATTAGATGAAGATCAGCTCGAGAGGAAAAAAGCTGCCTCAGGCGCTAAGGTTCAAATATGCAATGCTTCAAAGTTTATTGGTCAAAGTGCTGTTCAGCTTCATGGTGGAATGGGCATGACTGATGAATTGAATGTTGGTCATTATTTCAAAAGACTTGCAATGATTGAGACACAGTTCGGAAATGCCGACCATCATCTAAAAAAATACTCCTCTGCTTCTTAAGGTTGTCTCGATGAATGAATGGCTAAAATTTGAAAAAAAAGGTTCGATCGCTACCTTAACAATGAATCGTCCTGATATCCGCAATCCTTTGGGAGAACCAGAGGATGTTCAAAACTTTGAAGAAGCTTCTGATAAAATTAACAATGATAGAGATATTAGGTGTGTAATTTTGACGGGAGCTGGAAAAGCTTTCTCTGCAGGTGGAAATGTAAAAAATATGCAAAATAAGTCTGGAAATTTCTCCGGATCATCTGTTGCTCTTAGGGAGCGATATCGCTTTGGTATTCACAAGATCATTAAGGCGGTTTGGAATATTGATGTTCCAGTTATTGCGGCGATTAATGGTCCAGCAATAGGTCTTGGAAATGATGTTGCGTGTCTAGCGGATATGAGAATATCATCAGAAAAAGCACTTTTTGGAGTTACATTTTTAAAGATTGGTTTAATACCCGGTGATGGAGGGGCATGGCTCCTACCTAAAATTATTGGAATGGCCAGAGCTTCAGAGCTTTTATTTACAGCAAAACTAATTGATCCAAAAACTGCTAAAGAATGGGGTTTAATTAGTGATTTTTATAAAGATGAAGATCTTATGGTTGAGGCCAACAAACTTGCCGAATCTATAGTTAAACAACCACCTGACGCATTAAGGATGAGTAAAAAATTATTAAGAGAAGGTATGGGTGTAAGTTTTGATAATATTCTTGAAATGTCTGCAAATATGCAAGCATTAATGCATCTCACTGACGACCACCAAGAGGCTTTATCAGCTTTCTTTGAAAAAAGAGATGGTGATTTTAAAGGCAAATAATAAGGGATAATTATGGATTTAGATTTTAGTCAAACTGATACAGATTT
>Ga0257106_1000505_pt1 | contig 23011 bp, 12 predicted proteins | sample LP_taG_3_FD_190177 | JGI IMG/M metagenome (GOLD analysis project Ga0257106, IMG submission 190177) | Marine microbial communities from Northeast Subartic Pacific Ocean, Canada - LP_J_2011_P26_10m | ecosystem: Environmental > Aquatic > Marine > Oceanic | place: Canada: Northeast Subartic Pacific...
ACGACGTAACAGAGGAGAAAGAATTACGCGAAGAAGAAGAAGAGCACGCGAGATTGTGACTGATCCTTCTGTTCGCGAGTGCCGCGAGTAGTGCTCTCTCCGTCCTCATGCCAGCGAGCGAAATGGCGAAATGCCTGTATGTCGTTTCTTTTTTTGTTGTTATGTTGTCCCTTTTGTTCCATCCCAGCTCTACCTACTCCCGTCTCTCAAAAAAATTATATTCAAAATCAACTCCACACACACACCACAAAAAATCATTCTTTGTTACGTGACGACACGACTCATTTCATTCGTCGAGAGACCATGATTAACGATGGAAGCACCAACGCGTCCTTGTTCTTCGTGGCTGGATCGTGTGTCGGAATGCTGGTGCGTCGGTCGTCTTTTTTTTTCTTGTTTGAATCACAACGAGAATAATAAATTCGTTCGGTTCTCGTTCTCTCGTTGTTTGTTATTATTGTTTTGCTGACATCACGGCGTACTCTTCATCATCATCATCTTCTTCTTCTTCTTCTTTTTACAAACGTTCTGGTTCAGGTTGCGGGAGCATCGGCGTACTATTACGCCAGTGCGATCAGCGCTTTGGAAGATAGACGACGAGAAATCGACAAAGCGGAAATGAGTTTACAGTTGAAAACTTTCTCAGCGGCAACCCCTAGCAGCTCACAACAACAACAGCAGGCGACGCCATTATCGAGCGAGCCATCTACGCCAACTCAGAACAAACATCACCATCACGGTAGCAGCAGCGCACGAAAGCGCAAACCGTTTTCTCGACTCGGAAGTGGTGGTGGGTCTGGAAGTAAAACTGGTGGATATAACGATTCTTCTTCCTCCTCTTCCTCGGACGAAGAAGACTCAAAGAAGCACGCCGATGAAAGTAATAGAAAAGAAGCTAAAGCACGCGCGCCGCCACCATCGCCTCAACAGTTCAATTCTAGATTGGCTTCGCGATTAGCAGAAAACGAAAGCGATCTGAGAATCTTACGGTCGAATTCCGCGCTCGAACACAAAGTCGTCTTCAACGACGTGACCGATACGGAAACGGAGGATCAAAGTTTCAAAGACAACGACGATAGCATGTTACAAGATGACATGCTGTTATCGGAACAAGAACGACGCAAAGACTTGGAAGAAAATCAATTAGCTATAAACAGCGATGGTAGTAGTAGTAGTAGCAGCAGAGGAGGAGGAGGAGGAGAAGAAGACGAACGAGAGGATAACGTAAAGAAGGACAACGCCGGGCACGTTTTGCAGAAGAAGAATAAAAAAGATGCGCTAGGAAGAGACTCCTATGCGGAATCTTCGGATGGGAATTCTGACGCGCATTCGACTAGAGTAACGATAAGAACTGCTAAAGTTGGGACACCAAACGTTCCAATCATGATTAAGGATTCCAAGAAGGACGGGAGCGTGCACGGAGGGAAGATCAAAGTAGGGGAATTGGCAAAGCTACGCGACATAACGGGAAGCTATACAAAAGTGCTTAGCCCAAGACGCGCGTCTATGAGCGACACGCGCAACTATTTCGGTAGTTCGGATAAAGTGGCCTCGGAAGCTTCGTCGCCTACAACCGCAGGCAGCGCTGAAAAGAGCGATGCATTAGATGCCGTAGGACAACAACAACAACAACAACAAAACGCAGGTACGCCTCCATCGCAAAGAATTGAGATCTTCGCGCAGTCAAAGTCTCCTTTATCTGTAGATATAAAGCCACAATCATCCGCGACTAGTAGTATTCTGAATATTGATGATGCGAGTGCTGGCCCGTCGACGACGCCGTCGTATAAGAATATGCGAATGCGAACGCAACAGCTGCGAGAAGGAACAGCGCCTCCGTCACCATTTGGTTATGATACGGTAACGCTGCGCGAATCGAGCGAAGGACAAACGATAACGGATGAATGCGAGGAAACGTGTTTAATGATAGAATATTGTATTGGATTGAGAGAGAAATATTTGTTCGAGCCGACTCTTTCGAAGGTTGGATCTCCGGTGATGGGATCGGTTGAAATCGAATCGAAAGAAGCGCTCGCTGCTTTGAAAACCGATCAAAAATTCAAAATGGTAGACGGTGTGGTGCGAGTCTTTTCAAAAGACGACGAACTGTTGCACGAACCACCGGCATCGGCGACGGCGTTCTTTCACGACTTGCACGCGTTAATGATAATTCAATCCGCCGGCCCGGCGAAATCATTCTGTCATAAACGCCTCATGCTCACCGAGCAAAAATTTTCTTTGCACGTCATGTTGAATTCAGATGCCGAGTTTCTCGCGCAAAAACGAGCGCCACATCGTGATTTCTATAACGTGCGTAAGGTTGATACGCACGTCCATCATTCGGCGTGCATGAACCAGAAGCATCTTTTACGATTTATTAAATCAAAGCTGAAAAAAGAGCCGAACGAACTCGTCATTTATCGCGACGGTAAATATTTGAACTTAAAAGAGGTATTCGAGAGTATTGGCATGACGTCGCACGAGTTGAACATCGATACGTTGGATATGCGCGCGGATAAAAACACGTTTCATCGATTCGATCGATTTAATTTGAAGTACAATCCATGCGGTCAGTCGCGTTTACGAGAGATTTTCATCAAGAGCGACAACTTGATTCGCGGGCGTTTTCTCGCGGAATTGACGAAAGAAGTGCTGACTGATTTAGAAGCAAATAAATACACCATGGCGGAGTATCGTTTGAGCATATATGGACGTCGCAAAGCGGAGTGGGATTCTTTAGCCGCGTGGGTACTCAATCACGGTTTGTTCTCGAAAAACATCGTTTGGATGATTCAGTTACCGAGACTGTTTAATATTTATAAAGCGCAAGGCACGATGAAAAATTTCCAGCAAATGCTTGATAATATTTTCATACCTTTGTTTGAAGTGACGATTGATCCTTCGTCGCATCCTGAGTTGCACCATTTTTTGAAGACTGTCGTTGGATTCGATATGGTTGACGACGAATCCAAACCCGAGAGACGACCGAACAAGCACATGCGCGTCCCTGAAGATTGGAACGTTAACCATAATCCAGCCTATTCCTATTACGCTTATTACGTTTATGCGAATTTGTATACTCTGAACAAGTTAAGAGAATCGAAAGGCATGAATATCATTACTTTTAGGCCCCACGCGGGCGAGGCTGGAGATATCGACCATTTGGCGACGACTTTCATGTTGGCGGAAAATATCGCGCACGGAATCAATTTGCGTAAATCGCCGGTTTTACAATATTTGTACTACCTGACGCAAATCGGTTTGAACATGTCGCCGCTTTCAAATAACTCGCTGTTTGTCGACTACCATCGGAATCCGTTTCCGTTGTTCTTTGCGAGAGGTTTAGCAGTAACCCTTAGTACCGATGATCCGCTCCAGATTCACATGACGAAGGAGCCATTAGTTGAGGAGTATTCGGTCGCGGCTCAAGTTTGGAAATTGAGCGCAGCGGATCTGTGCGAGATTGCCAGAAACTCTGTTTTGAATTCCGGATTTCCTCGAGAAGCTAAGAAACACTGGATTTCAGACAATATATTCAAATCGTCCTCATCAAACGGTTTAGCTTCATCAAACGAAGGCGGCGGCGGAGGCGGCGGCGAGGACGAGGAGTTGGTGCTTCACGCGTTGGAGGCGAACGATATTGAAAAGACGAACGTTCCAGATTTACGTGTACAGTTCCGATACGATGTCTTAGAGGCGGAGAAGGGTTTGGTACGACGCGCGTGTGCTCAGGCTCGGGAGAAAGGCCGTGTTGTAAAAGTTCGTTAGTAATTTCGCCGCAGAGGTGAAATTTTTTTTACAACATCAACACCACGTCACCAACGACAAAATAAAAAGAATCAAATATACTTTTACGAATCAAAGTGCTCGGCTTTGTACTTCATCGCCGCTTCTCTGACGTTGTCAACGATAAAGAACGCGCCGCAAATTCTCGCTGTTCTAGCCGCACCACCTCTATAAAGCCCCCCAATACCGTGTTCGCTGTAGACTTGACCCAACGCGCTTCGGGCGTTTCGGTACGTCTTGGACGCCATGTCTCCTTGCATGCAAGTCTTCGCCGTATCCACCGGGTGCGTCATCACCGCCGCCATGGTACCCGCAAAGCACGATCCCGCGATACGCGCGGCTTGTTCGTTCTCGCTAAAAAATGGGTGCATGGTTTTGATATGTTGCGTCGCGACTGGACCGACGCCCAAGTAACCCGCGGTGTAAATCGACTCTCGCACCGCGCAAGACGTGAAGCCGCGGAAGAGAGCCGCCATACCATGCTCCTTCGTCACGGCCGATAACGCTCCACCAATAGACGTCGCCAACTTTTGCTGTTGGATGACAACCAAATCCAACGGGGAATACAAGATGGAACTGATTGCGCCAGCACCCATCGCGGCACCAATCTTCTCGTGCGCTTGCAACTCTCTCGAGGTATCGCCGGCTAAAATAAGTCTCTCTAAGCCACCGTTCACGGCCATTTGAAACGCAGTAATCGGCGCCACTGCACCTGCGTTAGCAACCACGCCTCTGTACCAACCTTGAATGTTCTTAGGCATCGGTCGACCATCTTGCGAAGTGATCTTATACGTGATTAAAGGCACTGTATTTTTAATATTTAAAGGAATGTATTTTGGAAAATTTTGTCGTCAGCAATATAAACAAACCCGAGGCTGAAAAACAGAGAAAAACAAAAGTGATGATGTGTCTCTCCCCCTATACACTCTTCTTCTTCTTCTTCTTCTTCGTATAAAAAAGGAGATGTGATGAACGCCAACACTCGAGCGACATCAATCAGTCAGTCAGTAAACAATCATCCACCAATCAAAACGAAAACGAAAACGTACTCTGTATGCCAGTTTCGAGGATACCACCGAGGGCACCGACGGCGAGATTCTCCGTGTCCGACAGCGTCGCTTTCTTCGTCGCCATGTTTTTGTTCTACGAGTAGATATTGGTGGATTACTCTTTTGTAACAAACAAGAAAAAACTCTTTTTGCTTGCGTGTGCGTTTTAGTCGAGCGTCGATTTCGGATTTTGCAAATTACAAAGATATATGCAGAGAGTGTGTGTGTGAATAAACGGGCTCTCGCACGCGTAAGAGTGCGTCGCAACTGTGACGACGTCTCGAGTGAGAAATTCCTTTTGTTTGGTTTTTTTTCTTTTCTTTTTTCTCAAAATCACAAAATGAAAAAGTGACCAAACAAGCCTCCGTTGCCGATTTCGAAGCCAGAAGAAAAAGAAGAGATGAGAGATGAAAGAAAGAACAAAAAGTCGTTACAGAAAAACAACGAAAACGGATAAAAACAACAGAAAGCATGTTGAAGAAAGTTGACGTGAGTACCCGCATCGCACCAGTTTTATCATCCTTTTAGAATACAACTCTCTCTCTCTCTTTCTCTCGCATATTTCTGTATTTCACTCGCGCTTTTGAAACTAATCATCCACTTTCTTTTCCTGAAAACGAACGACAGATACTCGTGGTAAATGACGACGGCATCGATGCGAATGGCATCAAAACGCTAATTCGAACGCTCGCGAAAGAAAAAGAGTTTAACGTGTGCGTCGTCGCGCCAGAGCGCGAGCGATCGGCGAGCGGACACTGTATCACAGTACACGAACCAATAGGAGTTAAACGATTATCGGATTACTATCACGACGACGCCTACAACGATGATGAGGATGAAAACGAAAACGAACAAGCGAACAAAAGAAAAGAAGAAGAAGAAGATGATGAAAAAGTGAGATGTAAAAGTTATTCAATCACGGGGACGCCTGCGGATTGCTCAATGCTTGCGCTAGGCCCAGATTTGTTTCCAGAACTCATCAAATCGAAGGATGATGGTAGTAGCAATAACGATAGCAATGATGGTGTGGCATTTGATGTTGTTCTCTCGGGAGTCAATCGAGGCGACAACGCGGGTAAACACGTCATGTATTCGGGAACGGTCGCCGGTGCCCGAGAAGCCGCGATGAAGGGCCAAATAGGCGTCGCACTTTCGTTAGACTCGTATTCAAGAAGTGCCAATTACTCTGAAAGTTGTAAAATAGCCACGCAGATTGTGAAATCCATCGTATCGAGCGAAGAACGGAAGCGACTTTTGAGAGGTTTTGTCATCAACGTGAACGTCCCGAGAGATGGCGAAAAGATCAGAGGCGTAGAAACTTGCGCGGTATCGAAGTGCTCGACTATTCCGCTGTGGAAACGAGTTAAGGACCCTAACCCTGAAGTTTTATACGTGACGCACGACGACGGCGAGGAGGATGCGCGAGCACCTTCGCCGATACCGTCTCCCCCATCTTCGCCTCGAAACTCTTTGGAAAGGAAAAGCAGTAAAATTCTTTCGTCGCCGAAGAAGCGCGATGAGGCTGGCGCCAAAGGTGGTAATAGCAAAGATTTTGACACGTCCGACTATTTTAAAACGAATGTGAACATCTTTGGTGACGATGAAAACGGAACGGCGCGTTGGAGAACGAGCGAGACGCGATGGTTTCGAAACGGGTTTGGTGGAACCGAACGCGACGGCCGCGTCGGAATCGACTCGGAGCTTTTGAAGCAAGGTAAAGTCGCCATCTCGATATTAACAACGAATAACGCGTGTTTAACGGATCCAACGCTCAGATTCGACGTCAGCGAAGAGGATGCGGCGAGAATAAAACAGATTGGCGATGATATAGCTCGAGAACTAGCGAGTTCGTTGTGCCTTTGAGCGCATTTTTTTTACCACGCTTGCGTTTATTATTTATACTTCCGAGATGTAAAGAAGGACTTTGGTAATTAACGATCAAGGTCTACTTAGTTGTCATGTTTAGTACCTGTGATACTATTTATTATTGTCGTTGTTACTTGTGGATTTTAAAGGTGTCTAACGCTTCCGCGTGCCTGTTGGTTTCGAGAGAGAAGATTTCGTCCTCCTCTGCATGCAACAATAACAAACTTTTCACCTGCTCCTTTGTCCTCATTTTTTGAATTGTGTGTTGGTTATAAAGGAAACTACTGATGGTAGTCGACAACGACGACGATATGTTAGAGGACGGTCGGCATGGCGTGAAAAGGGAAGAAGGAAGAGGAGGAGGGTCTCCTGCTGATGACAATATTAATACCAACACCAACAACACGTCGTCGTCGTCGAAAAATGCAAAAGGAAAGAAGAGCGTTCCCGTGTGCGTGATGTTGCCTTTGGATTTAATTAACCCAGACTCTGGTCGATTTTTGGACGAAACGAAAGAGAAGTTATCGTTACAGTTGGAAAAGCTGAGATCTGCGAACGTGAGTTCAGTCATGATCGACGTGTGGTGGGGGATCGTTGAAAACGAAGCGCCGGGAAAATACAATTGGGGTGGGTACAAATCACTCATCGAACTGATTATAAAATCAGGCTTGAAAATACACGCGGTGATGTCGTTTCATAGTTGCGGAGAAAACCCAGGTGACGGAGATTTCACCGTTAATTTACCGCAGTGGGTTTGTGATTACGCGCAAAGAGTTGACGAGAATATATTTTATTGCGACTCCAAGGGAACCCGATGTAAGGAATACATATCGTTATTCGCGGACGAAACGCACATCGGCACGCCGCTCGGCTTTCATCACGAAATTCGCATGTTTCACGACGCGACGATGACACCACTAGACGCTTACGAAAACTTTATGCGCTCGTTCGCCAACACGTTTCGCGAGTACATTTTGAGTGGGTCTATTCTCGAAATTATAGTCGGTCTAGGACCGTGCGGTGAACTTCGGTACCCTTCGTACTCAACGTCAACCTCAAATTGGAAGTATCCAGGAATTGGCACTCTGCAATGCTACGACGAACGCGCTCGAATGTCGCTCGCGCTACACGCGAGTAAGTCTGGCGTCCCAAAATGGGGGGACCCACCTAAAAATTTGGAAGTTTTGATTAAAGTTGGAGAAAATTACAAAAACGAGACGAGTGCGGACGACCTCGTCAACGCAAAACCGAATGAGACGCAGTTTTGGACAAACGACGAGTCGACGTTGAAAAAACGCGATTTTGACGATCACGAACAGTGGGATTCAGCGTATGGTTGGTTTTTTCTGTCTTGGTACTCAAAAGAATTAAGTCTACACGCGGAAAGAGTTCTGACTCGCGCGAGAAAAGCATTGGAACACGTTTTAAAACCCATCGGAGATAATCCCCTCGTAGACGGTAAGAAACCGAAACGAATTTCTTACGAAACGTTACGGTACGAAGTCGACGTGGACGACGAAGACGACGGCGTCGACTGCGATAACGATAATAATACTAATCAACAAAATAGGACAGAGGGAGGACAAAAACAAGAGCAGTATCGTGCGGAGTTGTCGATGAAACTCGCAGGCGTTCATTGGTGGGCGAATACTCGAAGCCGAGCGGCGGAGTGCATTTCGGGAATGCACTGCTCCTCGAGAACGTCGAGAAATCCGAGAGCTGGAGTCGGATACGAAGATATCGTTAAGATTTGTGCAATGCTGGACGTTAATTTGACGTTCACGTGTTGTGAGATGAAAGATAATGAGTCCAACGAAGCAAGGTCTCGGAATTTGCACTCCCCGACGAAGCCGGTGCCGGCGCTCAATACTGGTGAAAATGACGAGTTGGAAGACGGATCGGCGCCTGAATATCTACTCAAGCACGTCTCCAGCTTGTGTTCGCTCTATGGAGTGCAACTTGAAGGAGAAAACGCGCTTTCTCGAGTCGATCAAGAGGCGTACGAGACCATCACAAAACACTGCAAAGGTGGTTACGCCGTTGAAATCATTCGAGAAGACGAAGACGGTTCGCTCACCGGTGAAGTTTCCAAAGTGTACGTCCCAGCGATGAAATCGTTCACTTATTTAAGACTGCACGATGAGCTCATCACGGATGAAGAAAATTTCGAGCGTTTCAAGCGCTTCGTTGAAAACATGAGTATGATATAGAGCGAAAACATATAGTAGCAGTAGTATAATAGATATAGTAGCAGTTTGTACATTAGAAGAAGAGTTCACGGCGCCTGCATAAAATTGTTTGGATTTCTGGATTTGTCTGTTACTTTGTTTTTACGAGCATTCATCGTCGTCGTCAAAAGTTTCTGCGTTTTTGTCAAGAAGAAGAAGAAGAAGAAACAGAAGAAGATATTATTCAAAAGAACGATGATGGAGACTTTGCAAACGTCGTCGTCGGGATTACAAACGACGGCAACGACTCTCGCGCGCGGTAAAGCGTGCCGTCCAAAGCTTCGTTCGTTGCAACATCATCGTCGCGGTCGTCTTCAACAACAACCAAAAATCGTTCACATCGTAAAAGCCGGCAACGATAATTCGTCGTCGTCTTCCAGCTCGCACACAGAAGGAGAAAAAGAAGGAGGAGAGGAACAGGACGCTTTCGCGGAGACGAGGAGAGAAAACGCGGATAGTGCCTCGACATCCCAAATAGAAGAAGAAGAAGAAGAAGAATCAACAGAAAATACGAACAACAAAAAGAAACTTTGGGAGTGTTCGCAGTGCTTTGGAAACCAAAGCGTGTTAGTCTCTCAGTTGCGAGATGTCTCGGAGGTTTTAGCGGACGGATTTGGGAAACCAGCGGACGACTTACTCAACGGTTTGATGCAAAAAACAAGATGGAGCGCGGGGAATTTCGCGTGCGTCATCGCTCGACCGCGCGGCTCGCAACCGTACAAACCGTCCAAACGCTTGACCACGAAAAGCGTGCGCAGAAAAGGAGCGACGGCGGCGGTGGCGCAGGCTTCTTCGGCGAATAAAGACAAGAAAATGTTTCGAGACGGTAACGACATAGTCGGTGCGTGTGACTTGACTCTCTTGCCTGCGTTTGGTCCGAAAGCTTCCAGAGAGTCGCGCGTGAAAAACGGGGTAAAGTTACTCCGACTCTCCAACGAGAGTAACTTTTTATACTTGACTGGAATGACGACGCGTTCGGCCAATCGCAGAATGGGCGTCGGTAAAGCACTGCTGGAAGAGTGCGATGTCATCGCGCAAAAGATGGAAAAGAGTCGACCAAAATGCATAGCTCTGCACGTTGCGAAAAATAACGCCAACGCTATTGGTCTTTACGAGAGTTGTGGCTATAGAATCGTTTCCGAATCAACAATGACAACGACAACAACAACAACAACAACAACAACAAATGATGGTAGTGGAGGAGAGAGGAGTAGTACGAGTAGTAGCGGGAGTAATGGTGAAAACGACGAGAGCGGCGTGCCGCCGACGACGAGTCCTTCCTCTTTGGGCAATAAGTTTATGCAGTTTGCGAATAAATTTGGCGGCGGCGGCGGCAACGGTGGTGGTGGTGGTGGCGAAGAGGAAGTCCATTTCATGGTCAAATGGATACGACGAGACGTGATCGATGAGAAAGTGAAACGAATGGACGAAACCGGAGTGTTGAAGGAGATACCGACCTTGTGATTTAATGAAAATTTTCACAGACAGCGCACCACCGTTTTCATTTTCGCCCCTTCCTTTTGTTTGCTTTTTTCCTTTTTTAAAATTTTTTGCTTTTAACAACACCAAGAATGAAGAAGAAGAGAAAGAGAAAGAAAAAAAAAGGAAAAATTTCACAAAAACCACACATAAAAGCTCTCTCTTCCCCGCGGCTCGCTCGAATTTCATTGCGAAGTCGCGCGCGCTCTTAAGAAGGAAGAGACTTTTAACGACTGATCATCGGTACCATCGAACACAAAGCAGTAAAAACAACAACAAGGATTTGTCTGCGCGACGATGTTTAACAACAACGAATCTCAGTTTGATCCGTCTTTCAAGCACTCGAGTCGATATTCGCAAACAGCGGCTCGATACGGGAAAGCAGAAAATGGGCCGCGAGGGAGTGATGTTGAAAACGGAAACTGGGCGGCGCAACAACAGTCGATGAACTTGATGCAAAACGCTCCGCCGGCGATTAACACCGGCAGAGGAAATGGAAGTGCTCACGCTGGTGCTGCGAGTGGCTCGTACAATCAACAATATCACCACCACCAACAACAACAACAACAACAAGATCACCACAGGACAAATTACGGGACGAACCACGGCGGACGCAGTCCAAACGGCGGACAAATGGACGAAAGTTTAATCGACCGAGATTACTTGCGAGAACACCGCGAAGGTCAAGAAAGGTTTCGCAGGAACACGTGCATTGGAATTCTTGGGGCTTCCATAGTCTCTGTTATTGGGTGTTACTCCTACTATGGCGTCTCGCAAGGGAAAAGCGCCGGCGCGAGCTTTACGTCTCTTTTGCCATGGTCGTCTTCCGACGCGGCAGACGACGACTACTCCGCCGCGACGTCGTCGTCGTCGAAGCACCACCACCACTCTTCTTCTAAGAACGATTCTGGCGATGATTACGACAAAGCGCCCCTCGAAGACGACGATGAGGACGACTCCGGTAAGATTTTTTCCAGAAAGAAACACAAGGAACTCTTCTCGAAAACATCCAAACTCGTCGATAACGACGAAGCAGATGGCGAAAGCGAAAGCGATTACGACGGATCGTCCTCCTCGAAGAAGTCGAAAAAGAAGAGCTCCAAAAAACACGGGGGCGATGATTCGGAGGAAGAGGAAGAATCCGGCGAGGAGGCACCGAGCGAAGACGAACAAGCGCTCATTGATTCTGTCACGCAGGATTTGAAAGAGTCCGTGAAGAACGCGCAAAAAGCCAAGAAAGCGGCAAAAAAGATTGGCAAAGCTGAGAAGGAAGAGGTCATCGATCCGCGAACAGAGATTGACGCCACGAGGGCAGAGCTTCTCAAAAACGCCGGTATCGAAGAGGAAGAGGACGAGGCTACCGGTGAAAAGAACGAGAAATTGTTGGACGGTGAAGTCGATCCTTTAGTTGCCGGTTTGTTGACTAAAGACATGCAAAAAGCGGAGGAGCGCATCAAATTAGTCAAAGGCACGCATTCTCACAACAAAAAAGAAGCGAGAGAAGCGGAAAAGGCTTTGTACGAGTATGACGCTAAAATTGAAATGGAGAAGGAAGAAAAGATTCGCAAGAAGCAACAAGCTGCGATTGATGCTGAGAAGGCGAAATACGAAGAAGCTGCCAGACGCGAAGTCGGAGAACAAGAAAAGAAAAACAAAATACACGCGGAAGAAGAGAGAATGAAGATGGAAATTGCCAAGGCGAAAGCGGACGCTGCGACGAAAATTGCCATGGCGAAGGCCAACGAAGTTTCGAGCAAAGCCGCGGCGGAAGACAAAGTCATGCACGAGATTGAATCCAAGATGCATCCGAAAGAAGATGAAGACGATAAGACGCCAAGTACTTGGAGTTTGAGTTCTGATCCAATCGACGGTGCTCGCAGTGATGACGATGTCGACAACTTTGTCGAGCAAGCTGAAAAGGAAGGCGCGCACGTGTCCAAAGAAGACAAAGAAACATTAGAAGAGGCACAAAGAGAGCGCATGGTTGCCGAAGAGCAACTGATTGAAGCAAAGATGGAAGCTGCTAAAGTTCAAGCTCAAGCACAAGACATCATGAAGGCTGCCGAAACCAGAGCGGCTGAAGCGGCTGCGGAAGCGAAGAAGGAAGCGCAAGCCGAAATCGACGCCGCCAAGTCGGAAACCGAGAAAGCGAAAGCTTCTGCTCAAGCCCTTTTAAGTCATCAACAAGCGACTGAGGAAGAAAAAGTCAAGTTAGAGACGGACTTAGAGAACGAAAAGTCCAAGGAAGGAGACATTGCGAGAGAAGCTGCTATTTCAGCTGCGAATATGTTGCAAGAAGGAGAGGATGCCTCGGCGTCAACTTCTGCTTCCGCGAAGGGGGAGGAAGAATCGCCTGCCACAACTGAAACGGAGACGGAGACCGCATCGGCGGAAACCACTTCAGAAAATGCAGTCGTGGATGACGAGAAGTTACCGGAACCTTGGAAAGCCGTGTTAGATAGCGATTCCGGGAAGACGTACTATTGGAACACGGAGACGCAAGAAACTTCGTGGGACAAACCATCGCGAAAATAAGAACAAAAGTATCTTAATACGAATGACAACATAATATCTATTTTCGATTTATCATATTAAAATCCTGGTAAGACCGAGAAGTCAACCATATCCTTCGGCAACGATGCAACCGAGTCTATGAGGTCTAAGCGGTTTTGTCGCGTCGGTAAGTCTTCACAGTTCACGAAAACGTCTTCGAAGAATCGTGTCGAGGAATCCTCCATTTCTGCTAAAGCTTCAATCAAAGATGCGATGCTCTGGTTGGCTGCTATTTTGTCGCACGCTTTCTTATACGTGTTAAAGAACTCGATTTCCGCTTCCTCCACGAGCAAAGATTCGTCTATTTTCCCACTCGGCGTGAAATCTTTCTTCCCTCTGATGAGTTTCGTCGGTCTCGATAAAACGTTCTTCGCCTTGGAAAAGGTGTTTGCGTCCTTCATTGCCGCTTGCAATTCTTTTACCGAAGCGGACGCTCTCGCAGGGTTGAATCCAATATCCGTGCTCAAAATTGCGCGAACGGATTCAACATCATTTCCTGCGTCCACTAAGAGTTGTTCTAATCTTCTTTTCGTAAACTCCGCGCAGTCTTCCATCGCTTTGTCGCTTACATCCACGGGCTGTTCACTCTTTGCAAGTCCGAATAACGCTCGAACATCTCCACCTTGTGTTTGAAGATCGTTGCTTACTAACGTTTGGACGAGACCGTACGCAGTTCTTCGCAAACCGAAGGGATCTGCCGTCGCTTTTGGTGCTCCAACGACTGCAAATAATCCAACCAAAGTATCCGCCTTGTCCGCTATGGTCGCCACGATACCTGGAGCCGTGGAAGCGATTAAATCTCCCGAAAATCTCGGAAGGTTTGCTTCAAAAATAGCTTTAGAGGTCGTGTCGTCAAGCTTGTCACACTTTTTCGCGTAGTGTTCGCCCATCACGCCAGCGAGCGATGTGAGCTCCATGACCATGGAAGACGCTAAATCGGCACGAGCTAAACGTGCGGCTTTCGTCGCCATGGCCACAATTGAAGCGTCATCCCCGTATCCCAACGCCGCCGCGACCTTCGGCGCGAGATTCTCGGCTCGCTCTGTTTTCTGCAGCATAGAACCTAATTCGGTTTGAAACGTTATGCCTTCCAACTTTGGACGAAGCGTCTCTAAACTTTCCTTGCAGTCGTTTTCGTAAAAGAATTTAGCATCTTGGTACCTCGCTCTTAATACAGCTTCATTTCCGGATTTTACGGCCGAAACATCGCACGGTCCGTTCGCAAACGTCACAAAGTTATTAAGCAAGTCACCGCTTGCTTTGTTCTCGACTGGGAAATAGCGCTGGTGCTTCTTCATGACGGTAATTAAGACTTCTTTCGGTAAGCTCAAATATTCCGCCTCGAATTCGCCCAAAACCGGTTGTCCCGCTTCCAACAAATTCGCAACTTCGTCTAACAAGCCACCACTCTCTTTGTTGCCTTCCGGGATAACGCCTCTGACTGATTCTGCTAAAGATACCGCGTTACTCCAAATTTCATTTTTGCGCGCTTCGATGTCTGGAACGATTCCTTCTCTTTCCAAAAACGAAAAGTAGTCTTGGACGTTGGTCAGCGTTTCCTCCACCGGCGCTTCCAATCCAGGAGGTCGCAAACCTCTCGTCGTATCACTTGAAGTAACACCGAGCGCAGAAAAGGGTATTATCGATTGACCGTGGCACGCAAATAACCAACGCATAGGTCGTGAGAATGCGTTGTCTTCGTTCAACTGCCAGCGCATGGTTTTGATAAACTTGATGGATTCTACGACTTTTGGCAACTCGTCGCGCATAACTTCAGAGGCAGATTTCCCGACTGCTTTCACGTTTGCCCACACGTACTCGTCGTCCTTTTCGAGTTCTTTCTCGAGATCGACCACATTGTTTTTTGTGCAAAATCCGAGCAAAGCTTTGGTTGGAGTCACTCCGTCTTCCTCAAACGCTCTCGAAAGCGGAGGACCGCGATTTCGCGATTCTTGATCTGGCTGTTTTGGAGAGAGGTTTTTTATCGCGACGGATACGCGGCGAGGCGTACCACCAACTGAGACGCTATCGTATTCTAGTCCAGATTGCTCTAAAATGGAATTCATGGCGAGCTCGACTTGATGAATGCACGAAACAACATCGTGAGGCGGCAACTCTTCGGTACCAATTTCAAAAACAAAATCAGCCTTCTCATTCGGGAGCTTTGATTCGTCTATGGGCGCAACAGGTTTCGCGGCGTCGTTTTGCTTGTTATTCTTTTTCTTCTTTTTTTTACCGTTGTCATCTTCTTTGTCGTCGCTTGATCCTTCGACTAAGCTTCCAAGCGGGTAACCTAGCTCTTCGCGTCTTTCGACCCAAAGGGAGGCAATATTTCTCGCCAAATCACGCATGGAGGCAAACAATTTCTGTCTCTCCGTTACGCCAACCGCACCACGAGCGTCGAGAATGTTAAACGCGTGAGACGCTTTAAGCAACTGGTCGTACGCAGGAAGAGGAAGTCTGTTTTCAATCAGCGATTGCGCTTCTTTATCGGCTAAATCAAAACGCAATCTCTGATTTTCCACTGAAGCTACGTCCATGTGGAACACGGACATTTCGTATTCGTCCTGTAAACGCATTTCGCCGTACGTTAAGGAATCATTGTATCTAATATCTTTGAAGTGATCCACATTTTGTAAAGCCATCAAGACGCGCTCTAGACCGTACGTGATTTCAACCGCAACTGGATTGACTTTCACGCTACCGCATTGTTGGAAATACGTAAACTGCGTCACTTCCATGCCGTCGAGCCAAACTTCCCATCCCAACCCCCACGCGCCTAAAACTGGACTTTCCCAGTTATCTTCCACGAAGCGAATGTCGTGCGCTTTCGTATCTACGCCGAGCGCTTCTAAGGAGCCTAAATAGAGCTCTTGCGGATTCGCCGGTGCTGGTTTTAAAATTACCTGAAACTGCGTGTGTCTTTGTACTCGATTCGGATTATCCCCGTACCTAGAATCATCCGGTCTCACCGACGGTTCCGGGTAGCACACGTTCCAAGGTTCTGGTCCTAAGCAACGCAAAAACGTCGCCGGGTTCATCGTTCCCGCGCCGACTTCAGTGTTATGTGGAAGCCAAACGGCGCACCCTTTTGAGGCCCAGTAGTCTTGCAATCTATTGATTGCTTGCTGAAACGTCGGCGCGTCTGTGTTCACTCCCGCAGCGGAGGAGCTTTTCGCAGGTGAAGAAGAAGGAGGAGTTGAGGCTGAAGCTGCAGCTGCATCCGAAGAAGACGCAATCGCGCGCGTTCTGAACGACGAAGACGACGACGAAGCAGAAGAAGAAGAAGAAGAGGATCGTTTTGTCGCGGTTGTAGTCGCCGATGAGGTTGAGAACGACGAATTCATCATCTTCGCGCGCATCGTCGTCCTTCCTCCGCGGTGGTTGAAGGAGGAGAAAAGAAATGGGTTTTTCCAGGAAGAAGAAGACGTCGTCGTCGTCGTCGTCTGAATCGTCGTCGTTCTCAACGCGCGATGAGAAGATTTTGCCGCAGCAGCTCCATTACTCTTGTTTACGAGCGCATAGTGCGCCAGGCGTAGCATCGTGTTTGACCCGCGGGGCGGAATAGTGTCAGCAAATAGACACACCGCGCGCGAACGACGACGTCGCAATTCTTTAATAAAGCAAACTGAGAAGAAAAGATAAAATAGAAATACGAGAAGAACAAACGAAAGAAAACTTTTTAAGAGAGACACTTTTTGTTCGTTCTGTCGAAACAAACACTTTTGATTTGCAAAATTATTAGAAAGGATGAAAGGCGTTGCTACATGAATAGATTATTATTATTATTATTACACATCATCATCATCATCATCATCATCATTTTAGAGAAGATTCACGCTGTTCCAACAGTTAATCCAGGACCAGTTTTGAACATGGCCAACTTGTAGGTGTATACAGTCACCGGTCTTCCCGCGACGCGCATAAACGTTTCGTCGGCGTTGCCGTTTCCGGAGGAAAACGGAGTCAAATAATCTAAGACGATTTGCGTACACACGATGAGTGGCTGTCCAGTTTGCGCGTCTTTCTGGTCGCGCCACAACCACTTCGTATACGTTCGCGTTCTTTTCACGTTTGGGTCTGTCCCACTTCCTTCGTAATCGTTAAAAACAACCTCTGCGAGTTCACTCGTTTCGAAGCGGCGCTTTCTCGAATCGTCCTCGGTTTCCGACCGCGCGGTGACTTTAAAATAAATCGTCTTTCCATCCGCCAACGAGCACTTCATGACGTTTGGGTCGTCTAAATTCCAATCTATGTCCGTAAACACGGAGCCGTTCTTGACGTTCATAGTATACTCAGCTAACTTTTCCGTATTCCAAGCTCGGTCTAATATGACTTCGTTCCTCGAGTTTCGCACGAAACGTAAAGGATACGAGGTAGGCCTACCGACATCATTCTTTGCTCTGTTTACGCTTTCTATGTTTGATACCACGTCTGCACCTTCTGGTAAATCTACATCCGTCAACGTCGCGTTGACCACCCATTCGCCTTGAAAGCTTTCCGGAAAAGTCAAATCCGCCGGGCCTCCACCGCCGAAGCTCTCCCACGCGTCGCTTATAAATCCGGATTCAATAGCCTCCGCTCTGTTTGTCATCTCGTCGCTTCCGAAAACGCTCGCCACGACGAATGCTGCGGATGACCTGAATAAAACATCCCTTCTCCTCCTCCGGTGCAAACATGTCGTTCCATTCGTTGCGTTTCTTTGTGCATTCATCCGTGTTCTTTTTACTACTCCATCTGCTTTTCCTGTGTCGTCCTCGTCCTCGTCCTCGTCGTCCTCGTATCCAAAATCTTCGAGAGCGCGTTTGAACGAATGAGAGAAGGAGGAAGAAGAAGAAGATGATGACGAAGAAGAAGAAGAAGAAGCTGTAACCGTGCGGTGGTGCGTTTTAAGACTTCTGCTCGCGCGCTTGGGCTGACTACGCCCCCCCGCAATCGATGAAGACGATGACAAAAGTTGATGACAAAGCGACATATTTTTTGTCGCGTCTTCGTCTTCGTCAACTGTTATTTGACAGGAATTTGAAAAAATGACGTCGGCTGAAGTGTTCGCTCAAATCTCTATTCGCGTTCGAGCGGGGCGATGTCTATTCTTCGCATGAATATTGATTATACTGCACTATACTATAATAATACCAGGTGGTATCGATAATATACAACTATATAATATAACTAGCGAACAGCACCGAGCAGTAGTAAGTCTTCTCTACGTTTCTAACACCGCCCGTCTTTTTAGTTTCTCAGCCGCTCGAATTTTAGTCGACGACGACGGCGGGAGAGGTTTGGTCTCCACCTCCTTAACTTTCGGGAACACGACGACCAAGTTTTTGTTGAAATCAGACAAAGTTTGTTTCAATTCTGAATTGCGCAACGCTGCTTTCTGAATAGAAGAACGCACGCTTTCCAACTCGGCTTTATATTCCGCCTCTTCGCTTTCTTTTTGTTTCTTGTCCAGTAAACGCTTCATCTGCAAGTGCTTCGCCTGTCTTTCTTGCAAAGCTTTCACTTTCTCGTAAGCGTTCGCTTTCGCTTCCATCGTTTTCACGCGTTCCTTCTCTGTTTCCTCAACGTCTTGAATGGCTTTTTTCAACGCTTCTTTGATTTTAGCCGCGTTTTCGGCATCTTTAGCGGTGGAATTCTTACGGCGCAACTTCCCCATGGCGACGTGGTGTTCTCGTTCTCTCGTCTCTTTAATTTGAATGCACAACTCGTGCCGCGTCGCCGCCGAGCGGTGTCGCCTACCTTTCTCCATGACGTTGCGCATCTCTCTTTCTACGTGCATGTTGTTCTCTTCGATTATTTTTTCTTCCTCGAGTCTTCTCGTTTCTTCCCGGAGTGCATTTTCTTTCAACTCGACTTCCAAGTTAGCAGTCTCGCGCAAGACTTTGAGCTTTATCTCTTGCGCTCGTCTCGCTTCCTGCCGCGCTAATTGCGCTCGCCCCGCTTTTTTTCGTTCGTTTTTGTGCATTTCCATGATTTTCTTGCGCTTGTGTTCCGAGTGACGTCGGATGAGCTCTTTCTCTGAGAGTTGTTTCAGTTTTAATTCCTTCAGACGCTCTTCTTCGACAATCGCCATCTTGCGTTCTTTCTCCAGCCTTTGCTCTTCCATTTTCGCTTCGAGGATTTTCGCGCGCGCGATGGTCTCTTCGATTTCCTTCTCTTGTCTCTCAATTTTATCGATGTATTTTTGTTTCGTCTTTTTCAACTTCAGCTTATCTTTCTGCGCTTGTATTTGCTCTTTTCGGATGTTCATGCGCTCGATGAGCTCCAGTGAGTCTGGGATGCTCTTCACTAACTTTTCGGTCAATAATTTGTTCTCGCGGCGATGAATTCGCATTTCTTCCTCAAAATAGTCGTCATCTTCGTCGTCATCGGCGTCGGCGTCGTCGTCGTCGTCGGAAATTTCGTCCGCGTTCAACATCTTTTTCATGGTTCTCATTTCTTCCTTCCTTCGTTCTTCAAACTTTTTCTCGCGCTTTCTCACCTCTTCTTCATCGAGTTTCCACTCGTACTTTCCGTTGTTCTCTAGCGCGCACTCTACGATCGTGTCGACAATGCTTTCTGCCATACGAAGCGGTTGTTCGTGTTCAGGCAAATTCATCTCCGCCGCGGAGAGAACGCCTCCGAGCAACTTGTGTTTTCGTTCTTCGACGTGATATTGATTTTCGTATTTATCTCCTTCGCGTAAGAACTCATCTCTATCGTAATTCCAAGACCCGTTGAACGCGTATCGCGATTCCGAAGTTACCGACTCTTGCACGCGATAATCATCACACTCTCTGATTCGTCTCAGTTCTTCTTTGCGTTGTTTTCTTTGATGCGGAGTGAGTTTATCCTCCGCGGTCTTGGCGTCAATATGCACCGGAACGTGGTTCTTCGGAGCGTTCAACGTCTCGTCCATTGCTGCCACTGCTGCTCTAGTTGGATTGACTGGAACTTCGGTAACGTAGTCCCCTCTCTCGTCGTATATGTGCTTATCTATTTTCGCCTTGAGTCGCAACAGCGCCTGCGCTCGAAACGCTTCGTTACTATCGATGAGCTTCGCTTTCGCCTTGACGCCTTTCATCGAACGAATTTCCTCTCTCGCTTTCCGTTCTAACTCAAACTTAGTACTCCCGGACGCGTTCCGAAGTCGTTCGGAAAATTTGGACTCCGTGTCTTCGTCGTCCTCTTCATCGTTTCTATTCGCGTCTTCTTCTTCTCGCTGTTGTTGTTTCTCTTCGTGATATTTCGGAGGCGTGTTCGTAGACTCGTCTTCCTCTCGTCTCCTTTGCCGCGTTCTCCTCTCCTGTTGTTGTTGTTGTTTATTGTCTTCTTCTTCATCTCCTTCCTCGTCGATGTCTTCGCTGCCAAATATGCTCGAGAACACGCTCTCGAAAAACGACTTGTCCCCTTGTTGTTGGTTATTCTTCTTGTTCTTCTTCGTCGTCGTCGTCGAGACCAACTCATCTTCTTCTTCTACTTCTTCGAAAAAATTCCGGTGACGAATGTGATTGATTTCGTTCCTCGGAGGAGGAGGAGGTCGGTATTGCTGTTGTTGTTGTTGTTGTTGTTGTTCCATTATTATTATCTCTTCTCTTTAAAAACCAGCTGTTGTTGTAAATACGACGACGACGACGACGACAAGTAGTAGCCGAGTCCTCTCGTTTCTTCTTAGACCGTCGTCTCACAGAGCACGTAAAACTGAAGAAGTTGAGGAATGATGATTGTGTGAATTATGCGGTGTTTGGTGTTGCGAAAATTTAGAGTTTTTTCGAAAATTTATAAACCCTAAACACAACGGATGCAAAAAGGATAGGGACGACGACGTAAACGACGAGGACGATTTTTCAACTCTTTCTTCATAGTATTACACACACTTGTCGTTGTTGCAAACGTACTACAAAACACACCACTACTCATTAATAATGTCTGCACTCGCCCAAACGTTCACGGCAAACTCGGCTTCGACCTTAGCTTCGCGCAAATCGTCCTCGTTTAACGCGCGTTCTTCTTTGACGACTTCGTCCTCCTCTTCCTCTTCTTCCACGAGAGGTACTCGATTGCAAACGTTTGCGAGAGTCGACGGAGGTGTTGGAGTCTTTGGAAACAAAGCGGGGATGACGCAAATTTTCACGGACGATGGATTGTGCGTCCCAGTGACGGTTATTGCCGTTAAAGATGGGAACTATGTCAGCGCGGTACGTCTTTCGTTTCTATAGAATTTTATCTTTTCCGCTGCGAAAAGAGGGACTTTTACAAGGCAAAATAAAATGGTGGCGGTGTGCATTTTACGCGCGCGCATTCTTCGCGCTCGTTTGGTACGAGGAGGATTGACACCCATCCAAAAAAGAATCCATTCGTTCGTAACGAGTACTTCTTTTCGCGAATGTCCATTCTCTTCCTCGCGCGTGCGTTCGCGTGATGGTTTCCAGCCGCTGGTTTCGAGCGAAAAGGAGGGCGATTTTTGCTTCTTCTTTCGCCCTCGTGTCTCAAACCCTCTTTCTTTCTTTCTTTCTTTTCTCTCTCTCTCTCCTTTTTTTTCCTTTTCGAAAAAAGGGAAAAAGGGTCAACAACAACAACAACAACAACAACAACAACAACAACAACAACTGATTATCATCAAATCATCTCTCATCAAAAAATAGGTTAAAACTGCGGACGCTGATGGATACAACGCCGTGCAAGTGGCGTACGACGCCGTCGCGGAACACAAAATTACCAAGCCTGAAGTCGGTCACTTAGCGAAGGCTGGCGTGAAGCCGATGAGACACGTGGAGGAGTTCCGTCTCGCGGCGCCGGTGGACGGCATCACCGTCGGCCAGAAGTTGAGCGCTCCGGAAATGTTCAAGGAGGGCGACTACGTCGATATTCGAGGAACGTCCATCGGTAAGGGTTTCCAAGGTTCCGTCAAGAGACATGGTTTTGCCAGAGGTTTGATGACGCACGGCTCCAAGTCTCACAGACAACACGGTTCCGTCGGCGCGGGTACGTACCCAGGTAGAATTTTTCCGGGGAAGAAGATGCACGGTCACATGGGTAACGAGACGACGACGATTAAACAGTTGAAGATCATGAGAGTGGAGGATGATTGCATCATTATCAGAGGAAACGTCCCGGGTAAGAAGGGCAACTTGATTCGTGTAGCTCCGGCGAAGATTGTCGGGAAAAACTGCTAAACATTTATGGAAGTGAACTTTAACGATTAGCAGATAAATAATATTACTAACAACAGGAGAGCTTAAAGAGGGAGAGAGAGAATATGTGTGTGTATATACAAAAACTTAGCAGCAATTGTGATTGAATTTATTAAACTTACTATTCTTACTATATTACTAATTTGTATTGTACAGCAACTTTTTTGTATTCGGTATCCCTTCTATTAACCAAAGTAAAAATTTACAAAGTTATTGACAAACCATCTCTCCGAATCTACGTCCAAAAACTGACCGTTTTCGCTGAATTTCAAAAGCGACAGGTCAAAGTGATCCACGGCATCTCGTATTTGCTCGAGCCTCTCCACGCCTCCGTCGCCTAAGATGAGGCCGGGCTCTTCTTGAATCAAATAATTCGCGCAAGGAGAAGGCATGCCGTAAGATTCCAGCGTTTCTTTCGTATCGCGTATACGCATGGATAACACCTCACCATCGCATACTAAGAGCTCCGGACGATACGTCAGAATATTCGAGACGTCGCAAAAGGGCAACTCTCGTTTCATCGCCAGAATAGATTTCGCCACCGTCGTCGCGTCGGTGAAACAAAGGAAAGGAGAAACCGAGAACGCTCTCAACACGTTCGCTACGTTCGTATCAAACACGTCCGCCAAACGACAGGTGTTATGGATAACTCGTTCTGGATCCTCCAAAACCTTTTCCTCTTTGGCGGCGACTTGACAGAACAATATCGATAACGCTTCGATGTGTCGCTCCGTAATCTTCCTCTTTGTTTTCTCGTCGCACTCCTGAGATATTTTCTTCACCCAAGAGTTCGAAATTCGCTGATAGTCGGTCCACGCGGAACACTCTCTGGCTTCGTACGGACCTAATATGGTGTTGATGGTGTGGTCATCCA
>Ga0257106_1000506_pt1 | contig 22985 bp, 21 predicted proteins | sample LP_taG_3_FD_190177 | JGI IMG/M metagenome (GOLD analysis project Ga0257106, IMG submission 190177) | Marine microbial communities from Northeast Subartic Pacific Ocean, Canada - LP_J_2011_P26_10m | ecosystem: Environmental > Aquatic > Marine > Oceanic | place: Canada: Northeast Subartic Pacific...
TATAAGCTTATCGCTCATACCCCTAATCATTTCTATATTAAAAAAGAATTTTATCATAAAATATATGGTGAACAAATAATCCCAGATGAGAAATTTTTTAATTTTAATAGTTTTATTAAATGGAGAGTACTAACAAGAACTGAAATTATTAAGTTACTAATAACAAATTTTAAATTTGTATATTTTATCCCAGCATTGGTAAAAATACTCCCTTTAAAATTAATGCACATATTTGTGAATAAATTTTATAAACTTTAAAAAGATTTTTATTAAATTCTTACAAATAGGAAAGCTAGTTAAACTTAACTAAAATGAGATAAGGTAAGTATTTAAATTATGCCTATTGTAAAAAATGTTTAAACTCAAAAATGTAATCAAAGCACGAAAAAAATTAAATCTATTAACCAGTTTTCTATTTAAATTATTTCAAATAAGGCTTAGGTATAGGGAAACTAGAGCCGATTATGGACTAGAGATATTTGAATATTTTTACCTACCCTGGAGAAGTGACAAAGATTTCAATAAAGCTTATGATATTATTTCTAGTTTCACTTTAAATCCTAAATCTAGACTTTTTACTTTATATGACTTTTCTCAAAGATATCTTCTGCCAGATACAACTTTTATTGAAGTTGGGTGTTGGAATGGAGGTGCTTCTGGATTAGTATCTTTGACGAATAAAAATAAAAATGTTGAATATCTATTATGTGATACATTCACCGGGGTTGTTAATACATCTGATAAAGATACGTTTTTTAAAGGTGATGAGTATGGTGATGCCAGTATAGAAAGTATTTATAAACTTGAAAAAATTACAGATGAGAGGTTCATTGTTGTGGAGGGAAATTTTCCAGACTCGATTAAAAAAACAGGTGTCAGTAAACCAATCTCATTTGCACATATTGATGTTGACACATATATTTCTGCAAAAGAAAGTTTCAATTTTATTTCAGCAAATGCTATTAAGGGGGCAGTTATAGTTTTAGATGATTATGGAGGCTGGTTTACAGATGGAGCTACTAAGTTTGGAAATGAGCTTAAGTTAAATAAAGAGTACTTTACTGTCCCAAATCACCTTGGACAGCTTATCGTATACAAATTAAAATGAAAACAAGGCCACTAGTAAATAATTTGACTTCATTCATAAGAAGAAGATTAAAGAGGTTTAAATTTACCAAAGAGTATTTATTATTAAAAAGAATTTCATTAAAAGAATTAATAAAAATCGACAAAATTGATATTTATAGTTACTTATTTTTATATTTCCATAAATATCTTCCTAAGGAGTTGAAGAGGCATCGCGGCTATTTTTTTAGCGAATTTAGAGGTTTTGGAGAAGATGCATTCCATAGTTTGTGGTACCTATTATTCAACGAATATAAACCAGAAAATGTATTAGAAATAGGAATTTATCGTGGACAAACTCTTTCCTTATTCCACATTCTCTCAAAAAATTTAAACATGAGTTCTTACATTGCAGGTATTTCACCAATGGATTCTTCTGGAGATGATTTTTCTGAGTATCTAGAGATTGATTACGAAGAAGATATTATTAAAAATTTTTTGTACTTTGGTTTAGGCAACCCAAGTATATTAAAGACATACTCAACCTCTGAGGAGGGAATAAATTTTATCAATTCAAAAACATGGGATCTAATCTATATTGATGGAAGTCACCAATATGAAGATGTAATCTCAGATTTGGAGATTTCAATCAAAAATTTATCACCAAAGGGTCTAATAGTTATTGATGATTCGAGTTTATATTTTGATTATTCACCAGAGTACATTGAAAAAAAATTCAGAATTAAATCGTCAAAAGGCCATGAAGATCCCTCTAGGGCAATAGTTGAGATATTGAAAAAAAACAAAGAAATAGAAATATTGATTACAGTTGGTCATATAAATGTTATTCATTTTAAGTAAGAAGATAGACTTTTAATGGGCAATGATTATTGATTGTATTCAAATTTAATTATCCAAAGGTATAATACGTTTATATTGAAAAACCCAATAAAAATCTCAGTAATAATACCTTCCTATAATAGATTTGAGTATCTTCTGAATGCTATTGATAGTGTAAAGAATCAAACATATTCAAATATTGAAATTATTGTAATTAATGATGGCTCAACTCAAAAAGAATATTATGAACATAATCTTTCATCAGAGATTATAAAAATCGATTTACAGACAAATCAAAAAAATATTATTGGCTATGTATCGGAAGGTTATATCCGTAATTTTGGGATAAATAAAGCTTCTGGAGAGTATCTAGCGTTTCTAGATGATGACGATATATGGATGCCGGAAAAGCTTGAAATGCAACTCAATAGACTATTAGAAACCGGATCCAAATTTTCATCTACCGAAGGATTTTTTGGTAAAGGTATTTTTGATAATTCAAAAAATTACCCCCTTTACAATGAAAAGTACTTTTTTGAAAAAATAAGTAAAAAATATAAAGGAACAAGTTATCAACCTCAGAGTATTTTAAATCCTTTTAAGAATACATTTGGATATCCAGAAATATGGACTTATGATTTTTTAAAACACCATAACTGTGTCATAGCATCAAGTGTTATGGTAGAAAAAAAAATTATGGATATAGTCGGTGGCTTTAGGGGGATACCAACAACAATGCAGACAGATTATGATTGTTGGCTAAGTCTTTTAAAAGTAACAGATTTAGAGTATTTAAATGAGCCCCTCTTTTATTATGATGGCGGACATGGTGATGGGCAAGATTGGAAATAACATGCATTCAATAATTTTAACCATACACAATCAAGAAAAAATAATTTCTAAAGTAATAAAAAGTATTTTAAAATTTACAGCACAGCCATATGAATTAGTAGTCGTATTTGATGGTTGTACAGATAAATCTGAAAAAAAATCATTGAGAATACTAGAGAGACAAAATAAATTAAAGTACAAAGTTCTTTATACACCAGATGTATTTGAGACAAAAGCAAACAATGTAGGCATTAAATCTGCGGAAGGAGAAAAATTAATCATCATTCAAGATGATATGATTATTAATGAAAAAAACTGGAATCACAATTTAGAAAAACCATTCAATAATTACAACGATGTCTTTAGTGTTACCGCTCATACTGCTCACAACTTCAAATTAAAGGAATCAGAAGAAGGTTTAGAATATGGTGAATACTATATGCTCACTTTTCCTGACGCAGCAGGGTGGAAGAATAACCCTAAACTTACTAGAGATAAATTTTATATAAGGCAGTCTTCGAATAGAGGGCCTTTAATGATAAATCATGAAATAATGAAGGCAGAAAATTATTTTGATGAAATTTATGCTCCTCAAACATACGATGAACATGATCTAAATCTAAGAGTGAGAAAAAAATATGGTTTCGTTTCAGGCTTTTATCCCGTAGAGTTTGTGTCTGATTACAAATGGGGAACTACTAGAGATGATACGGGTAAGCAAGTGAAATGGCATTTTGAGGCTGAAACTAGAAATATGAAAATATTTTATGAACGACATAAAGATGTATTTAATGAAAAAGTAATTGAAGATAGAAAAATAAATTAAATAGTGTACAAATTAAACAAATATGAGAGCCTCTTTTATAAAGTAAGTATTGAAAATGGATAATCAAAAAATTTATTTTATTACATACGGAGATTCCAATTTTTTTCTTCAAAGAAAGCATTTAATCAACCTTGCAAGGAAGTCAGGATTGTTTAATGAGTGCATTGAGTTTACTAAAAAAGATATTTCTAAAACCTTTATAAATAAGTATGAAGAAATTTTAGATTCGAATCGAGGTGGCGGATACTGGTTGTGGAAATATTTCGTGATAAATAAAACTTTAGAAGAAATTTCAGATGGAGATATAGTAGTTTATTCAGATGCAGGTTCTTCTTTTAATAAACATGGGAGTGAGAAATTCAAAGAATATATAAGGTTACTTAACATTTCAAAAACAGGAAATTTAAGATTCAAAATGGAATATATTGAAAATGAATGGACAACAAAAGAAATTTTTGATTATTTTAATATAGACTTGAATTCAGACAAAGGAAACTCAGGACAGCTGCATGCAACCCATATGTTGTTTAAGAAAAACAAAAATACTAAAAAAATATTTTTAGAATTCAAAAAGTTATTAGAATTTAATCCTTATTTAATCACTGACAAATACAATGATAATCAATCTAAAGCATTTATAGATAATAGGCATGATCAAAGTATTTTTAGTATATTAAGTAAAAAATATGGTTACGTTGAGATTTCACCCGATGAAACATGTTCATCAGTTATATTAAACAATCAAGAGTTGTACCCTTTTATATCAACTAGAAGAAGATACACTTTTTGGGAAAAAATAAGATTTATACTTTTGTATTTTTATCATATAAACCAGACTGTATTTTTTAATCAAAAAGATTTTTGGTATCAGAAGCCTTCTCTATATGAAAGAATTCTGTACAAGTTTAGTAAAAGTAAATGATAAAAAAAAGTGCAATTGTGCGGGTAAAAGGAGGTTTTGGAAATCAGCTATTTCAAATAATGTTCGCAAATGAGCTAGGGCAGAAGGGGCTAGATGTAACTCTAAGCACAAAAAACTTTAAACGTGCAACAAAAAAAGGTATTACTAAAAACATAAATGGAATTAATTTAGAAAGAAACCTTATTCTTCCTCTCGACTATTTTAGTTTTGATGAGACTAAGGATACTGTTCTATATTTATATGAATTTGCAGAAAAACTGATGCATTTTAAAGTTATAGAATTTTTAGTTAGATTTTTCAAATTAGACAAATTTAGAAGTTTTAATGATAGTACTGATACAAAAATTGAATTCGCTAAACATAATCTCTTCACTGGTTATTGGCAAGATGTAGATTTATTCATAAAAAATAAAGATTTTATTCTTAAAAGTATTAGTAATAATGAAAAGATTAAAAAGGGCTTAGATATTAAACCATTACTAGGCTCTACTCTCCTACACGTACGAAGAAAAGATTATGTAAACATGGGTGAAGATTTAAGTCTTAATTTTTATAAGGAAGCTTTGGATTATGCTGCACTTTATATTAAAAATTTTAGTTACACAATATTTACAGATGATTATGAATGGGTTTCCAAAAAACAAGTATTTATTGATGCTGTGGATATCAAATCACCAGCACTGGATACGGATGATACAATTCAAACTTTTTCAGAGATGCTTAAGTTTGAAAATTTTATTGTTGGAAATAGCACTTTTTCACTAATACCAGGAATCCTGAGAGAGACACCTACATCTAAAATTATTATTGCCGAACCATGGTTTAAAAATTCCAATCCAATAAAAAATTTACCAAAACATTGGATAAAAATAAATAACTTGTAAAAATTATTTTTGTTCGAAGTTTAACTGATACACTTTATCAATTATTTTTTTATATTTCTTGTAAGGTCTTGGCATATGAAAATCTGTGTACTGATTTTCCTTGTTATAAAATTTATTAAAAGAGTAGCCCATATCTATTCTATTTAATCTTAAAAATCCAGTTTCATCATCATTTAGTTCAGTAACTCTATCTGGATTTGATTTTCTAAAATTTTCCACAGAGTCCCGTAACTTTACTTGATCAAAATACCAATTGGTACCTTCAACCTCATAGTTTTCAGGACGCCAACTCCGCAATGTTCTCAATATATCCAGTTCAGACTTAATATTAAAAATTTCTCCCCAGGTACTTCCCAATGCTGCATTCCACATTATAGATATCATGTCATTAGTCGCAGCATCTGGCCTGTATACAACAAATGAATCTTTTTTAATATTTTCAATATTTTTTTGATAATAGTTCATTGAAAGAGGCATATTATCAATGTCAGAGATAATACAAACTTTATCGGGAAATAATGCCGGAGCTAAAAGTCTTATATTTTGAGATACAAAGGATGAATTTACATTATCAACATCAAAGTTGATAATTCTATCGTCTTTAAACTTTTCTTTACCTATATAAAACAAATAAGGATTTATTCCTAGATTTTCCCACGCTCTAGAAACAATCGGCCAAAACTCTAAGTATTTTGGATTGTTATTAGATGCCAAGATTACATTATCAATTTTCATTTAATTCTTTGAATCTTATTGATTACTTTTGAAACTTTCTTTAAATGATAGTAGAATTTTTTTCTATATTTTTCAATAAATCCCTTAAATCTGAATCTAAAAATACTCCAAAAGGTTATCAAAACATGCTCTTTAATATAAATTTGGGGGCTCCTGTTATTAGTGACCTTACCGCTTCTTATCAGTCTTATCCAATAAGATACGCGTAGCTTATCAGATTCAATTTTGCTACTCCTCAAACTATATAAAAAGTCTATCAAGTTTGCTTTATCTATATTTTTCAAACTATCAGTTTTTAAAACAGGTAAATTAGTTGTTGTTTTATATGTAAGATGTTTTTCAACAACAGGTATGGATCCTAAATATAATGATTCCCATATTCTATGAGTGTCTAACCCATTACCAATGGGACAAAGAACAAACTTATTTTCTGACAGCTTCTTTTTGTAGTTTTCAAGACTTAGGTTTGGGCTATCACTTTCAACCCAATCCAAGTTTCTAAAAGCTTTATCTAAACCTTCACGAGCTAGCTTATTTGTGTTAATTTGAAAATTTAAATACAAAACTGGTGAAAAGTCATATTCTTTAAACTTAGGAAAATATTCAATATCTTTAGAAAGAATATTTTTCGGAGAGTAGTCATTTGAAAGTCCTAGCGGAATTGGGATTAAGTTTTCATGTTCAAATTCAACATTGATTGAGTACCATTTTGTAATACACGGAGGTTTAAGACTGAACAGTTTTTCATCAACTTTTATATCAGTTTGGGATGTTACTAATATTATATTTTTTAATTTTTTTTCTTTCTTCAAAAGATTGAATAAATCAGAAACAAGACTTAAATTTGAAAATATTACATTATTTTCACTAATATTAAAATACTTTTTTTTATATAACAATGCACTTTCTGCAACATGATTTTTATCTTTACTTGATTTAGATATAATGGCAACATCCTGAATGCCAAGTAATTGAAACTGTTTAACTGTAACTGCTTCAGAGTACACAATGTCACACTTCCTAGCTAAGTTGTAGCTAGTTATTACTTCTTCTTTATTAATTTTTACCATTATTAATTAAATCCTTTTATTTGAAAAAACTTTTTATTATTTCTTTCAAGAGTTCTAATGGATATTTTGACTTAAAAAAACTTCTCCTAGATAACGCATAAATCAACTCTCTCAAAGAATTTAGTTTTCGACTGTCTTTAATGTGATAAATTGATTTGAAAAGTTCAGCATAGTATTTATGATAGTAAAAAGTATTGACATTGAGAGCTCCTTTTACAGCCCACGGCTTATACTTCCCGGTGTAGTGAATAAACTTTATATTATTAACACTATTTTTCACTAAATCTACATGGAGATTTTCATAGTTGAGGAGTAATTTAAAATTTAGAAATTCTGAAAGTTCAATAAATTGACCATCAAAGTAAGAGTTCAGTACGTCTTGATCCCAGTATTTTATTCTACTTTTTATAGAGTCCATATGGTCTATAAGTTTTCCTGATAAATTCTCATTGAACCACTTGTTCAAATCTATTAACATGACGCCTGCGTTGAAATAGTTTCTTTGTGTTAGTTTTAATCTTTCAAGTGTTTCATCCACATATTCATCTAATATTTTTTCTGACTTTACTGAAATCACTTTATCTGAAATGGCTAAGTTTTTTATTTCTTTTTTTATAGAATTAGTAGGGTTATCGATGCAAACTATGTCGGCATCCATGTACATAATAAATTTTGTACCAATTGGAATATACTCCTGTAAAAAAAGTCTGTAATAAGTTGCTTCACTAACATGAGTACCTTCTAAATTTGGAAAATCAATATCTGATTGTTGAAATTTCATAATAGATAATTCATCAAGTTTTTTATGATTTAGAATAATCTCTGAAACACTTAATGAATTTGGATCTTCATGAATGACATATATTTTTATTTTCTCGCTTATGTTTTCAAGGAGAGAGAATATAGATGTTTCAAACTGTCTATTGTAATTTTCATCAATACAGTATAAAAAATTTAACATTATTTATATTTCCAGATTGCAAATATATAAGATTCTAGGGTTTCCACTTATTCAATTTTTTATATTTTCTAAATTATTTACAAACCAAGAGTAAGTTTCATTTATTCCCTCTTCAAGTGTAATTTCGGGTTTCCATCCTAGATTAAGAATCTTCGAATTGTCTAGTAATTTTCTTGGGGTGCCATTAGGTTTACTTTCATCCCACAAAATGTTTCCCCCATAGCCAACTATTTCTGAAACCATACTGCTCAGCTCTCTTATTTGGATGTCTTCTCCAACTCCAATGTTTATTATCTCAGAGTCATCATAATTTTCCATACAAAGTAGTGTTGCTGTTGCCACGTCATCAACATGTAAAAACTCACGATAAGGACTTCCGTCACCCCATAAGGTGACATTTGTATGATTATTTAATTTTGCATCATGAAACTTTCTCAATAAAGCTGGAAGTACATGAGAGTTTTCAAGGGAAAAATTATCTTTTGGTCCATATAAATTTGTTGGCATAATTGAAATAGCATTAAATCCATATTGCTTCTTATAAGATTGGCACATTTCAATACCTGCTATTTTTGCTATTGCGTATGATTTATTCGTTGGTTCCAATTTTCCTGATAAAATAGACTCTTCTCTTATAGGTATTTGTGAAGCTTTAGGGTAAATACAAGACGAACCTAAGAAAAGCAGTTTTTTTACATTATTTTTGTGTGCTTGGTGAATAATATTATTCTGAATCATTATATTTTCATAAAGGAAGTCTCCACTGAAGGAGTTGTTTGCATGTATCCCTCCAACCTTTGCGGCTGCAAGAAAGACATAGTCCGGAGTATTTTTAATAAAAAAGTCTTCTACCATTTTCTGGTTTGTCAAATCAAGCTCTTTACGCTCCGCAGTAAGAATGTTGGTATAACCTCGTGAATTTAATAGATTATGAATCGAAGAACCTACCATACCATTGTGACCAGCAATAAAAATTATATCTTTTTTATTCAAAATTACATTTCCAATTGTCTCTATCGTTAACTTTAGCAAGAATCTACTTCTAACTCTGTATTGGAGGTTCTAAATTAGTTTTGTAGAAGACAGATGGTTACTCAGATGACTTTTTTTAATGAATTTGATACAACAAGACTGTTAGCATCTCTTAGTTAGATATAGTTTTAAAGAATTTTCCATTAGTAATTGTAATTGTATCTCTATTCATTGTACATTTAAGATTTACCCAGCACTGATCCCCGGTATCGGGTGACAAGTATCCATTCTTAGTTGTAATGTATTTAGCTTCCTCTCTAGGATCGAATATAACTAAATTATCGTTTTTCGATAAACTACTATAGGAATCAAATCTGATTAATAGAAAAACAGATGCAAAAATTAAAACATAGTACGCAATGTTTGGAATTGTCACTTTTATTTCCCGAACACCAATCGCTAGTGAGCCAACAATTAACATGAGCAATCCTGTTGCATATCTTGGGATGGGACCAAATAGAATAAGGTAAACTATGTTAGTTATAACATAAATAACAGTAACAAAAAACAATAGCTTGTTATTTTTTGATTTATTAAAAAATAACAAACGTAAGAGCATAATAACAATCAAAGAAATAGAAAAGTTTAACAACAAGGATTTATAAAAAGTATATTCAAGAAATTTTGAAACCCAAATGGTGAAATCATCCCCAATAATATAGTTCATACTAGATTGGGTTGAAATATCTTGATACATAGGTGTCGATTCTGGCGAATACCAAGTAAATGAATTTATACATGACAAATCCAAAGGAAATAAGAAGCATCCTGTAGTAATCAAATTTTTTAAAACCCAAACTAATCCAAAAATAAATACCATAAATTGAGAGCTGAAAATTTTTTGAATAGATTGGCCTAATTTGTATTGTTTAAAAATTAATAACAAATATAAAAAAACTAATATGGATGCATTTAGTTTTATTTGAATAACAAACAATACTAAAAATGAATAAAGCAACATATCAACTGAGTCTATTTGAATTTTATTCTGCAAAATTAACAATGAAATTAATGATATGAATAAAAACAATATAGCAACTGGCATATCTTGTTTCCCAACACCTTCAATATATATGAAACCGTTTCTACCACCCTGAAACCCAAAATTATCCAAAATAGAGAATATAAGAATAAAGAAAGATGCATTTTTCAAAAATATATTTTTTGATTTTAATAAGCTATAGGTAAGAAATTGGTACAACCAATGTATGAATACTAAATTAATGAGGTGAAGGTTTAAAAAATTACTGTCAAACCAAAAAAAAGCTAGAATGTATTCATAAATAGAAGACATACCAAATGCCCAGAAAAAATTTACAAGACCAAAAGTAATATTTGAATTACGGAGCCAATTTTGATTATTGAGGTGATAATAACCCGCATCATAATGAAAGTTTATATTAGATAATGACACAATTAAAATTGCTGGAATAATTATGTAATATAGAAAATTTACAGGTGTCAAAATATTTAATGTTGGTAATTTTATATCAAAAAAGTTTATAGATAGAGTTAAAAAAACAATTACGTAGATAAACATACTATCTATTGGAAACCCGAAATTTAAAATAACTAATAGATTTCCTAAAAATGCTACTCCAATAATTGGGTACATAATTTCTTTTTTAACAAACAATAAAGTTTTCTTATTTTTAATTTTAAATAAGTAGCAAGCTGTAATGTAAAATGACCTTCCGATGAGATAAAGGAGGGTGTATGTTAAAAAATATTTTGCGAGGGTGAGGGGATAATATGAATTTTCTATCATGATTTAAATTTTCTAGATGTAACTAATATAATAATTAATGAATCTTATCATAAGAATTGGATGAAAAATAACATTTTACAACTTCTAGGTGACATAAAACATGTATCTAAGACCACCAGTGTAGGTAGAAAAAAAGCTAGAATTTTATTTTCTGTCATTCTTACAAATATAACTGCTGGTATTGACATTGTCGTTATCGTCATTTTTTCAACAGTCATTACTAATCAGACCCAAGATAATATGTTTAGTTTTATTGTTGATTTTGTATTAGAGAGAAAAATACTTCTTCCATTTCTTGTTCTTTTGAGATTTATTGTAATTTATTTTGAAAAAATGAATATACAAAGTCTCGTCTTGCAGGTACAAGAAAACCTTAAGATGTATCTTATTCGAGAAATCTATAAAAAGGGCAATTTCTCAATTGCAGATGTGACGTTTTATTCTAATACTTTATCTATGCACATATCATTTTTTTACTCTTCGTTAACAAATTTATTGAACAATTTAGTACAGCTAATGGTGTATAGCACTTTTTTATTCATTACAGACCTAGAAACTTTTGGAATACTCTGTTTGGGCGCACTTTTTATAGCTTATCCAACAAAGAAATTGCTTGGGTTAGGAAGATATTATATGCATAAAAGCTATGTGATCACACAAGAATTAGGAAAAAATATGCAAAGGATTGTTGATAATATTTTTCTAATTAAAATTTTAAAAACTTCCAACTCTGAGTTTCAGGAATATAATGAAAACATAAAAAATGCCAACAGGGCTAGCTATAACAATTATAAATATGGCGCAATCAACAGTTTAATTCCTAATTTTTTAACTTTATTTGTATTTTCTTTAATAATTGCATTTTTTACAATAGGTAAAAGACTGACATTAGAATTTATTGCAGTTGTATTAAGGATAGTTCAAACAATTGGGACTATAAATATATCATTAAATAACTTAATTAACTCACAAGTACACATAGAAAGATTTAGATTACTAGAGGAAGATATCCCAAATACTAACCCTGGCTATCTTGAAATAGACGATAACTTTAAAGATAATTCAGTAGATTTTGAGAATATTTCATTTAAATATTTTGAAAGTAATTTATTTATATTTGAAGATATAAATATTCAAATCCCAAAAAATAAACACACAATCATTACAGGGCCTAATGGTTCGGGAAAAAGCACCCTATTGGGTCTTATTGCTGGGATTCTCATTCCAGAGATAGGATCTATCAAACTTTCATCTGACAAGTTTGGGTATGTAGGGGTAACTCCACTTATAATTTCAGGATCTTTAAGAGAAAACCTTACTTACGGTAATAAAAAGAAATTAGAAGATACAGAAATCTACGATATGATACATGAGTTTAAACTATTTAATAAAAATGAAAATATCACCCTTGATCATCAAGTTACAAATAAGTCTCTCTCGTCTGGCCAGATGCAAAAAGTTTCATTTATAAGGGCATTATTATCAGACTTAGAAATCCTTCTTCTTGATGAATCAACTTCTAATCTTGACGCTGATACTAGAGAGCTAATATTTGGAATTCTTAATAAAAAAGAGATTACAATCATAAATTCTACCCATAATAAAGACGATTTTAATTATGATAATCATTTAAAAATTGAAATTATTAATGACAAAAGGGTTTTTAAGCAAGACTTTTAATTAGGCTGTTGTAGTCACTCTTTTCATTATCTAAATAATTATCAAAAGAGTTATTATCGAGTATTTTTTTATGTGCTGTCTCTGAAATTAACTGAAGTGTTTTGAATTTTTCATCAATAATATTCATAAATTGATCACTAGTATCTACCTCGAAGTCAAAAATGAAGCCATCTTTCCCATCAGTTATTAGTTCTTTAATACTGTCAATTTTATTACCTATAACAATACAGCCTGCTCCCATTGCTTCTAGTAAAACTTTAGGATTACCCTCGAATTTTGATGAAAGTATAAAAAACTTATATTTTTTGTAGTAATTTAATAATTCAGCGTTTGTCATTGGGTTTATAAAGTTAACAGATAAACCCAATTTGTCCTTCAATTTAGAAAGAGCTTCTTTTTGAGTTCCTTCGCCAATAATATCCAGCTCTAAATTAAGATTTTCTATTACTTTAAATAGTGCAGGAAAATCTTTTTGTTTTTCTAGTCTTCCAACACACAGCAATTTTTTCTCAAATCGATTTTCTAAATTTGAATATCTATCTATTGTTACCCAATTTGGCCTAACAGCTACTTTTTTATTGACTTTTGGAAATAGATTTATTAAATTATTTTTATCTTTTTGTGATGTAACACTGTATAAATCTGAATATTTCATAGCGAACCTAGTTAGATTTAAATAAAGTAGCCTTTGAAGAATTCCCTTTTTATTTTTTTGCGCAAACTCATATAGATTAAATCCAGTTCGTATGTAAATAGGTTTTTTGTATAATAATTTTGCAACAAGTAATATCCAAGACCCATTTAATTGATTAGATTTTAATATATCATTTTCTATGAAAACTTTTTTAAAAACTAGTGGTATAAGCAAGCTTTTTAAAATATTAACAACTCTAAATTTACTTTTATTTATGTATTCGTATATTGGAATAATTTCTATGTTTACCAAATAATCTCTGTATTCAAAATCTTTTTTATCTCCGAAAGTTAAAAAAGTATAAGTTATATCAGAATTATGACTTATTTCTTTATAGAGTTTTGTTTCTCTATCAAGTATTCCAGAATTCCCCCAAATATTTAGTGAAATTTCATAAGTAAACAAAACAAGGACCTTCATTAGGTTAATATTAACTTGAAGAGATCAATTTATATACAAATAATTTGAAACATGAAAAAAATTTTACTCATACATAATAGATATAGAAACCTTGGAGGAGAAGATATAGCTGTTGCTAGTGAAGCTGAGATTTTGAAAAAACACTATGATGTTAAAGAAATATATTTTTCAAATATGGATACGAGTTATATAAAGCTTATAATATTGTTGTTTTCCGGTAGAAATCGTAAATCAGAAGATGTTATTAGAAAAGCAATTATTGAATATTCTCCAGACCTTATATATATTCACAACACTTGGTTTAACATCTCATTAGATATTTTTAAAATTATACAAGGATTTAATATACCTATATTCTTAAAAATACATAATTTTAGATACTATTGCACAAGTACACTGAGCTTTAAGAAACATTTAAAAAATGAAAAATATTGTCCTGCTTGTGGGTTAAAAAATAAAAAAACAAAAATCTTTAATTTATATTTCGAAAATTCTTTATTGAAATCACTATTAATGAACAGATACGGATTAAAGTATTTTGAAATCATAAAAAATTCAAAATTGAAAATATTAGTACTAACAGATTTTCATAAAAGGTTTCTAAACAAACTCGGTGTTGCAGAAAATAAAATTTTAGTACAACAAAATTTTATTCCAAAAATTCAGTCTGAGCCGTCTAGTGAAAAGAGTAAGGAACAAAAAAAATTCATTGTTTATGCTGGTAGGGTTTCGAAGGAAAAGGGTGTTGAGGAATTAATAAAAACCTTTTTAGATTGTGATTTTCGTGATGTAGATTTAAAGATAATTGGTGAAGGGCCTAGTCAAGAACAGCTTAATAAAAAATTTAGAAATGACAATATTCATTTTGAAGGACTGTTGAATAATAAAGATGTAAAAAATATTATTTCAAAATCTATAGGAGTCGTAACTGCAACAAAGTTGTATGAAGGGCAACCCACATTATTGTGTGAAGCATCTTCACTAGGCAAGATTTCAATATTTCCTGATTCAGGGGGCATAAAAGAGTTCTTCCCCCTTAAATATGAGTATTGTTTTGTCTCAGATGATTATGGCGATTTGAAACAGAAGTTATTAAGTTTGGTTGAAAACAGTAATAACTTAGAAATTGGAAGACGGAATAAAGAGTTTATTGAACAATTACTAAATGAAAATAATTTACTAAATAATTTTGAAATGATTTTCAGTGGTCGATAGTTCTTTAGTATCTGTAATTTCATCCGTTTATAATAGCGAAACAACAGTTGGCAAAGCTATAGATAGTATTTTAAACCAAACATATAAAGAATTTGAGCTGCTTATTCTTGATGACTGCTCTACTGATAATACCTATGAAATATTATTAGAGTATAAGAAAAAATACAGTAATGTTAGAGTCTTTAGAAATCAGTCAAATCTTGGTCTTACAAAGTCATTAAATTTAATAATTCCCCAATCTAAGGGAGATGTACTTTTTAGACAGGATGCTGATGACACAAGCTGTGAAAGTAGATTACAAGAACAATTAGATTTAATTAATCTTAAAAACTTAGACTTCTGCACCACTAGAGCAAAAGTTATGGGTTCATCAAAAAAAATTCCTGGAATTTCACATTATTTGTATAAAAAATTATTAATAAAATACAAAAATCCATTTATACATGGAACTCTAGCAATTAAAAAAAATGTGATTGAAAAGATTGGATTATACGATGAAGATTTCTACTATTCACAAGACTATAAGCTTTTTAAAGACTTGTTGTTAAGAGGATATAGATACAAAGTTATAAATAAAGAACTCTATGAGCTAAATATGATGAATAATATATCCAAAAATAAAATATCTGAACAAAGCTATTATGCGTATTGTGTAAAAAACGAAAAGATTCCGAAAAGGTTAATATGAATTTGTACATTAACAGTGCCAAAGAGAACTGGGTTGTAGATCGTTTTATTAAAGAATTTAAAGAGTTTGATAAAATCAGAACTACCAGATTACTCTTTAATGCAGATCTAATTTGGATAATTGCTCCATGGACATGGCAAAAAATTCCTATTAGGTATTTACAAAGAAATAAAGTAGTTTGCACAATACATCATATTGATGAGGATAAATTTGACGAGATTGCAAAAAAAGAATTTTTAGAAAGAGATTCGATAGTCGATCAATACCATGTAATTTCAGAGAGTACCTATAAACAGGTTTCCAATCTAACGATTAAGCCAATTAAAATCATACCTTTTTGGGTGAATCAAAATATTTGGTTCGAAATTAAAAATAGAGATCAAATTTTGGATAAATACAAATTGGATAATAAAAAGTTTTATATAGGCTCATTCCAGAGAGACACAGAGGGTAGTGACCTAATTTCTCCAAAACTATCAAAAGGACCTGACAGATTTATTGAAATTCTAAAAAGGAAAAATGAAGAGCATAATCTATGTGTCATTATTACGGGTAAAAGAAGGAATTATCTAATTAAAAAACTTAATGAAGAGAAAATAGATTATAAATATTTTGAAATGGTTTCATTTTCGCAGTTAAACGAACTTTATAATATATTAGATCTATACATTGTCTCCTCAAGATATGAAGGTGGGCCCCAGGCTATACTTGAGTGTGCTATAACTAAAACTCCAATAATCTCCACAGATGTTGGGATTGCATCAGAAATATTAAGTACATCGTCAATCTATCAAATGAATAATTTTCATGAAGCTAAGCCTGATATTGAATATGCATATAAGAATGTTATAAAATATCAGATTCCTGAGGGTATGAAGCAGTACGTGAAATTATTTTTAGAATCTTATGAAAATTAGTATCGGTACAAATATTAAAGAAGGGCCATGGGGTGGTGGCAATTTATTTGCAATAAATTTAAAAAAATATCTTCAGTCAAATGGACACACAGTCGTTCATGATTTGCTTGATAGTGATATTGATTTAATCCTAATAACTGAGCCAAGAAAAACCTCTGAATCTTCAGCGTTCACTCATTTCGATGTATTAAACTATATAAAATTTGTAAATAATGAGACGATAGTCTTTCACAGAATAAATGAATGTGATGAGAGAAAAAATACCAACTATACAAATAAATACATAATAAATGCAAACCTGGTTTCCGATTACACAATATTTGTAAGTAAATGGTTAAAAAATATTTATGAGACACAAGGCATTAATAAAAGGAATAATTATGTAATTTTGGCAGGTGCAGACAAAATAATTTTTAACAGAGATAGTTTCAAACCTTGGAATAGATCTGAAAAATTAAAAATAGTTACACATCATTGGGGCGCAAATTGGAATAAAGGATTTTCTATTTATAAAAAACTAGATCAACTTCTTGAAAATACTTACTGGAACTCCAAAATAGAATTTACATATATAGGTAACATCCCAGATAATTTTAAATTTAAAAATTCAAATCATATTTTGCCTCTATCAGGTAAAAAGCTAGCTGAAAGTATTAAAAAAAATCATTTATACCTTACCGCTTCACTAAACGAACCATCGGGAAATCATCATATCGAAGCTGCTCAGTGTGGATTGCCCGTATTGTATATTGATAGCGGTGGAATACCTGAATACTGTAATGGTTATGGTGTGATTTTCAATGAATATAATTTTGAAGAAAAACTAAAAGAGATTATGGAAAATTATGAAATTTATATTAACCAAATTAAAAACTATCCTTTTTCCTCAGAAAAAATGTCAAATGACTTTGAGGGTTTATTTCTAGATGCCCTAGAAAAAAAAGAAGAACTGCTGAAATTTCGTTCGGACTTAATAAATATTCAAACTACAAATCAATTTTACTATCTCATAAAAAGAAGAATCCTTCTTTTTATGAGATAACTATTTTTTTAAGCGCATCATAAAATCTTAATAAATCATAATTTTCTTCAAGAGTTTTTAATGCATTATTCGTTATATTATTTATAGTGTCAGGATCATTACTTAAACTAATTATTTGAGTTATCCAAGAATCTATTCCTTCATTTTCAATAAAAATGATATTCGTATCATTATTGAATTTTTCAAAATCCCAAAAACCACTAGTTTTAGAAATTAAAACAGGAACCCCAACAGCCATTGATTGTAAAGCAACGCTTTGACCAGATGGTTGATTTGATTCTATTAAAGGTATTATTGTTAAAAATGATTTTTCATATATATTTTTTATTTCACTATCTGTTATCTTATTTTCAGCCCATGAACCTTCATATACTTCTACATTATTATGTATTAAGTTTTCTTTCTTAATATTATTTGATACAAATATAAATGAAAAGTTTTCCATGGAGTTAGCAATTGAGACAACTTTCTCGTAATCTCTCTTACCATCATTTCCAATGAATAAGATTTTGTTGTTTTCCGATTTATCTATAGAGGATTTCCAAAAATCAATATCTATAGGAAAAGGTAAAAAAGTATATTTATAACTATATTTTTTATAGTTGGCATTTGCAAATTCATATTCGCCCAATCCAAGAAAGATAATATTTGTGACTTTTCGGAGTAATAAGTTTATGAAAATTTTTCTTAATTTTATTCTTACAACATTGTTACTTTGATTTACAAATAGACCCATTATAAAAACTGATGATTGTAAATCTTTGTTAACTAATTTTACTAATTGTAATAAAGGAAATGATGTGAAAGCAACCCTTTGGTTTGTAAATATAACATGTTGAGAATTCTGTAATATTTTAAAATTTTCGATATTTATAATTTTCTCAAAATAGAACGGAATAGTTGTTAGATATCTGAGTATTTTAGATATCTTTTGCATTATCTTTTGCATTATCTTATTAGAGTCCTTGAATTCAATTATATTTACAGTTGAAAATTCCTTTTTAAAGTTATGAAAAGCATAAAAGAACTCTTTCGAGTAAGATTGTTTCTCACTGTTGAGTCTATGAATACGACCACTTTGAAAAACAAAAGTTATTTTTTTATCAAACACATATATAATGGTAACTTGAAATATGAACTTAATTAGAAATAAATATATATATCCATTAAGTATTCTTTTTTACTCATTCTTAATGTTAACAATGGTCTTTGCAAGGTCCTTTATAGGAGTATATATCTTTGGATACAGAATTGGTGAATTATTAATACCATTAAGTATGGTAATTTTTATTTTGTTTTCATTCCAAAAAGTAACAGATTTTTTTCTCTTAGATATAGATAAAAATCAACTATTAATTCAAAAGTTAATGATCGGCTCATTTATTATTATTTCATTTTTCAATGGGTCAAGTTTTTTCAATCCTTATACTTACAAATCTAGTTCATATATATGGACTATAGGATTTTTATTTCTTGGACTTTTATTTTTAAACGTTTTAGAGAAAAGTAATCTTCTTATTATGGGTTTATACCTCTTACTTCCGTTAATTTATTTAATGGGAACTGCATTTTATCCAAACTTTATGATTGAATTTTTTAACGAATATTCAGATAAATTTGAGTTTGTTAAAGCATCTGATCTGATGTTGGCTTATATAATTGTAAATTTATCGATATTGAAGTACAGAAAAATTACTTATTTAAATGTTAGTTATTTAGTTATTTCAAGCAATGTCTTTTTCCCTCTCTTCCTTTTTAATAGCAGGGGTTCTTTTATATCAGCATTGATATTCTTCCTATTGCTACTTTTCAGTATGAGAAAATTTCTTATTAAGAATAAATTAAAGACACTCCTCCTCTTGTTTGTTGGGTATATCTTTTTTTATGGCTCAGTTTTGCATGTTTATGGAGAATTCACATTCATTAAACTTAACGATGCTTCAAATCCAGAAATAGTGACAGAACAGGTTGGAGAGATTATAAAAAAGAAAGAAACAACAGAAGTATTCTTTAGTTTCTACATAGAAGATGGAAGATTGTATTCAGATGATAGTACAACAAATTGGAGATTAGATATTTGGCAAGATGTTATTACAGACATGAATGAAAAAAATATTGTTTTCACAGGATATGGTTACTCAGATATAATACCTGTTATGTTGGACCCTTCTGCACCGGGAAGACTTGGTAGAGATGGTTTGAATGAAAACGTACACAATTATTTTGTAAATATTTTTGCTAGAGGAGGATTGTTACAGTTATTATTATTTATAATCTTTTTTATTAAAATAGTCATCACAAGTAAAAAAGTAAACAAAAACTATGGAGTATTGTTTTTATTGATTCCAGTATTTCTTAATTCATCTTTTGATACGAATTTAGAAGGAGTGCAATACCCACTTCTTTTTTATGCATTTTTAGGAAATCTTTACTTTGTAAAAAGAAACTCCGATAGCCTAATTTAATTACTTAAGATAATATACTTGGTTTATGAAAAAAGCGTTTATAACAGGTATAACAGGCCAAGACGGTTACTATCTCACAGAATTTCTATTAAAAAATGATTATCAGGTTCATGGTACGATTAGAAGATCATCAAGTTTTAACACATCACGTATTGAAAATCTTATTTCTAAACACAGCAGTGATGAAAGACTAAAACTTTACTATTCAGACTTACTTGATTCTTCATCATTGAACAATTTAATTAATAAAATTCTTCCTGATGAGATATATAACTTGGCTGCACAATCACACGTTGCCGTATCTTTCAAAAACCCAAGTTATACAATCCAAAGTGGAAACCTTGGAACAGTTTCCTTACTCGAAGCATTGAGAAACTCTGAAAAATTAATAAAGTATTATCAAGCATCATCTTCTGAAATGTTTGGAGGTGGCTCCAAAGTTTTACTAAACGAAGATTCCCCACTTGACCCTAAGAGTCCGTACGCTGCATCAAAAGTATTCTCTCACCATATGACTAAGCTTTACAGGGATTCATACAATTTATTTTGTGTTAATGGAATTTTATTTAATCATGAATCACCACATAGAGGTGAAACGTTTGTTACCAGGAAAATTACAAGAGCTGTTGGTAGAATTCACTTAGGAATACAGTCCAAACTCACTTTGGGAAACCTTGATGCTTCCAGAGACTGGGGTTTTGCTGGCGATTATGTCGAAGGGATGTATAAAATGTTACAACACGACACTCCTGATGATTGGGTGCTAGCCACAGGCGAAACATACACAGTAAGACAGTTTGCTGAGGCAGCTTTCAAAATGATCGATTTAAATTGGGAAGAATACATAGAAACTTCTTCTAAATATTTTAGACCAAATGAAGTAGAGCATTTACTAGGCGATAGTTCAAAAGCTAGAAAGTTTTTGAATTGGGAGCCAAAACATAGTTTTGATGATTTAGTAAAAAAAATGGTTGAAAGCGACATAAAGCTTGCTAAAAAAGAACAGGTATTAATCAAAGAGAATCTCTTACTGCCAACCTGGGAGAATCCTGTTTTCTAAAGACTTCACAACCCATCAAAATTTTTATAAATCTATTGAAAGCATGACATTAAATGGTTTATAGATTTTACAATTAAGAGCATTAATCAATAAAAATATTAAAATCATTATTATTAAAGTATGAACAACAATCAAAATTATCTAACTGATGATATTAATAATTTCATTACAACATTACAAAAACCTGAGAATCCTTATTACCACTTACCAGCAAAAACTGGCGTTACAGATTTAGGAAAATCTCTTAATTTAGGTTTCAGTAATTTTGCTATCAAAATTTATTTCACTACCAAAAAATGGGAAGACTTTGATGATACAAAAAAAAATAATTGGGTAAGTAATATAAATGAATTTCAAGTTGAGACAAATCAATTTCCAAATAATTCATTTATAGATCCACCATTACTTAGTTTTTATAAGGACCCCCCAGTATTAAATTTAATAAAAAGATATATAAAAAAAAATTTACAGTTTCTAAGTAGCATTAATTATGAAACCCCTGAAATTGAAATCAAGAAAATGGTAAGGGCAGAAACAAAACAAGCAATTTCTACACTTTTTCAGATTGGTGGAAGAAATAAAAAAATTTACCTAGATTTTCCATATTCTGAAATAGAAACCAAAAAATTTATTGATAGCTTTAATTGGGATTTTCCTTGGAATGCTGGAGCACACTTTGCATCTCTATGTGTTTTTAGTAAAACACAACTTGATGAGTCTCTTTTTCTAAAAAATAAACTTATCTTAGAAAGAAATATATCAAGATATCTTTCAAAAGAGACTGGTTCTTATCATAATCCATCGGTATCTTCTTCTGACGAAGTTATAAATGGTGCAATGAAAATAATTTCAGGTCTAGATTGGTTAAATAGCGAAATACATTACCCTGAAAAATTAATAGATTTTTGCCTTAATAATCCCTACAGAGATGATGGCTGTCATATTACAGATATTATATATGTTTTTTACCAATGCCTTAAAGTTACAGATCATCGAAAATCTGAGGTTATTGATTATTTAGACGCGCTAAAAGCAAAGATTTTTACCCATTATTTTCCTCAGAATGGTGGCTTTTCTTATTATCTCAATAAAAGCCAACAATATTATTACGGGGGTACTATAACAAACGGAGAAAATGTTCCAGATATTCACGGAACATTGTTGTTTTCATGGGCACTGGCCATGATAGATAAAGCAACTGAACAAAACAATTTAAACTGGAGAGTGCTAAAACCATGACTTTAAATGTTTTATATTGTTTTGATTCAGGATATGACAAGCAAGCACAATGTTCCATATATTCTTTACTGCAAAATGTTTCAGAAACAATAAATGTATCCATAATTCACAAAAATCATAAAGATGAAAAATTCCTGAATAAAAAAATCTTGGGTCATCCAAATTTAAAAGAATTAAAAGTTAGTAGATTTAGTAATAAAAATATGAAATTTCCAAACCTACATGGTGCACACATCTCAGAGGCTACATATTATCGTTTATATTTAGAATCATATATTAATTCAGAAATTGATTATTTACTATATATTGATGCAGATATAATCTGCTTTTCTGATCCATTAATTGAAATACAAAATCAAATCAAAAAACTAAAGAAGAGTAAATTTGTACTATCCGCAAAGACTGAAACAACTCTTACAGACGGGGTGAAAAGAATAGGTCTATCTTCAGATCGATATTTTAATGCAGGTGTTTTGCTCATTAACTATCAATTATGGTTAAAAAGGAAATCTACAGATGGGTTAATTAATTTATTATTTTCAGATATACCTAAATTAGACTATTGGGATCAAGATTTATTAAATATATATTTTGATAATGCTTTTGATGAGATGAATGAAATTCTAAATTA
>Ga0257106_1000507_pt1 | contig 22976 bp, 12 predicted proteins | sample LP_taG_3_FD_190177 | JGI IMG/M metagenome (GOLD analysis project Ga0257106, IMG submission 190177) | Marine microbial communities from Northeast Subartic Pacific Ocean, Canada - LP_J_2011_P26_10m | ecosystem: Environmental > Aquatic > Marine > Oceanic | place: Canada: Northeast Subartic Pacific...
CGCAGATAAGTGTCCGTGTGATGCATGTTGCGTGCGAGTCTCGAGGTACTATTTTTGCACCAGAATACTCAGCAAAAGCAAATCCCTAATTTTTCGGCGAAAAAACCCATGTCGCTTTTTTTTTGTTCTTTTTTTCCTCTGTTTGCCTCATCAAGATCGGAAAAATTCTCTTCATTCTTTTCTCTCTAACTAAAATCAAACATGTTTGCTGCGAGATTGCTGAGGTTGTCTTCTTCTTCTAAAAAGACGACGACGACGACGACGTTGTGTTCGGCGGCTGCTCGATGCGTGGGAGCAGCAGCGTTTGCGAATACTAATAATAGTTTTAGCGGCGGTTTTGCGAGAACAACAACAGCGCTTCTTCAAAATCAATCTCATCATCGGAAAAGTGGGAATTTTGCATTTTTGCCGGCGCATCAGAGGAGTACTTTTTCTTCTTCTTGTAAAACTTCTTCTTCCGCGAGTTTCGAGGAAAAAGGAAACGACGACGACGCGAAACAATACCAATTACGGAAGAATCAAAGAAGAGGGGAGGAGCGTGGTGGTGTTAGTATTGGCGGAAGAGGAAGATTTTTAGGAAGGAGATCGTTCAGTGCGGATGCTGGTTCGTCGTCGTCGTCCGAGGAAAGTGGTGAAGGCGTCGTAACGACCACCTCTTCTTCGTCTTCTTCGTCTGAGAGCGCACGATTGTCGGCGATTTTGAGAGCGGAGATTAAACACGAGGCAGAATCGTACGAACAGTCGGAAACCGCGAAAGGTGGACCACCGGATGGGTGGACGCTGAGCGAAAGAGAAGGGGATTGCGACGTGTACTTGTCCAAGGAATTTGGCGAAGACGAGGAGATTTTGGTGCACTTTTCCGCCTCGGACGATCCGATGGAAACGGATTACGGACGAGACGACGATAACGGCGTGGACGATGTCATCGACGAAGGTTTAGGCGACGAGGATATCGAGGAGGAGTTTTCTGTGACTGTTTCGAAGACTGGAAGCGGGAAACAGTTGGAATTTTTTTGCGTCACGGATGGCGAGTTGATTGAGATTCAACACGTTCAATACGAAGGTTTCGAATGGAACGAAGGAGGAGGAGGAGAAGGAGGAACCGGTGGTGGTGATGATGATGCAGAAGGCGAGGGTATTTTATTTGACGAAGAGTTTGACGACAACAACTATCCCGGGCCGCATTTTGAGGACCTGGATAAAGGCGTCCAGGATGCTTTTTTATCGTATTTAGAAGAGAGAGGAATAAACGCGGCGTTGGCGGATTACATCGTCGAGAAGAGAATAGATAAAGAACAGAAAGAGTATACGAGTTGGTTGGAAAAAGTCGCAGACTTTCTCAAAGAAGAATAGTAAACGTGTGATGTAATATACTTGTCCTTTTATACAGGAGAGAGGCGCCTCGTTCCGATTCGTTTTCTAAAACTTGTTTGCTATTCGTATTTTTACAATTTTTCGCGAACCATGGCGGTACCGAATAACTCCCACGTTCGCTTTTCATTACCTCGCGTTCGTTTGCGCGCCGGTAAGTACTGTCGAACACATATTTGGATCCAGTTATCCGTGCCGTTGCTCCCGTTCAAAAGCGTATGTTTTCTAGTTCTCAGCTGGTGCAACGTCGCCCTATTCGCGCTCAAATCGCACGGGGGCAACCCTCTCAAGAAGTACTTACCTTCCTCTGGCGATACCGTCACGCGCAAAACGCCCGTCGCGTCTTCGACTAATATTTTGAAAACGTACTCCCATTCGTTCGTGACTGGATTTTTCACGCACCACTCCTTCTCGTCTTCCGGCCAGAACTTTTGCGCTCGAACGTATAATCTGTGTCTGTTCGGTGCCTCTTTCAAAAGCGCGGATCGAATCGTATCCCATTTCACTTGCGGATGCATAATCATGGTAACGTTTGGTGCATCCACGCCTACGTTTGGCGCCCAATTCGCTACGATATTAGCCTTTTGACGAAACTGAACTTGGTCCAACCACGTCGGATGGCCTTTCGCTTCAACCATCCATTTTGAATTTGCGAAGAAAGCGCCGTTTAACTGCGCTCCGTGAACACCCGCGGTAAGATTTCTTAATTTCACCCACTGCCCTTTCTTTGGCATCTCGTCGCTAAAATCAAAGCCTCGAATGTACACCGGAAACGCCGAGCCGTAGGATACGGCGTCTCCCATTTCTTCGAGCATTCGTCTCGTCGACGGCGGAAAATCCTGGCCTCGTTCGATGACATCTTGCGTTGGATTGATGTCTTGATCTATTGGAAGCCAATACATGGGCCCGAGCGCCTCCGCTTGGTTCGTATCGTCCACGAGCTGCGGAAAATCCGGCGTCGATAAACTCATCGGCGCCGCATCAGAACCGTCCCAAACGAAAATCACTTCCGGATACCCGTCTCTGTACCCAACGTCTAATATCTTCACGTGCAAATCGTAATTTCTTTCTCGCTGAATATCTTGAATCCTTCTGTCGTACTTCCCTAAATACGCAATCTTTGGCATTCCCAAACATTCCGGCGTGTTCTTCCACGCGATTAAATTTTCAATCCTTTGTTGATCCTCGTCCGTAAACGTTATATCATTGGACGATCTCTGCTTCGCGCTATCTGCATCCACAATCTGCGCCGGTTCGCCGCTAAACAGAACGAAGTGCGTTTTCGAATACGCGTTCCCGTTCGTAAACTGGCCTATTTTCGCGACGAACTGTATCGTCCCTTCCTCTCTTCCTCCTCCGTAGCGTTGGTTATTTCTACTATTCGGTCGGTAAAACGACACCTCCAACCGATGAAATCGAATCACATCTCCAACCTGCGCTAATATCGGTAAATCTTCCTTCTTATTCGCGAAGCACGCGATTTCAATAAACGGTGGATTCACTCGTTTCATCCCTTTCCTCGGCTTCATCTCGTCCCCGTTATAATCCGAGTTCAACGATTCGTCGAACAGTTTGAGTTTTAAATACGTATCACCACTTCTCGTGATTTGAGGTTGATATTTCTCCGCGACGATGCCGTATATGTGCGCGCGTTGCGTTTTCACGTTCGTTTTCTCCTCGATTTGATATAAAGCCGCCAGGGAGAGGTACTCGTACTTCCCTCCCGTCGCTCTCTTCGATGCCATTTGTATTTGTTCCGATGTGTCTGTCTGTTGTGTTTGAATTTTGAGACGAAAAGAAGAGGAAAATTGAGGAAAAAGGACGACGAAGAAAAATCATTTTTTTTTCACATCGTGCTTCTTCACTTCATTCGAGCGCAAAAGTAGTGGTGGAAGGGGAACACGTGAACACGGAGAGAAAGAGAGAGAGAGAGAGACAGACACAGAGAGACTTTTATTGCGAGTGGTGGTTTTTGACGCTTTCTTTCTTTCTCTCTGAACAACAACAAGAAGAACAACACAACGAAAAGAGACAAAATAAAAGAATACGAGAGAAATTTTAATAACGTTGGACGTTGGAGAGGCACCCGGAAGAGAAAAACGCAGAGGCAAGGCAGTCAACATCATTTCAGAGAGAGAAAGAGATACGATGAATACTCACGAAAACAATCAAAACGATACAAACGACCAGCATGAAAGAAGAGAAGAAGAAGACAACAACAGCGAAGAGAAAACGGCGTCGAACACGACGGAAACGCGATCGATTTTTACAGGCTCGAATCACACGTACTCGGACCACTCGAGTTCAGACGAAGATGAAGATTTTGCGTCGGTCGGAGACGAATGCGCAGCACGAAATACATCGGCAGAAAACAACAAAGAGTATGACGGCGAAGAGAGCGATTATTACGAACCGAGAGATTCCTTGTCGCAATTTTCTGGGTCGGACAGACACTTGGCGGAAGTTTTAGATCGACAGTTGAGCGCGATGGGCCAATCGTGCGCGGACGAAAACTCGTTAGACCCGGAAGACTTGAAGGCGCCGAGCGTACAAACCGACCCGACGAACCCGAACAACGATATTTTGAATTCAGATATGGATGAAAGCGTGAGTGGAGGTGGGACGCCGAGAGGGATAGAAGCAGAGTTGCGAGATCCCACGAAGTTTACGCTAAAGAATTTAGACACCGGGGCGGAATATTTAGTCGGAGAGGAAGCGGCGAACGCTTTGTTGCACACGAAGAAGAAAGAAAAAAGCGGCGGCGGCGGGAGGAGGAGCGAAGACAGGGAAAATGCACCAACAGTGACAGACTTAACGACTGGGACAGTCATGTCTGTGGTGGAAATGGAACGGAACGTAGCTATTGAAGCGGTTACGTCGCCGATTTTGAACGAAGTCGAGAGGAGAGAGCGGCTGTCGATGAAAGAAGAAGGAGGAGAGCAAAGCGAAGACGACGGTAAGACGAAGAAGAAAGGAACGAGTAGCGCAACAGCGGACGTCGTCGGTAATAAAAAATCGACGACAAAACCTAGGAATCCCGGCCGGTGGTTGAAGAAACGATCGACCGAGGCTTGGAATAAAACGAAGGAGGTGAGTAAAATCGCGGCGGAGAAAATCGTAGAGACCAAGTCGCAGTTGCAGCATTCGCTCGAGGATCGCAAACAAGAGAGAAGAGCGCAAGAGGAAGAGAATAGCTCACACCACGCTCAAACTATAGTCAAACCTGGTTGCGAAGAAGTTGGTCAGTACCTCAAAGTGCACGTGAATAGGAAAGGGTTCAAAGATTTCTCAAAAGTTAAAGTTATTCAAAGCGTCAAAGGCCACGAAGGCGCCGTCTGGTGCATGAAGTTTTCGCGAACTGGCAAGTTCTTAGCCACAGCTGGTCAAGATAGAATTGTTCGCGTGTGGACTATTCAGTGCATGAAATCAGAAGCGCCGGAAAATGCAGACGAGTCGGAAAATTACCACGAAGACGGCGAGATCAAAACGTGTTCGTTCAAAAAGCGTGGAGAATCGATGTTCAAAGACGTTCCGTTGCGCGCATACGTCGGTCACAAAGGGGACGTGTTAGATCTGTGCTGGTCGCACACGGATTGGTTGCTTTCTTCGAGCATGGATAAAACCGTTCGATTGTGGTACACGACTATGAATGAATGCTTGAGAATTTTCGCGCACCAAGATTTCGTAACTGCGATTGATTTCAACCCGGTAAATGATAAATACTTTGTCTCTGGGAGTTTAGACGGTAAGTTGAGATTATGGAACATTCCCGATCACAGAGTCGTTGACTGGGTGGATATTGGAGAAATGGTTACAGCGGCGTGTTTTCAAAGCGATGGTAAATGCGTAGTCGCCGGATCATATCGGGGGAAGTGTCATTTTTACCAAACCGTCGGCTTCAAGTTTGAGTATCTCACTTTGCTCGACATTCAAAATCGCCGGCAAAGAAATCCGATGGGCAAAAAGGTTACCGGCTTACAATTCTTTCCCGGTGACGATCGCAAGTTACTCGTCGCATCGAATGACTCGCGGTTAAGAATATATGACGGTTACCAGTTGAAGACAAAGTATAAAGGGCATAAGAATAAGAATTCGCAAATCAAAGCGACGTTTAGCGAACGCGGTGACTTTATAATTTGCGGTTCCGAAACTGAGTACCTTTTTGTTTGGCCGACGGTGAATACTTTCATCCCGAGCGCATTTCATGGCGGATATAAAAAAGACAAACACGCGACGTACGAAACTTTTGCCGCACAAACCGACATCGTTACGACGGCTGTATTCGCCCCAGAAGAAGTCATCATGGCGCGAATGCCAGAAAATGAAAAGAGCGCTTATGTATCGAGAAGAAAGTCCGATCAAGAGGAGATTGAGAGCTTGCGAATACTAGCGGCGAAGGAATTGAGTGAACAAGTAAAACAGTTGCGAATGAACTCCGAGGGAAACGAGAAAAAAGACGATAAAAAGGATACTCCGGCGTCTTCGTCAAATAGCATAAAAGCTCAAGCGTCGAAATGGGCTTTGGAAATCGCCGAGGCCAAAAAAACGTGCGAAGCGAGCTTTCGCAAAGCCGCTGGTCTCGGACAAATAATAGTTACCGCTGGTTACAGCGGTGAAATTAGAATATTCGAAAACTGTGGACCACCTGAGCAGCTGTCGTCGTCTCAGGTTGGGAAGTCTTCAAATAAAGAGTGAATGTAATTAGAAATAAATCGTCATGCGCTACCAAAACTAACAATGCAAACATGTCGCTAAAACTATCGACTAAAAGTATCTAATCGTCATCCGGTACTAACCCGGTTCTAAATCTAAACCCACCACTACTATTATCATCTCGCGGTCTAGGAGTGGGCTCTGCAGACCCTGCGTTTATCCTTCGCATCGCGGCTATGACGTCATCTCTCCCTTCGGATTCCTTTGTGTTCGTATTCATCGTCTTTGCTTGCGGTGCATTCGCAGATCTTATGAGGCGAGATTCTAACGCTGCATTTGCAGCCCGTAAACCCATCTCTCGTCGCTCGGCATCTTTCAATTTCACACGAAAGATTGCAGTTTCTTTTTCCATTTCCGCGAGTAATTCGTGAATCGAAGTGATGAGCCGAATTTGCGCTTCGTCGATAACAACTCCGTCCTCTTCTCCATTCTCATCTTCGTCGTCGTCGTCCTCTCCGTCCGAAGAAGTAGAGGCGCTTTCATCGGGATTATTATTGCTACTACCACCCGTATCGCCACTCGCCAATTGAGTTAAAGCATCTATAAGTTCTTTTGTTGTCGCGACTGCTTCGCTCGTTTTCGTCTCGCACACAAAATCTGCTTCGGACGTGGACATCTCGAGAAACTCGTTTTGTTGTTCTGCTTCTGCCGAGCGTAAAGACGAAGACACGTTTTGCTCCTGAGATGCGGGTTTAGCTTGCACCTGCTTCAACCAACTCTGTAACATTTCAACGATAGGAACGTCTCCACTTTCAATCAACGCTTGGATCGCGTTCGATTGTCCAACGCGTCTTTGCATTTCCCTTTTCTCCTCGTTCATAGCTTCCGCGAGATTTTGATAGTATACCCGATCCTCGTTTGCTACATACAAAGCTCGCTCTAACTCTTTCGATCGCTCCAACGCATCCGTTTGCGTGTTCTCGTACAAGAATAACTTTGACTTGTATTCTAAAACAACTTCCTCCAATTCGACTACTTCTCTCGCTAACTCGTTCGCGCGTTCTCGAGTTTCGATATACCCTCGCCTTGAAGCGTCTCTGTCGTTTGAGATGCTCTGTTGAACGCTCGAGTGTAACATCATCTCGCTCGAAAGCTTGTTCAATTCGTTTTCCAACGCCGTACTTCTATTCTTCGCATTGTTGAACGCGCTCGTTAACGATTCGTTTTCTTCCATCAAACTTTCGATGATCTTTTGGTTTTTATCCATCCCGCGCTTGAGACTTAATTTTTCAGTCGTCAAATCGTCAATCATGTTTTGCAACGAGGTGATTTCGTCTTGCTCGAGCTTGGACATTCCGTTACCCGTACTAATACCACCAAACGGTGTCAGCGTTGAACCTCTGCCGAGCATATCTGAAATCGAAGACTCTCCTCCCATTTGTTCCTTCCTCCGTTTGGATTCTAAAATTCCCCTCTCAAAACTCGAGAGCCGTTGTTCTTCATTTTTATTCTTCTCCCTCTCCAAAAACTTGGAAAAAGAGTACGGCACGTCGTCGGCGTCGTCGTACCCATCCTTCTTCTTCGTCGGGCGGAAAATCGCTTCTAACTCGTCCATCGGCACGTCAATCGTGGCTTTCTTCTGCTTCGTCGGTGGAGCCATTTTCTTCTCCGGAGTCACGAATCGATTCACGTACTCTTCTGGATCGAAACTTTCATCCAACGACGACATCTTCTTTCTATCAATGTCAGCGTCCTCTTGCTCTTCGAAGCCACGCATATTCATCTTTACCGGCGGCGTCGCCTCTTCTTCCATCATACTACCCCCAGCCGCATTGTAACTCTCGTCGAAAGAAAATCGAGGCGGAGGCGGGGACATAAACGCCGCAACGCCTCCTTCTTCTTCTTCTTCCTCCATTCCGCGTCGCGGTTGTTCAGCTGGAGCGGCAGGTTGCATCGGCGATGCGTGCGCGACAATGTCTTCTTCACCCTTAGTATTACCATTACTATATCTTACCGCATCTGGTGCCATCGTAAATGCAAACGTTTCGGTCGTATTCGCTGTTTCTTCTTCTTCTTCGTTTGTCGTCGGCGTCGTCGTAAAAGTCATTTTCATCGAGTCATCACCTTTTGGTTCATCATCATCTGCAACTAAAAATGGTGGTTTCGACGCCACCCTTTCCCCTAACGCGTTTTGTTGGTCTTCGTTCTTCGCAAAGTTCAAACCAGATGATGAAGAAGGTTGGTTCTTCTTTTCCTTCTTCGCAAAAGCTTTCTTCTTTCTGTACGCGTCCAACTGTACCGTTATTATGATAAGAAGTGAACACAACAAAACTCGTTAATAATTACATCCACCAAAAGACGAGGGAAGAGACGTTTATGGGAAAAAAGAGAGAGAGAGAAATATATATGCGTACCTTGGCCCGTCCCGCGGCTTTCGCGCTGTTGTTGTTGCCGCTCATCAGACGAAAACGATTTAATGAAGAGAATACTTTCTATTTCAGACAGACCCGCTCATTATTTTATCTGTGATGAGTGCGTTTATGTGTATATGTGTGTGTGTAATGCATTCTTTTCTTTGAAGAATTGGAGACCGAATCCCCTACTTCTTTTGCCCCCTCGGAGACACCATCATCATGACGAACAAAAACAAGAACAAAAACAAGAATGATAACAACATGAACAACTCGAAAGAAGAAACCGAAGGGAGAGACACGCCTCTCTCGCTATACTCCGCGATCGTCGGAGGGGAAGGGCAGGATTTCGTGGCGACGACGCTGAGCACGAGCGCGCAGGTGTGTGACACATTAGTACACGAGAGCGTTTTAGATTTCATTTCCCCATTTCCCCGGATTTTCAATCGTGTTGTCTCTCTTTTTGCTCTCTCTTTCTCTCTCTTGTGTTGGTACGATGATGATAAGTGTAATAAAACCTCCTGACGACGACGATTTTGTTTTCTTCTTCTTCATGTTCTTTTTATGATGATAACAGGTCGAAGCGGCGGTGCAAAAAGTCCAATCCTCGTGCGCGTTAAAAAATGCCTCCGGATGCGAACAATACCTCGGCTTGTTGGATCAGTTGGAGATTTCGCGACCGCTGGCGTATAAAAACATCTTGGACGACGCGTCGGAAGAATTACTGACTAGGATTAAAATAGCACCGCAAGGAAATTTGTTGAGTTTGTTGCAAGCCTCGTTCCCGTTTATCGGCATCGAGGAATTGAAACGGATCCCGTTGACTATTCTCGAAAGGTTGAGTCCGGTGCCGGCGAACTATTTGAAACTGATATCGAGGGATTTGAGTATTTTTAGGCAGTGCTCGTTGAAAGTGCAGAGACAGGTGTGGGCGATGGATAAAGGGACGCTGAGAAAAAATTTGTCGCGCGTTTTAGATTCGTACGGAGAAGAGAAGGAGGTTGTGAGGAGACACTCGTCCATCGAGGACGTGCAGTTGGCCCCGTTAGTCCCCGAGGAGGATTGGAGCGCGCCGAGGAAAGAGTCCGAGGAAGATTTGGGTGGCACAGGAAGACAATCCCGCGGAAAACAAGTAGCGACAGCAGTAGGGGCGTCGAAGATAGCGAATAGCAAGAAGAGTATTAAAGCGAATGCAATGCAAGCAAGGAAAGAGGCGAGTAAGAAAGCGACGACGACGGCAGGGGCGAAGACAACGAGCGCTGCCGCCGCAGCTGTCGCGGACGTGGTCGACAACAAGGACGTGCAACCAAGGCGAATATTACGGGGGAGATCTCCAGCAATTCATCGTTTACGTAAGGTTGTCGGCGATAACATCACGCTGTATAATGCCGTCGTCCGAGAGATACGGACGAGGTATGCCAATACTGGGGATCCTTCCACGTGCGCGTTACGCTCGCAATTTCTCATGGCATTTCACGACGACGAGGTGCAAGAATTGTGTGAAATTGATCCCTCACACAGACTCGCGTGGCTCATGGATGCCTGCGTTCGCGACAGGTACTTAGATAATAGAAGATTATTAGAAATGGGGAACATTCTAGATTCTGCGGAGTTAGCCTCGAGGAACGACGTGAAGAATAAAGGCAAGGGGCAACCGCCAAAGAAGAAATTAAGAGTAAAGTTCACGTTTGGTGCTGCCGCGAAACCAACCGTTTCGGAATCAGACGGAGGCGCATCGGCGGTTTCTCGCGTTCAAAAGATTGAGGATGTGGTGGAACCAGCGGAAACGATTTTAGGGGACATGGGAATGATTTTACGAGATCCTCCGGTGTTTCACTTGCTTTTACACGAGACCATGCGCACGTTACAATTCGTGGTGAAAGACGAACGACAACCTAAAACCGATACGAGATTGAAAAAGTTGGCAAAATTTGTTTGTTTAGCGCTTAATTCAAGAGAATTGTTGCAAAAAGGTGATATGGCTGTGGTATCCGCGGTACCTCCTGAGATTTTAGGAACATTTTTCCCGATGCTCGCCGATTTGATGATTGAAAAAATGCTCTCGGAAGATTCCGACGACGAAGATGAGTCAGACGATAAAGAGGCGAAGGAGGTCGACGATGCGGATGATAATGGCTCCGACGAAGATTCCGACGAAGCTTCCGACGTTGAGGACGACGACGAGGATTTGGAAGAAAAGATTGAAAAACTGGCGGAGATGATTACAGAGTCACCGGCAATTCGCAAGTTTGCGCTCATGTACGGAATAATTTGCTTGAAAGCTCCGGATAAAATCTCCTGCAAAGCGGCGAGATTAATGTTTGAATCCGTCGCAAAAGCATCCAAAGACATCGACGTGGTTGATGACAAAGACACCTATCTCATGCTCGCTACGCGAGTGCGCGGTATGTGTAGTGTGAACCTCCCTCAATACAAAACAAAAGGCAAGAGGAAGAAGAAGAAGAAGGAAACGAATGGTTCGCAAAACCCTATGATTCCTTTCAGCTCTTCAAATCAGGTGTGGCGAGCTTGCGTCGGCATTGCTTTGACGAAAGCTTCCATTGGTTCGTACGATATCCACGAAAAAATATTGGACATTCTAGCGGAAGCGTCGAAAAAATCGAGACGAAATAAAATGTCAGCGGAAGAATTAGGCAAAGCTGTCGATAAGGTACTCATCGCGACGAAAAAAACGCGCAGGGTGCAGCGAAAGAAGAGAGAAGCGAGCGAAAATTACACGTGGGAATGCGAGCCGTTACCACCGGGAGCGACGGAGGAGAAGCCAGCAGAGAGCAAAGAAACCATCGCGTTGGCGCTTCGCAAACCTGGCGCTGGTTCTCAATCGCCATTCACCATGGACGATCTTCGAACAAAATATTCTGAATTTATGACGAATTTTGGCATAACCGAAAAAGAAGCGCCAGCATTGTTCGCCTATTTGTCTAAAAAAGAAAAGATGAAGCGCAGTCGAAGTGGTTTAGGCATGACAAAGACGGGAGACGACGACGATAAGAAGAACGACAATCCCGACTCCGAGGACGAAGAAGAGGACGAAGAAGAGAAGAACAGAGAAGAAGATGGCAATACCATGGATGAAGTTACCGGAGACGACTTCGATAACGAAACTGGAGGAGTTGAAGTCAAAGACGATGGCGCTGGTTTAAAATCTCCCGTGATGGACTATTGAGAGAGAGATTTGATTTGAATCGAATCGATTCGTTTGTTTTCTCTCTCGATTGAGATTTTGTGATGCGCTACTATGGTACTAACTGGTACATAAAAACTAACTAAGTTCATCTATTTTCATCTGAATCGTTTCCAACTCCTTGAAAAACGTAAACAATTCCTCTTTCTTAAACTCTATCGACGTCGTGTCGTTCTTTTCCATGCGAAGCTCCAACACCGCGGTCACTTCGTCTCCTTTATCCGTGTTCGTCGCCGTATTATTTTTACTAGTTTTACTATCATACAAACCAACCTGCGTTCTCCAACACGCGGACTCTAATCTCTTCACCATTCCAAACGTGCCTCTCGCGAAACTCCTCTGTAACTTATCTTTATCTTTCGAAAAAATCTCGTGCATAGAACTCGCCAACTCCGCGCCGCACTCGTATTCCTTCAATAACTTCTCTGCCAAGGCATCCGCCGTCCAATCCTGGCCAACTGCTTTTTTCAAAATCAAGATTGCATCCGTCGCCAATTGCTCGATCAATCTTTCGAGTTTTTTTTCCTCGTCGTCTGAGACTGTTTTGTGACTCTTTCCTCCTTCTCGTGGTTTGCGGTCGTCCTCACCATCACCGAACAGTTTCGAGTGCAATCGTGCCAACAATTTTCCTGTTTTCCAATTCGTCGAAGTTGACGCGAGGTGATGTCGATGATACGCGTCCACGAGGTGGTCGAGAAACTCTTGAAATCTTTCCGGAGAAGACGAGGAGCACTCGTCGCAGTTACGGACGGCGATTGCGAATGCAGATGAGGAGGACATGTGGGATGATTGAGTGTTAATGAAGAGCTATTATGTGAGGACATTCTTACGGCCCCTCTTGCTTTGTTTTGTCCTGTTTCTCTTTGGATTTAGCGTACGCGAAATAGGCGCCGGCAATGCCTCCTAACAAGGCGAGTTTACCGCAGGCTTCGCCGAACGTCTCCGGCCACTCAAAGAATCCTTTAATATCGTCCATATTAGGGGCAATCAGTCGTAAGAACAAAGGTCTTTGGGGAATTAAAACGACGTTGACTCTGCGCTCGACGGCTAAGGTTTTCGCCAGATGTTCGCGAATGATTTTTGGCGAGAGCGTTTCTAAAACGTCGCCGCGGATTTGTTCCGTGTTTACATACATTTTGTCGATGTCGCCGTTCAAGACCGGTAAGAGTTGAGACGTGAACATGGCGTCCACGTAGCTGACCCAGAAAGAGTTTTCCTCTTTGTGTTCTTGGATGGATCTCAGTTCGACTTCCTTCGCAGTTTGGCAATCTTCCTCGGTCGGTCCTTCGCTGATTATCTGTTCAATCTCTTCCAGGGCTACTTTGGAGAGTTTTTCTCCGCTTTTAGGGTCGCACGCGAACACAACCATTATATCGCCTCTGTAAGATTCGCCGTTCGCCGCGTTCGGGTCTTGGTACGCGAACGAGGTGTTGGCAGCACAACTGTATATTTCGCCTCGTTCGAATCGCAGGCGAGCGAGTAAGCGGCGCTCGATGATGGCGGCAGAAATCACCGTGAGAAACTTGCTTCGAACTATCACCTGAGAGCCGGCTAAAGTTGGACCGTTGAAGTCCTCACCTTTTGCGATCGCTGCTTGCTTTAACTTCGCGTCTGGATTTTCAATCATCACCGGAAACGTTAAACTCGCCACGCCTTGATTTTCAATCATTTTCAATCGCACCCGTTTACTGACTGTTTTCTTAGGAAACTCAAACGGTGCCGGTGTGACTCGAGAGAGTTTCTCTTTCGAATCTATCGGGCGCGGAATAGAACCTATGTACTTTTCCAATAAAGGCAAAATCTTTTCTATATCGAACGCGCCGACGAGAACCATCATAAAATGCGAAGGGTCCACGAAACACTCGTTGAAGTATCTACACGCTTTCTCCGCGTCCATTTTCGCGAGTGTTTTGAGCGTGATAGGTTCTGAAAGATACGAGTTGCCGTACGTCAAAGCGCGCTTGATATCTGCAAATACTTTCATCGGGTCTCTCTTTGCATTCTTCACCAGCTCTCTTTGTATTTCGCGCAAAACTTCCAAATCGTCCTCGTTGCACTGATTTTCCACATTGTTTTTGAAGATGAGATGTGTACACTGCAAAAGCACGTCGATGTGATCTGGCGACGTTTCGCCAACGATGGATCTCTTATACGTACCTATATTTGGAACAACGTCGACTCTTTTCCCCGCCATGGCGTCGGAGAAAACTTCCGGTCTGTATCCAAATACGCCCAATTCGCGAGCAACAGTACCCGCGAAGATCGCGTCCTTATATTTTTCTTTTGGGACTTCCGATAATCCACCTCTGGCGACGACGCGCATCAAGACTTGGTCGTCCAAAAAGTTCGTGCTTTTCAACGCTATTTTTATGCCGTTCTTCAGAACAACTTCAGTTACGTCTGAAATTGAATGCGTCCACGTGGATGCTATCGCCGACTCGCCTTCTTTCAGCGGTTGCGGATCCGCCATCAAACGCTCAGGAACGACGAACGTTTCCGAGTTTTCTTCAATTTCTCCGCGTCGCTCCTTTTCCGCGACTCGATTCACTGCTTCGCGCAAATCGTCTTCATTTGTTTTCTTCCTACCTTCCTGTAATCGAATCATGCAGCTTTTTGACACGCTCACGTCTTGCGCGTATTGAAAGACATCCTCCAAGGTGACTTTTTCTATGCAAGCGATAGCCAGAGACGCTTCTAATCCTGCACCGATGACCATGTCGCCGCGTAAGAAGTGTTGCACCAACTCATCGCGAGCGTCCGTGCAATACGTTTGATCTCTTTCCACATACAACTGTTCCATATCCGCTATTTGATTTAACTTGGCGATGCGCAATTCCTGCGCGCTGAATCCAAACAAGCGCGCTCTCGAGACTTCAGTCAAGACGCTCTCGAGTGCGTCTTTCACCTTGCTCGATTCGCACGTCATTTGTACGGATAACAAAGCGCTCGTTCGCGATAAATGTTCAGAAGCGATGCCGGCGCTAAAAAAGTTTGGTTTCGGCCGTCTCATCAGTTTGTACAATCGATTATCCAAACACAATTGGTAACATTCTTGAACGGTTTGTTTGAAAAAATCTTCCGGAGTCGCGATTGGTTTTTGTTCCACGTGAAAGGTTGCGTTGACTACCGTGTTCGATAATTCGCGATCTACGTGACAGCACACGCGCGGTTTTGCGTGTTCTGGAAATGTCGGTCGAATAAATTTCGGCGGCGCAGGAACGTGCTCAGCCGGCGCTAGCGGGGAAAACAATCTGATAATTTTCTCCTTCACCACGCCTACGTCCTCGAAATCGCCGGTGACGATAACTGCCATGTTCTCCGGTCTGTACCACTTGTGGTAAAAGTTACGAAAGATTTCTCCGGGCGCGTTTCGAATAACCTCTTCCGTGCCAATCGGTGAGCGATCAGCGTATAAGCTCCCTTCACACAACGCTTCCCAATACGCTTGCGCTGCTCTCCCTCTCGCGTCTCTTCCCGATCTCCATTCTTCTAACACCGCGCCTCGTTCATTATCGACGTCTTCGTCGGAAATCCGCACTCCCCTCGCGAACTCGCTAAATATCTTCAACGACTCCTCCAGTACGTTCATATCGTCGATAGGTACGGTCAACTCAAACACCGTCTCGTCTGAACTCGTGTACGCGTTTTGACACGCCCCAAACGCGGCGCCGACCGATTCCAAGAAATTCACAATCTGAAACGTTTCGTACGACGTCGTCGCGCGAAACGCCAAGTGCTCAACAATGTGCGCCACGCCTCGCTCTTCCTCGTTCTCAAACACAGATCCAACGTCTACGGCTAACGCTAAAGCCGCTCGCTTTTCCGGTTTCTTACACTGACCGACGAAGTATCGCAAACCGTTCGGCAATCGACCTTCCTCGACGCCAAGTTTATCGAGAACGCCAGTCGCCTCGTCGTCTTCTCTTTTCAGAGGAGGACCTAACGGTAACACCGCTTTAAAGTGCTTCTCCAAATCGTACTTTGGTATCGCGTTCGCATCTTCTTTCTTCTTCGTCGGTGTCATCATTCTCCCCGCGCGGCTGCTGCTCTCCTCGCTCTCATCATCATCACGTGAATAACTCCCAGATTTCGTCAAGACGTCTTGACTTAACTTCCTCGGCGGCGACGGTGAAAAGAGCGTCGATGTTGTCGTCGAAATCGATTCATTATTATTATTATTTACCGAAGAAGGAGGAGGAGGAGACCGTGGTGGCGGTGGTGGTGGTGGTGGTGCCATCGGAGGAGGAGGAGGAGGAGGAGCGTGGATACTAAAAGCGGATGATGATTCAACTTTCCCGAGCCTATTCTGCGAGGTTGCCGTCGTCGAACCACCCCCTCGTTCTTGCTCTTCTCCCCGTTCTTCTTCGACTTCCTCCCTGCTACCACCCCCAGGAACGAGCGCCGGCGCGTTCGCGTTCATGATTTTATATTTGTGTGTGTATTTGCGCTCTGATTGGAATGAGGTGACAGGTCTTCCTTTAATGGAAAAAGTCAAGACTTCTTCCATTATCTTCATTGTATTACTGCTACTACTATTGCGATGGTTGAGTGAGTAAAAAAGAGCGAGAGATAATATATCATCGACTTCTTCGTCGACGACACTATGACGACGCTGATTTTATCATCGTCTTCTTGTTCGTCTTTGCCCCATCATCTTTCCGCGCGTGGATGTTCGAAGAGTAGCATTAGGGGAATTCTTGGAACGAGAAAACATCATCATCGTCGCGGAGGAGCAGCTCCGACCTGGGCTTTAATACCACGAGCGGATGAGAACGAGGAGGAGGAGGGGAACAAGAAGAATAAGATCGAGTTGCAAAAATCCCCAGCTTTTGGTGCGCCGATAAAGAGGAGGAGAGCGAAAAACGCACCGACGAAACGGAAGCCAGAATTGAGCCAAAAGGAAAGGGCGATGTTTACAGCGCTGAACGCGCGTATTTTGGAATGCGCTTCGGCGGAGCAGATTGGAAAGATTTTGGAAGAGGAAGACGTATCGCTGTCCGATGTGAATATATCTACCATATTTTCTCTTTTAGGGAGGAAGTGTAACTCGAAGAAGAAGAAGAAGAAGACTAAGAAGGATGATGGCGATGATGTTGATGATGAGTTGGGCGGATGGAACGCGCTCGCGATTGAGCGACTGATGACGTCGGAGGCGTTTCGGGAGAAGGTGTTGTCACGGTGCGAAAAAGATGGTTTCTCGAATAGCTCGAGGATTGTATCGACGGTATTATGGAGCATAGCGAGAATGAAGCAAGGGAAGGTAGCGTTTGTGGAAAATGGTGGGTTTGAATCGGTCTGGGTGAGTTTAGAGAATGGATTAGAGCGCGTGTGCAAAGAGCAACGCACGCTCTTGTTTGAAAAGATATTTCCGGAATACATGCCCCCGAAATCTTGCGCGAGTATAGTGTGGGCGTATGCAAGCGTAGGAAAAACAGTCGTACCTGAACACTTGAGAAATGCCATCGAGTCTATCGTCATAAAGAAGATTAGCGAGTGTAGCGCCGGGGATATCGCCGTTGCGACGTGGGGGTTGACGCGATACGGCGTGGACATTTCCGCGAAGAATCGTAACAAGTATTGGAAGAGCATAAAAGAGCGTTTGCTGGAACCAGAAGTATTTGAGAAAGAGATGCACTTAGAAAATGCAGCGAGATTGGTCTCAGCGAGCGGTGCGGTGAGTAGTGGTTTTTACGCTGATTTCGTGGTTGAATTGGCGAGGAAAGCGGCGAGGGATATGAGCTATAAGAAGAACGAGGGAAAGATGGGGATGCGCGAATATGGACACGTCGTCGCAATGCTCGTTGGGTTAGCGAGTAGTACTAGTAGCAGCGGTACTACTGATAGCGGCGATGGCGCGAGCAAAAGAGAGAGCGAAGAAGATACCGACAGGGCATTGATGGAAGCGTTGGATCCGATATTTGACGAAATCATCAAAACGCCACAGGCGTTCAAGCCAAAACAGTTGGCGCAGTGTGCGAATGCGATTACTAGGATTGTATTCTCGCGAGATAAGTCAAATTGGTACAAGGGGCACGATAGTCTACTTGAGAATGTTGGAATCGATATTGGAGATATTGGAGAAGTGCAGAAAATCCAGAATTCTACGCCGAGCGAGGACGAAGAGCGCCTGCGCTCGTCTTCATTTGATGTCGCCATACGAGCTTTGCAAAGTATTTTTCGGGCGTGCACGACAGATGCCAACGTACTCGCACAATTTGAAACGCGAGACTACACGAATTTGCTTTGGGCTACGATTAAATCGCGCGCGAAAATCCCAGTTGAGTTTCTAGAGCAGTGCGAAGACTACGCGATTGATAATCTGGATGCGCTTAACGAGTTAGATTTGGTATATTTCACGTACAGTTTAGGGAACGCGCAAAATAGCGTGGAGGAAAAGAAGAAAAAGAACTACAACAACGAGACGTATAACCCAACTAGATACCTTGCCTACGCCGTGAGCAGAGCTGAGGAGTTGGCCAAAAATGGTGGCTTTGACGCCAACGTGCACATAGCGCCACTTCTTAATTCTTTTGCAAAGAATGAATTTAATCCTGGAATGATGCTCATCGATAAGTGCGAAAAAATCATCCAGAGCGAAAGTTCGGCGCAATCGCTTCGTCCAACCGTTGCTTCACAGATCATGTGGTCGTTTACGAAACTCGAGTACGTCCCGAGCGACGAAACGCTGGAAAAGATTGAAGCCGCATGGCTCAATCCTTCCTCGGACGGACTCAATTTTCGAGACTTTCAGGAAGGATCGTCGTTGCTCATCTGGGCGCACGCAACGCTCGGTAAATTACCGTCTGCTGATCTTTTACTCAAGTTGACGACACCACCTACGAAAAAAGCGGCTTCGTTTTGGACACCCGTCTCGATGTGGATGACTTTTTGGTCGCTTTCGTTACTCTACGCCTGCGTTGCAACCACATCCGAGGGAAAAGCTGTCGTCGAGACTGCCTTGAACAATTTCTGCGAAAAAATAATCTTACCCAACGGTGGTATTCGCGCCGATTCGCTCGATAAGAAAGGCTTGGGTGCGTGCTACGCGTCCATTCTCCTCTTGAAAGGAACTTCTTTACAAATCACGGCGAAGGAGGCTATGCCGGGAGATTTCGAGAAAGTTGCTAAAAAGCAGTGGATTTTACAAAAGCGCAAAGATTCGCAAACGTCAAAGTTACAGCAACAAGTCGAAGACTCTCTCAGACGACTCAACGTTCAATTTTTTGAAGAACGTGAACTTGAAGATGGGTTGATGCGCCCCGATTTCTTCATCGAAAGCGCCGCTGTTGAGAATTTCCTCATCGGTCACCGCAAAACACTATCGCCGAACGCAAATCTCACCAAGGACATCGTCCTAGAAGTTGACGGTCCGCACCACTTCGCCATCTCCGCCTCGACCGGTCACAGAACTTTACTCGGTTCCACGGCCATGCGTAACTTCCTCTTAAAAGAACGCTTAGGTTTGCGTCTAGGCGTTATTCTCTTCGATGAGTGGGGTCAGTTACAAAGTTCATCGGAACGAGACGAATACGTCGAGAACATTCTCTTAGAAACGAGCGGCGGCGCGTAAATGTGCCACGTATCATAAAAAAAAAAGGCCACTCGAACCAAAAATAATTACTGTCTTTTGAAGATAAGAGATATATCGTAGTATTTAAGTATATAATATAGGTGTTTGTACCTGGTACTGGTAGTTTTAGGAGTTAGAATTGTTTCATAAGATAGCGTCGCGAAAAAATGTGTGCTCTTTTTCCTTTTTGTCTTCGCATATTTTTGAATTCAAAATTCAACCACCCGTCGTACCCCACAAAAAAAAAAGACGAGCGCGAGTCCCGATGTCCTCCAAGGAGTCGGGGGCAGCGCGCTCGGCGGAGGGATACTACTATTGCAAAGTATGTCAACAGACGTTTTTCGGTACTTTTGCGGTCGATTCTCGCTGCATCAACACCCGCAAGTGTGCCGGTGAAGTGCGCAAATGTGCCGGTGTTCTGGAGGCGATTGCGTCGCCGAAGGAATTGTCGCGCTCTGTGGAGAAGAGATTTTGTGGAGAGAGACTCGCGAGGAGTGGAGATCCGTTTGAGATTTGGAAGCTCGTGACGGAATGTAAGGATATCTTCGTAACGCACGTGATCCCGTGTTTGACGAGTCAGGATTTGAAGTTCTTTCATCAAGTGAATCGGGCGTCGAGGGAGGTCGTCAAAGAGGCGAATGCGATTGAGAAACTGAAAGAAAAGTTTCAAATACGCGAGTTGACATCAGTTGCGAGCTTAAGGTGGGCTTTTAATCGTTTCGATGGCAAAGAGGAGGACCTTTTTGCCAGCGTAGCAATGAGTGGCAATTTGTCGTTCGTTCGATGGTGTCGAAAATTTATGAAGTGGGATTACCGAGTGTGTACAAACGCGGCGTCTCGAGGCGATATTGCGATGCTGAAGTATGCACGATCGAGAAAGAATCCAAACACAGGGAACAAAGTCTGCGAGATGAAGGGACCTCGTACTTGTGCTTGTAACGCAGCCGCAGATATTGGTTCACTGGAATGTTTGAAGTTTGCGTTCCAGGAGAAATGCGGCTGCTCTGGTAACTGTCAAAATAGAGACAATGTCCTTGATATCACAGCTCGCAAAGGACACCTCGAACTCCTCAAATGGGCTAAAGAAGAGGCGAAGGTAGATTGGCCGGAAGGCGAGGGCGATGATGACGATCTGGACATATATACATCATGCAAAGCTGCTGCTCTTGGCGGTCACCTCGATTGTCTCAAGTACTGTCGAGAGAAAGGGTGTGCATGGGGGCTATGGGTGATGGAAAGTGCAGCGTTTTCGGGATCATTAGATTGTCTGCGCTACGCGTGCGAAAATGGGGCGTCATGGTCATTTTTCGATTTTGATGAGGGATCTGAAATTTTTGATGACGGGGATGAGTATTGGATTGGCGTTACGCAATATGCAGCCGCTATGGGATGGCTAGATATTGTTCAGTACTGTTTGGAGCATGGCGCCCCGTGGTCGCCCTTCACGTGCGAATATGCCGCTAAAAACAATCACTTGGCTACGCTGCGCTACGCACTCGCAAATGGTGCATCGTTTGCGCAAGATTATGACTGGCAAGTTATCTCCGAGGATTGGTTAGGTGTTGGATCACACTGTGCCAAAATGGGAAACCGGGAGATGATGGAGCTCGCTCATCAATCGGGTGCGGAATGGGGATCGCTGACGACAGAGTATGCGATAAAAAATAACCACTTTGACTGCTTACAATATGCATTTGAACATGGTGCAGAACAAGCCGATCCAGGAGGATTTGGCATATGGGATATAGAGGAGGATTATGCTGGTAGTGACATCGGCATGGCGGCCAGAAATGGCAACTTTGCAATGCTAAAGTATATCGTCGAAGTAATGAAGCGGGAAATAGGTGAAAGATACGCTTTTGACGACGACGAAGGAGACATGGAGGGATGTGATGCCGCAGCAAGTGGCTCTCTGGAGTGCTTGAAGTACATCCATTTTCTTCTCGAAGCGAAAGGATACCCATTTCTAGGACAAGCGTGCATTGACGCTGCCAGATACGGTCATCTCAGTTGCCTGCAATATGTCGTAGAAAACGCGAAGATGACGTTGAAGGAAAGCGCAGAGATACTTTCCGAAGCGTGTGCAGAAGCGAAAACACACAAACGTTATACATGCCTCGAATACTTAAGGTCTCTACTTAAGCACAATTGATCTCCCAGTCGCTCCAAAAACGCGATTGCTTTCAGAGAAAACAAAATTACATAGAAACATACATTTGCTTTACAAAAGAGAGAGACATACGCACGCACATCTGCTACACTAAATCTCTAGGTGAGCCTATCGATGACCGATTTTTTCTGATCGCCTTTTTCTCCTCCTCCTCCTCCTCCTCCTTTTTCCTGCTGCCGCTGCTCTTTGTTACTATCGTTCTTATCCCCCTGTTTCTTCTTTTGCATTCTTCTTTTTTGCTTCTTGGTTGGCTTACCTTGCCCGTGCTGCGATTGTTGCTTCTGTTGCTGATTCATCGGCTGCATGTTCTGTTGCTGTTGCCTCAAACTACCGTTCGTAAACTTCTCTCTATTCCGTTTCTTATTCTGTTTCTTCTGTTGTTGTTGTTGTTGTTGCTTCTGCTGCCGTTTTACGTTCTTTCCCCATGTCGGCATCAACTTTGGCCACTTATTCACGGTCGATGTCGTCGTTGGCTTCTCCCCCTCTTCTTCTACCTTCTTCTCTTCCTCTTCCTCCGGCGGCGGCGGCGTCTCGATCCTCTCCATCCCCAACAACCCGTCCTCTTCCTTCCTCCTCTCCTCTTCCTCTGCCTCCTTCCCAGCCTCCTCAAATTTCTGCACGTGATATTCGCACTCGTCCAAAATCAAGCTCTCGAAGCACTCCTTCTCTCGCCATCGCTCGATGTTCCTTCGCACCCTCTCCAACTGCTCCGTCCGACACTCGCATATCTTTTCCACCAACACTGAAATCTCAATCGCAAATCTCTGTCGGTATAAGCTCGCAATTTTTTCATTCTCGTGCATAACCAGCGAGCTAATCACGTACATCATGGATGGCCTGTATTTCGGTTTCATCGTTTGCGAGTATTTTGAAACGATGTTGACGATTGATTTGTATCTCTTCGAAGCGTCGTTGATTGCTAAATCCGTCAGCGAATCCAATTGGTCTTTGGACCCGGACTTTAAGGTTTTAATTTGGTGTATGAAGTTGCGTTCCCAGTGCATATCATCACCTGGCCCCGCAGATGATGATGGTGCCATGTCGTGTAGTCGTCGCTCGGTCATTTTATGCGTTTGTGTGTCTTGCGTGTAGAGTAGTATAAGGTTAATCAGTGACTTTTCCGCGTAAATCAAGTGACGAAAAGGATGAATTCGGGGAAAAACAACACCACAAATTTAACCGCTTTTGTGTGATAAAGTGATAAAACACTACTCCACTACTGCGCCTGCGTTTAATCTCCTCTCTAGATGATGAAGCGGGCAAGAAAAACGACTCGACCGTGGCGGTGGTCGTCTTGTGAAATCTCCTCCTTCTAAAAGTGATGACGACGGCGATGTTTGAAGAAGCAAAAACAAGAATAACGAACAGCTACTCCGGATGGCAACCAGAACCGGACCGGGATTTCGTCAAAGAAGTACTCTTAAACGAGTGCGAAGAGAATCCAAATTCGTTTCGAGAGGAAATTATCAACACGCGAACGCCGTGTAAACTCATCGGAGGGTTTAAGGAGACAGAATTTGAGTGCCTCTCCAGTTGGTCGAACGCGTATTTGCGAGAGAAGTGCCGAGAGGAAACGGAGACGGTCATTGTTGAGGT
>Ga0257106_1000508_pt1 | contig 22905 bp, 20 predicted proteins | sample LP_taG_3_FD_190177 | JGI IMG/M metagenome (GOLD analysis project Ga0257106, IMG submission 190177) | Marine microbial communities from Northeast Subartic Pacific Ocean, Canada - LP_J_2011_P26_10m | ecosystem: Environmental > Aquatic > Marine > Oceanic | place: Canada: Northeast Subartic Pacific...
CGTTCGCGCCCCCCCCCATCATCCCACGCTGACCCCGAACCCTCCCATCGACCACCAGGATGACCTCATCAACTTCAAGGTCAACTCCATCCGCAGCGACAAGGCGCTCCCCATGGAGTACTACAAGCTCCCTTACTGCCAGCCCGATCACATCGTCTCCTCCGCCGAGAACCTCGGCGAGGTTCTTCGAGGCGATCGCATCTTCAACTCGCTGTACCAGATCCAGATGCGACTCGACGAGCGGTGCAAGGTGGTCTGCCGCGTCGTCGCCCTCACACCGCCGCAGGTTAAGCAGATCCACGAAGCCATCGAGTACGAGTACCGGTGAGTCTATTTTTTATTTCCGTATGGGCAATTGTACTGACGGCACTTGTGTTTTGTTTACAGCGTGAACATGATCCTCGACAACCTCCCCGCGGCGGAGGTTCGACAACACCTCGACGAAACAGGCGCGCCCGTGATCAACGAAGAGACGGGACTGCCTCGCAAGTACTACGAACGCGGCTTCCCCGTCGGCATTAAAGTGAGCGAGTCCGAGGATGGCCCGCACTCCTTCTACATCAACAACCACGCGAGGTGAGTTTCTTTTTATTTCCGTACGGGCAATTAGTGTGACATGACGCCGTATTTTTCTAATCGTGTTTTGCTAATCGTGTTTTTTTAACAGGTTCACCATCCTCTACCACCGCGACCCCGACACCGACCTCGCTCGCATCGTGGGGTTCGAAGTCGAACCCGCCTCCGTCCGGCACCAGTACGACCGCTGGGACGACGCCTCGCCGAGGCTCAAGACGTGCGCGGGCAACGCGGACGAGCCGCACCCGCTCGGAGAATCCCCACAGCTCGTCTCCGCGGGTGAAGAGATCGGTGCGTTTCTCCTATTTATTTAGAACCTATTTATTTCCGCCGTACGGGCGATTAGTGTGCTGACGTCTCGTGTTTTGTGTTACAGTCTTCACCTACGACGTGGTGTTCAAGTCATCCCCCGTGCGCTGGGCGTCTCGATGGGACACCTACCTTCAAACCCAGGACCGCGAGATTCACTGGTTCTCGGTGGTGAACAGCATGATGATCTTACTGTTCCTCTCCGGGATGGTGGCGATGATCATGATCCGCACGTTACGAAGGGACATCACGCAGTATAACCAGCTGGAGACGGTGGAGGAAACCGCTGAGGAGACTGGGTGGAAGCTGGTACACGGCGACGTGTTCCGCCCGCCCCCCGCGCCCGGCGCCCTCTCCGTCTGCATCGGCACCGGCTCCCAGCTCCTCGGCATGACGTTCGTCACCATGGTCTTCGCAGTGCTCGGCTTTCTCTCCCCGGCTAACCGCGGCGGGTTGATGACGGTACGTCTATTTCAATTCTCGCACAGGCAATTAGTATGACTGACGAAGAGTGTTTTGTTTTGTTCACAGGCTATGCTTACGCTCTTTGTCTTCATGGGTGTCGTCAACGGTTACGTCACCGGTCGCATGCTCCGGGGGTTCGCGCTGACGGACTGGACCGGCCACACGGCGAAGACGGCGCTCGCGTTTCCATCCGTCGTCTTTGGCGTGGTGTTCGCGCTCAACCTGCTGATCTGGGGCCGACGCAGCGCCGCGGCTGTTCCATTCGGTGCGTGTCTTTTTATTTCGAGTTTTTTTTTATTTCGAGTTTCTTTTTATTTACGTACGGGCAATTGTAATGACGTATTCTGTTTTTCCTTTTAACAGGCACCCTCGTCGCTTTGCTCCTGCTGTGGGGCGCCATCAACACGCCGCTGGTGTACGTCGGCTCTTACTTTGGCTTCAAGACGACGCCGCCGGAGACACCCGTGCGTACGAACAAGATCCCGCGGCAGGTCCCGCCTCAGCCGTGGTACATGTCGCCTTGGTTCAGCGCCCTGGTCGGCGGAGTACTTCCCTTCGGCGCGGTTTTCATCGAGCTGTTTTTCATCCTCACGTCCATGTGGCTGCACCAGACGTATTACATCTTCGGCATTCTCTTCCTTGTGTACGTCATACTGGTGCTGACGTGCGCGGAGATCACGATCGTGCTTTGTTACTTCCAGCTGTGCGGCGAGGACTACAGGTGGTGGTGGCGGTCTTTTTTCACTTCTGGAAGTTCCGCGTTGTACGGTGAGTTTATTTATTTTTGGTTATTTTTGGTTATTTTTGGTTATTTACGTATGGGCAATTGTACTGACGTCGTGTTTTGTTTTGCAGTGTTTTTGTACAGCGCGTTTTATTTCGCCACGAAATTGGACATCACCCGGACGGTTCCCACGATCATGTACTTTTGCTACATGGGCTTGTTGTCGTTGGGTTTCTTGATGATCACCGGCACGGTGGGGTTCGTGTCGTGCCTCGGGTTCGTTCGCGCCATCTACGGCTCCGTGAAGATCGACTGACGTTAGCTACTAGACGAGTGCGATGTAATGTTATCGATGATTTCACGATGAGCTCACGTAGTATTAAGTTGGCGGTGAGCTAATATTGGCAGCCGCGATGTTGGAGTGAGTAGGCGCGTCGCTTACTCGTAGATCCAGGCCTTGGCGGTGTGCTCGTAGTTGGTGACGCCCTCGGGGAACCAGAGGCCGATCTCGTGCTGCGCGGACTCGACGGCGTCGGAGCCGTGGATGACGTTGCGGCCGAGCTCGATGCAGAAATCGCCTCGGATGGTGCCGGGCTCGGAGGCGCTGTCGGATGATGGATGGGGGTGACGGGACGGGGACGTCAGCGGCGGTGAAGGGTCATCATGGGCGGTGGGTTCGGGTCGATACGAGTCATCGGTGGCTCGTGAGGGTGCCGGGACGCGGATGGCGTCGCGGGCGAAGGGAAAGAGGGGTCGCCGCGCGCCCGCGATCGCGCGCTCGAAGCGGCGGAAAAGGCGGCGGCGCGGCGAGGGGTCCGAAAGATTTATTCCGAGATGACGATCGGAGGGTACTCACAGAGGGTTGGTGGCGCCGATGATCTTGCGGCCGGTCTTGACGACCTCCTTACCCTCCCAGACCATGCACACGACGGGGCCGGAGCACATGTAGTCGACGAGGTCGCCGAAGAAGGGCTTGGAGGAGAGATCGGCGTAGTGCTTCTCGGCGTGGGCCTTCTCGGTCTGCATCATCTTCATGCCGCGGAGGAAGAAACCCTTCTGCTCGAAGCGCTGGATGATGGTGCCGACGAGGCCGCGCTGGACGCCGTCGGGCTTGATCATGATGTAGGTCTGCTCGGTGGACATTTTTGTCGAGTGTGTCGTGTGTGGTGTGGTGTGAGTGGTGGAATCACGCGTGCCGATCGAAAAAAGCAAAGTCGGAGAAAAATTCCAATTCTAATTTAACCCCAAATAGGTCCGATACATGACTGTTCTTCGGTGCAGAATCCAACGGAGCAATTCTGGCCAGTCGCTCGGAATCGGCGCGACGGTTCAAAGCGAGATATATTCTTCCCGAACGCACGCGCGGCTCTTCACTCTGCTCCGTGCGTACACACGGGCGACTCAGTCGACCGCACTCGAACACCGAACGTGATGGGTCTCGGTGCGTTCCTCAAGGGTGCCGTCAAGGGCGTCAAGGGCGCCGTCAAGAAGATCCTCCCCAAGAAGGACTCCAACTCCGAGGGTGGATCCCCCGCGCCTTCCCCATCCGCGCCCCTCATGAACTCCGCCTTCGTCTTCATCAAGCCCCACGCCAACACCCGCGCGGTGCAGGACCTCGTCGTCGCCAAGCTCACCTCCAAGCGCGTCAAGATCCTCTCCGAGGGCGACATCGCCGCCGCAAAGATCGATAAAGACAAGCTCATCGACCAGCACTACTACGCAATCGCGTCCAAAGCCACGCTCCTCAAACCCGATCAGTTACCAGTCCCGGAAGACAAGTTCGAGCAGAAGTTCGGCATCGCGTGGAAACAGGCGCTCGCCGACAAGCGCGTGTACAACGCCATCGACGCGTGCACTAAGCTCGGAGTCGACGCCGACGGCCTCGACGCCAAGTGGCAGGCGGCTAAGCAGGCAGGCGGTGAGTTTATTTGTATTTGTATTTGTATTTGTATTTGTATTTTTATTTCCACGTGGGCAATTAGAGTGACGTCGTGTTTTCTTTACAGACATGGAGAAATTCGGCGGTGGCTTTTACGGCGCCAAGCTCGAGGGCGGCATCTTCGTCTTCAACGGCTTCTTCATGACCATGCGCTCCGCCTTCGTCGCCCCAGGCGCGTCCATCCACTACTACGTCGTGGAGTGGGACCCGAAGGACTTGAAGTGGTCCGAGTTTCGTGGCGATCTGTTGGGCCCCACCGATCCGGCGCAGGCAAGTTTATTTTTATTTACGTATGGGAAAATAGGCTGACATCGTTTTTTTTCATCACAGGCGCCGCTCGCGTCTCTTCGCGGGGAGATTTTCGCGGAGTGGAAGGCACTCGGGTTGCCCAACGAGCCGTTCACGGGCGAGAACGGCGTGCACGCGTCCGCGTCGCCCCTCGAGGGCCTCGCGGAGCGCGCCAACTGGCTCAAGGCGTCCGTCTCCAAGGACGCTTTCGGTAAGTGCGTGTTGGCGAAGGGCGTGCCGAGGAAGACCCTGGATTCCTGGTTCGTGGATCCGCGGGTGTCTCACCCGGGCGGCAAGGGCAGCGTGTTCGACCTGCTCGAGGACATGGACGCGGATGAGTGCCTCGCCGCGATGCTCACCGTCGATCGCTGAACGCCGGGGAAGGTCTGCGTTGAGAGCCGGCTGTAGCCGAAGGTTTCAAATTTATTAATCCAAGCGAGTTGCGTTGCGATTTCGTTTCGGGGGAAATCTATAAATCCCGTCGGCGGCGGCCATAGCTCCGCGCGCCTCGCTTCCTCAGGGCGAGTCTCATCACACCGCGCGTGACTCGACCGGGACATCGCGTCGTCCTCGCACTCTCTCGATCCGCTTAAGTTCGATACCGAAGATACGAACATGACGGACGCCGACCTCGACGCGGTCGCGGCTCGGCAGCTCGAGCTCCTGCTCGCGCCGCCGACGGATGAAGCTGCCGCTTCCTACTACGACAGCCTCCTCCTGCCAAACAATCCAGGCCACGGCGACGTCACCGTGGCGCGATCGGACACGTACCGAGGCCGCGGGTTGTTCGCGGCGCGGGACTTTACCGAGGGCGAGCGCGTGCTGCGCGAGCCGCCGCGCGTGGGCATCCAGCAGGAGCACAATCGATGCGACGCGCTCGTGTGCGCGGAATGCTTCCGGTACGTCGGCTCCATCGAGCGTCAGATCGCCACGCGCTTGCTCCACGACTCCCACAAAGACGCGTGCGAGGGCGTGGTGGATCGCCGGGTCCTGGAGGAACTCCAGAGCGGCGTCAAGTCCCTCCCGGACTCCCGAGATTTTCCAATGCCCGAATGCTTCGAATGCCACGGGGGATGCGACCGAAACGTGTACTGCTCTGACGCGTGCACGTCCAACGCGTGGTCCAGGCACGAGAGGCACCTCTGTGTCGGACCCGTGGGTGGCGAACGGGGCCTCGCCGCGACCGCGTTCGTCAACCACGCCAAAGAAACAAACGATATCTTCCCGCTCGCCGCTCGAGTTTTACTCGAAACCGCTCACCGCGCCGAACTCAACCGCTTCGCCGCCGTCGCGAAAGCGAAGGCTTCTAATAACGGCTCTGCCGAAATCGAGCCGGAAATCGACGTGGACCGATGTCTGAACGACGCGTGGCGCCCCTACGCCGTAGCGCACAAAGGTATCTGGTGGGAGGAGGTGTCACGGCCCGCGGACGTCGCGGCGGGCGCCGCCGAGGTCGAGTTTCGAAATTCGATGAAGGAAATCGCGGTGGAATCCCTCGACTTGTTAAAGCAAGTCTTGGCGCACTCCGACCCGGCGATGCACGCGCGTTACCCCGGGCTGTTTACCATCGACGTGTACGCGCGGGTCATCGGCATGTTCGAGCTGAACAACCTCGAAATCGCGGTGGCGTCGCACGTCGAGGATTACTTTTTGGCGATTGACGACAAGTACGCGGATGATTCACCCGAGCGGAAAGTCACCGGACCGCTTCTAGACGCGTTGGACGTCGGGTACTGCACCCCGTGCGAGGGCACCGGGTTCTTCGCGCTGCAATCGTGCCTGAACAGCGACTGCGATCCGAACGTCACGCCGTTGAAGGATGACGACGACAGGGACGGCGCCTGCGTGCTGGTACGATTCTTCTTTTTAATCATCGTATGGGAATTTAGAGATTGACTGTTTTGTTGTGGACAGGTTGCCAAGCGAGATATCAAGGCTGGCGAGGAGCTCACGATGTGCTACGTGGACGAAGGCGGGGACGTGGCGACGAGGCGGGCGGAGTTGCGTGACTACGGGTTCGAGTGCGCGTGCGAGCGGTGCGTCCGGGAGGCAGCCGGGCTCGGTCAGGCGCGCCGCGGAGGCAAGACCAAATGAACGTGAAGAAGAAGATTCGGGCCTTACTTGAGCGTAGCGCTAATAACTCTTAAGAGTCTTACATTTACGGATGTGTAGAAGACGTCGCGTCCCGTGGTTTGTTACACTCGATCCCGTCGATGACTCGCGAGACTTTCTAATCACTCGTGACGTACTTGTACCCCCAAAACCCGGCACTCATTTCGTCGCCAAAGCTTTCCGGCCCGCGGCTCCCTTGAGCATGTTCTTGATCGCCGCCAATTCGCTCCGTTCATCCAACGCAGCCTTCAGGTCCTTACGCAACGCATCCGCCTCCTCCCGCGCCGCGTGCGCCGCCGCCCGCGCCGCCTCCAGCTTCGTCCCCATCTCCCGCTCACGTCGCGCGGACGCATCCGCGTCCTTCTCGACGTCGGCGATTCTATCCACCAGGTAGTTGTACGGCTGGCTCGCGTCAACCGCCCGGGATTTGGCGCGTCGAACCTCGGACTCGAGCTCGTCGCATTTGGCGACCGCGGCGTCGCGCGATGCCTCGGTAGCGGCGAGCGTACGCTCCAGCTCGTTGACGCGACGTCCGAGCGCGACGGACTGTTGCAGGCGCCGGCGAAGCGAAGCGGGGACGGCGCCGGACAGAGCGTTTAAGCCGTCGATGGAGGAACCTGAACCGACACCTGTGGAACCTGAACCGGCGCCAATGGAACCTGAACCGACGTTTTCTTTACCCGCCGCCTGGCGCAGGACGGCTTCGTCGAGCTCGCGCTCCAGTCCTTCGTAGTGCGACAGACGCGCCGCCATCTCCGCGATTGACATGTCACTCTCCGTTCGCGTTCGATTCGCGTTGGATTCGAGTTGCAAATATTGCGACTCGAGCAGCCTGCACTTCTTCGTGAGCGTCTCGCACTCGATGCGGAGCACCTTGGCGACGGAGGATGCCTCGCCGTGTAGCATGGACACGCGCTCGAGCTCCATGGACTTCATCCGGAGTTGTCCGGAGAGTTCCGCGTGCGACACGTCGGCGTTTTTCTGCGATTGACGGTGCGACGTCAGGAGATCGTCGTAGCCCTTGCGGAGGTCGACGAGATCCCGGCGCGCGACGTGCGCGTCCGCGACGGCGGCGTCGCGCAGGTCGCGAAGCGCGCGTATCTCCCGGTCCCTCGCGCTGGTGTGTTCCTCGCGAAGCCGCGAGAGGTCTTCGCCGGCTTTCGTCTGCAGGCGCTCGATCTCGGCGACGAGCCTTTGCTCGTGTTTGTCGGTGAGCTCCGCTTGGCCCGTGGCGAGCTTCTCTAAGAGTTCGTCCCTGTGCGTACGTAACCCCCGGGCCTTCTCGCGGAGCCGGTCCTCCTCTTCCTCCCACTTGCGCTCGCGCTCGCGCGCGGCGTCAACCTCGCGCGAGAGGTACGCCTTGTCCTGCATCAAGAGTTCGCACTGATGCCTGCGCGACTCCATCTGCGACGCAAGCGTGTGCTTCTCCTGGCGTAGGATCTTCGTCTCGGACACGGCGCCCGCGGCTTCCTTCTCAGCCTCCGCGGCGCGCTTGGTGAGCCGGTCCACCGTGGCGGCGACCTCGTCGTACATGGCGCCCTTGGCGCTGAGCACCTCCACCTTGACCAGCGCGTCCTCGAGGTCTCGGCCTAGGCGATCGCATCTGCGAGAAAGGGCTTCGCGATCGGCGGAGGATTCGCGATTGTCCGCGTCGACGGACGACGTCACGCGCTTGAGGTCGCGCTGCATCCGCTTGTTGTCGACGTCGAGGCGCGCGTTCGCATCCTTGAGCGCGTCGCGCTCGAGCCTGCAGACGTCCAGGTTCTGTCGAAGATCCGCGGTTTCTTGGTGCACGCGTAGCATCGCAAACTCCGGGAGCGAGAGGTCATCCTGGCGCCGTCGCGTGAGCTCCTGCATGCGCTCGGTGGAGCACGTCAGCACGGCGAGCTCGTCCTTCGCGGACACGATGGCCTCGCGGAGGGGCGGCGCGAGGCGTTCGAGCTCCGCCTGCTTGTCCTTGAGGAGCTTCACCGCGTCCATCATGCGTCCGCGCTCGCGGTCAAACTCGGCATCTTTCATGCGCAGACGCTCCTCGGCGCGCTCGTCCTTGCGGCGCACCTCCTCCACGAGCTGCGCGAGGCGTTCCTGGAGCTTCGCGGTCCTCGCGGCAACCTTCGCGTCGAGCTTCGAGTCGCTTCCCCCTCCCGACGCGAGTCGGTCGAGGTTGTCGAGGTCGAGGTCGGAATCGTCATCAGAAAATGAGCTCACGTCGTCGTCGTCGCTTCCGAGGTCGAGGTCGGGAAGGGGCTCGTCGAGCGCGGCGCCGGATTTGTTGAGCTCGCCGAGCAGCTTCTCCAGGCGTTCCTTGTGCTTTCCCATCGCGGCGTCAGTACCACACACTCCAACGACCGGGGGTGGCGGGGGATACGCGCGTCGGGCGATGGGGCGATGGGTCGCGGGCGTTCAAAATGTCGACTTTTTGTGAGAGTGGATTTTTGAATTTTATCAGGATGTGCGAATTTAAAACGTGCCGTGTTTGGTGTGAACGCCAGTCATGAGACTCCAATCATCAGAACAGCCCGGCTTTCTTCTTCGCAGCCTGCCTCTTCCACAGCGGCATCGCGTCGAACACCGATCGCTCCATCCCGAACACCTCCACGAACTCACCAGCGCCCAGGTAACTCTCCTTGCGTTCCATGTCAATCCCGGAAGACCCGTCCATCGCGGCTAGCTCGGCTTTTGAGAAAGTTACCGTGCCCGCCGGTTTATCCACGGTGGCGACTCTGGAAGCTTTGGAAGGCACCCCGGGGGTTGCCGAGGGTGCCGAGGGTGCCGAAGTTGAGACCGGTGACGCGTTACCTCCGATCGCGGACCCTCCGTTCGCGTTTGATTCAGGGGCTTTCGACCCGGGCGTCGAGCGGAGCTTCGGCATCTGGAACGTTTTGTCGGACGAAGACCCCGGATCCGCCTTCGTGCTCGGCGTCACCTTCTTCAGCGCGGGGGACGCGAACGACGGCTCCTTCGGCTCCTTCTCCTTCGCCGCCGCCAGCTTGGCCTCGTACGGATCCACGAACCCGACGCCGTTCTTCACCGAGTGGTCCCAACCGATGAAGTTGCTGGTAAACGCTGGGGGTTCGCGTCCCGATTGAATCTCATTAACCGGACACTCCGGATCACGTCCATCGCGTGTCACGCACGCGGCCACGTACGCCGCCGCGAGCGCTCGCGCCTCGTCGATCTCGTTCGCGTTGGCGTCAGCACCGATCCACACGAAAACCTCGGCGTACGCGTCGAGGAGCATGACGTCGTCGAGGCACAAGTCGTCTTGGCAAAAGTTGAAAATCTCTTCGCACGCCGCGCCGACGCCGCCGACGGACGCGTCGCACACCTGAAACAGCCTCGGCTCCTGCGGCATTTGGTACCCTTCCGCGAACTCCGCGTACGGCTTCTTACCGCCGATCTGCGCCCAGAACGCGTCTGGTTCTGATCCCTCGTCCACGACTTCCACCTGCGACGGCGCCAAGCCGACGGCGGGCGCCACGACGGAACTCGCGATGACCTGTAAACAAAACACGTCGTCAGTCGAATTGCCCATATGGACATAAAAATAAACTCACCTCGGCGCACGATCGCTCATCCCCAGAGCTACCGCGTCCGTTCCAAGCAAACACCCTGGACTTACCGTCCAGACTCGAAATCTTCCCGCCGTCCAGCGCGAGTACGAAGCAATCGCCAGAGTTGAGCGCGGATGCATCGGAGGCGACTGTACACAAAACGAAAACACACGTGTCAGTCTAATCGCCCGTACGGAGATACAAATAGAGATGCGGAGATGTAAAAATATAACTCACCTTGCACCGCTCGCGTGTTGACGTCGTCGGTGCCCCGGACGTGAAACAACGCGACGCCGGCTGATTCTGATTCAGCTGACGTGTCCTTCTCGTCGGTGTTCCGGAACCCGCCGGCGACGCCCCCGCTCCTGACCACCATCCGCCCCTTGAACAAGGAATAGAAGTGGTCGGGTTCTTTTGACATCGGTACCCTGATGATGGGAACCTGTCCGCCCAACGAGTCGGAGAGGGCGGTGGCGAGCAGCGCGCTCGCGCCCTTCTCGTCCGCGGTGCTGTCGCGTCCTTGCCAGAAGTAAATCACGTGGTCCTTCTTGCCGGCGCCGTAGTCGTACTGGACGATGTAAGAGTCGCCGGCGTGGAACGTACCGTGCGATGATTGGTCGAGAAGGACCTTGTCGAACTTTTCAATCTTCCAGATTGTCAGATCGCCACTCGCGCCGTCGTCGAACGTACGGCCGCGGTCCTGGTCCTTCACCGGGGTCCCAGCCGCCATCGCGTCGACGTCGATCGCCTTCTTCGTTCGTTTGGGCTTGACGGGCGGCTGGCCGGCATTAACGACGGGGGCTGACCACCGGTGAAACGCCTGCAAACAAAACACGACGTCAGTCTAATCGCCCGCACGAAAATAAAAATAAACTCGCCTGCTTGAACAGCGGCGGCTCCGTCCCTTCCTTCACAATCTTGACGGGCGCGGTTGGGGGAAGACCTGCGGTGGCGACGAACGCCGTCGCCGTGGACATGGCGTTCTTGCGCTCCGCCGCACTGGCGCCTTTGCCCACCCACGCGTACACGCACCCCCCGGCGACGAGGACGTAAACGTCATCTGTCGTCAGAGACTCTCTCGTCAACGGGGAATCCAGCACTTGCGATGTGGTCAACACGCCGCTCTCGTCGGTGACGCGGTGGAGATGGACGGTGCCCGACGCGGTGTTTGCCACTGCGTCGTCGTCGCCGCCTTCCTCCGCGGACTTGATCGCCGGGATGGGCTGTTAACGATGAACAAAACGCAACGTCAGTCTAATCGCCCGTACAGACCATTGCCAAAAATTGCCAAAAATTGCAAAAAATTGCCAAAAAATAAAGAGAAACGCACCGAGCTCGGATCGACGCCCAGCGCTTGGAAGAAATCGTCGACGCCGTCGACGTCGCGGCCGTCGTTTTCGTCGATGGCTAAAACCTCGCACTTACCCCCCCGCTCCTCGTCCTTGATGGCGAGGAGCACGTCCAGGGCCTTGGACCGCTCGCGCCTCGAAGCGCCGGATCCGTTGAACTGGATCAACTTTTTTCCCAAATCTAAGATGAAAACGTCGCCGCCGTTGAGGGATTCGATACACAGCTGTGCGGACATGACGCGGACGCTTCTGTTGCCCTTGACGTGCAGCAACCGCACGTCGTGCGCGTCCCTGTCCACCTTATTGAACGCGGAGTCCACGCCGCCGTCGAGGTATCGAACGCCGTTTTTGAAGAGTTGCAAAAACTCGGTGCTTTCGCACCCTTGGCATTCGCGGAACTGGGTGGGCAGATCGCCGAGGAGCTGGTCGAGCTCGACGGTGAGCAGCGCGGCGGCGCCGCGCTCGTCCTGGGAGGAGTCATCGCCGAGCCAGAAGTGCGCGTTCATGGCCATCTGACCGGTGCGCTCCGTGAAGGTGTGCAGGATGATGTAAGAATCCCCGGAGAAGAATTTGCCGGACGTCACGTCCTCCTGCTTCACCGGCTTCATGGCCTCGATGCGCCATATCTCCACCCCAGGGGCCTGGCCCGCGCCGGCGAAAAGCTCCGCGGCGGACATGGATGATTGGGACTTGAGTGACGCGTGTGAACCTTGCGTGGGATGAGACGGGTTCATCGTCAGGCGTGATCGCTTCATTCGCTGGGCACCGCTGGGCACCCGTGATGATGATCTGAGAGACGGCTCTGGGGCGCGGGCGCGATACGGCGGGTTCCGGGGCGACGCGTGGAGACGGACGGCATGGGACGCACCTCGAGGCTTGTGGTGGCACAGCTGGCGATGAGCGAGGTGCGCGTGACCTCTCGATGCGACCCGTGCGGCTCGCGATCTGTGAGCGTCCTCTCCGAGGAGATCGTTCGACAATTTCTTTTTCATCTTTGTTGTTAGCCGTATCGAGTCATCACATCGCGTCAGTGTCCTCATGCGCGACCTTCGGGAGGGTTCGGGAGGCGCGGACGTCGACCCTCTACGCGTCGCGACCCTCGCGGGGTTCGCCGTGACCTTCGCCATGGCCGCCGCGCTCCGACAACGCAGGACGAACAACGCAGCGCAGGCCGACGACGACGACGACGAGCCCGCGGCGGCGAGGCCCAGGTCACGGGCATCGAAATCGGCGAAATCTTCGAGCACCGACGCCACCCGCTCGAGCCTTCGTCATCGGGGCGTCGTCATCGCGCTCCTCGCGGCGGTCCTCGGCTCGCTCCTCGCGTACATCGCGCGCGACCGCATCCCGTTCCCGACATCGCTGGGTAAACCCGACCCGGTGCGCGCCACGGTACGCGCGCTGTCCGCCGTCAATCGCCTCGCGCCCGCCCCGCCCAGGTCCTCCATAGGCGGCGATCGATGCGCGGGGTACGATGACACAGCTGTGCGCCCCATCCTCGGCGCGTACAACGACGGCATCCCCGGGGTCCCCACCGCCGTCGCGCTCGGCGATATCGACGGCCTGGTACCCCAAAACGCGGGCGACGACGTACGGGACCTGGTCCGGCAAGGCCTCGCCATGCGATTCGGATTCAACTGCGACGAAGCTCGAAGGAACTTTGTCGCCGCCGCGGAACTGGCCGCGGAACGAGACGGCGTGGGATGCGCGGTGTGCCTGTGGGGCATCGCGCGGTCGCTCATGCCGGACGTCAACAACTACAAGACGTCGCGGCATTCGCGCGACGCCGCGCGCGCCGCGCTCGCCGCGGCGGAGGGCGCCATCATCGACGGGCATCAATCTCAATCATCCGACGAAGAATTCCAAAAGAGATCCAAAAAGCTCACAGCGCTGGTGGCGTCCGCTCGAGCCTTCTTCGGCACACACGAACCGAGCGACGGCGACTCCGAGTCCGCACAGCTGGCGGCGCACGAGCGCTACCTCACTCACTTGTACCGCGCGGTCAGTTCCGGGGATGATGAGTTCGCATCCGACGCGGATTTGTTAGCGTTGGCGGGGGAGGCGGCGATGAACTTGACCCCGTGGCGATACTGGTAAGTTCATTTTAATGCTTGTACGGGCAATTCGTGTGACGTTGACGTTATGTTTTGTTTACAGGCGTCGCGACGGGAGTTACGCGAATCCGGACCCTGACCCGAGACGTAAACCGGAGCCCAAGCGCGTGAAACACACGCCGCCGCGGGACGTGCTGGGGAACTGGGTCGGGTCGGCCGCGGGGCAGGGTGCCGAGGGGGGTGCCGACGGGGGTGCCGACACAGCTGTGCGAGCGGACGCGGATGACAATAACTCGGTCACCACCTTCGGTATCGAGGACGAGGTTGAGGAACGAAAGAGCGAGGGGGCTCACACGGCGGAGGCGCTCACCGCGCTCACCTCCGCGCTTCGCATCAAGCCCGGGCATGTACTCGCGGCGCACATGCTGGTGCACCTCACCGAGTCGCTCCCGCCGCCCAAGCTGCGTCGAGCGGTCGACGGCGAGGCTTCATTCGACGGTTCAGGCGCCGAGATGCCGAATGTGATGAACGACACTTTTCCAGTCATCGCAGAGGAGGATTCGTATCTTACCGCTGCGCTGGGCGAAACCGCGGCGGACGCGCTCGCGTCGTTGATACCGCACGCGGGTATATCCCCGCACCTCGTGCACATGGCGGCGCACAACTACGTCCGCGTCGGGCGTTGGCGGGACGCGGTGAAGGTGTCCAAAGCGGCGACGGCCGCCGATGCAAAAATGCGAAGTAATTGTTTATACCCCTACGGCGGCGATCACGACGCGGCCATGCTCGTCGCCGCCGCCGCCATGGGCGGCGACAGGGACGTCGCCGTGACACACGCGCAGCATCCTGGTGGTAAAGGCGGGGCGGCTGACTCGTACGCGGGGATAACCACCGGGTTTTATCCCGCGTCCAAGTTGCTGATGCACGCGAGGTGAGTTTAACCATAATCTTTGTACTTGTGATATGGGCAATTAGTTTGGAGGCTTTATGTTTTGTTTAACTCTTATTACAGGTTTGGCGAGTGGGACGAGATTGGCCAGATGGCGGATGAAGCCGAGGCGAATCGTGTGGCGATTACCCAGGAGTACATCGACGCCAACCCGGACGGCTTAACCAACGCCGAGCGGTGGACGTGGAGGGTGAGTGACAGTGGGTGGGGCCGCGCGATTTGGGCCTATGTCCTGGGTCTATGGACCACCAAGGACGGCGTGGAGCCGATGTATCCGGATGACGAGTTTCCGGAGCCTCCAGAGCCGACACGTGTCACCGACACGTGGCGCGAAATCACCGGCCTGGAGTGGATCGACCACCTCCGCAAGGTGACCGTCAACAAGATCACCGACGCGGACGAACACGCGGTCGTGCCGGGGCTAACGGCCAGGGACGCGAAGAGGTACGTTTATTTTCATTTCCGTATGGGCAATTGGAGTGATGACATCGTGTTTTTTTCACAGCCCGTTTGAACACTTTTCTCCTTTTTGCCCTTGGAAGCGCCAAATCGCGTCGATCATGGTGGAGACTGTCCAGGCTGCGTACGTCGTGAAAGGCGAGTACACGCCGAGTAAACGTGACATGGCGAAGTATCACCTGCAGACGGCGGCCAAGGCGTACGATCAGCTGCCGTATTTCGAACCGGAGCACCACTACCTGCCCCCGCGGCAGTGCCTCGGGGAGTTTTTCTTGAGAACGGTGAGGAGTTTATTTTAATCCTTGTACGGGCAATTAGTGTACTGACGTCGTGTTTTTTTAACAGGGTGACTTCGCAAATGCCTACAAACAGTTCGCCAGGGATCTAGACAGGGACCACCCGGAGAACCCGTGGTCGCTGTCCGGTCTCGAACGCGCGTCCCAGCGGACGTTCGGGACGACGAGCGCGTGCAACGAGGTGTTCACGCCGTGATTCAGACTGATAGAAGGTAACGACCAAAGTCCCTATGGCGTTGTGATGGATTTAATTTTGAATGGATACATCAAACTAACACTAAACGCCACCCGCGCTTTACTTCTTCGCGCCCGTTTGCGATCGACCCGCGAGCTCCTCCTGGCACGCCATCAACCGCGTGCGAAGCCCCGTCGCCGTCTCCACCGCGTCGCTCGCCTCTTTCCTCAACGCGCGCGCCTCCGCCTCGGCCCTCGTCCTCACAACTTTGACTTCGTCTTGGAACCTCATACGAATTGCGTCGACCGTCTGCGCCGTCTCCCGCCTCGCGTACGCCGCGTCGTCGGCGTACGCCTCGCGCATGCGCACCAGCTCCTCCCGTAGTTCGTGAAACCCGGCATCCGCGGCCGCCTTGACCTCGTTCAAAGCGCGTTGCGATTGATCGCACTTCTTCGTGATGTCGACCAGCCGTCGCTCCGCTTTGAGCGCTCGTTGCGTGGCCAGTTCGGCGCGCATCTCGGCGTCGTGCGCCATCCTCCGCGCCTCCTCCGTCGTCAACTCGAGCTCCACGCACCGCCTGCGAAGCGCGTCGGCTGACATCTTGTTGAGCTCCTCGGATTCGCACCGCCAGCGTTCGTCCACGTCATCCGCCGGTGTCCATTCGCCGAGTTTTTTCTTTCGTTCGATCGACTCCGCGCGAAGCTCGTCCTTCTCGCTGGGCGTGGGCGAGCCCGAGTGCTCGAGCCTGTGGTAGAGCCGCGTCATCATCTTGTTGTTGTCCGCGATGGGCTTGACCGCGGGTACGAAAGGTTCGTCGGCGTCGTCGGGAGACGCGCCATGGCCGTTTTTATGACCGTTTTCGGCGCCCGGTTCGGCGTCCTCGTCGGTTCGATTCGACTCCTCCGGATTTGGCTTTTCACCCGAGGGTGTTAGCCCGTAGGCGTCGTCGACGAGCTTCGTCAGCCGCCCTCGCGCCTCGTTCTCCCTCGCGGCGGCCGCGGCCGCGGCGTACTCAGCCTTGGACGCGCGTTCCTCCGCGGTCGCCTTGTCTTCCTGCGCCTCTTTCAAGACGGCTAAAACGGCCGACTCCGGGGCGTTACCTTCGACGAGCGCGAGTCTCTTCTCGCCGGCGGCTCGAAGCGAGCGTTCCATTCGCAGCGCGGCTCGATCGGCGCGGATGATCTCCGCAGCCTGCTCCACGCTCTCGATGTTCACCTCGGCACCTAGGTCGGCACCCGGGTCGGCACCCTCGTGCCGCCACGCGTGCGTCTCGCGCAGTGCCTGCACATCCTTGTACGCGGACCTCGGCGGCGACATCGGCGACTGGTCGACTGAACGGTCGACTGCTTCCACATCGGGCCCATCTCCGTCGGCGCTGACTCGCGCGGTAGCCTTGATCGACGCGGCTTCCCGCTCGCCCCACCCCGCCTCCAGCTCCTTGACACGCGCCTGCGCTTGTCGTAACCTCAGCTTGAAATCCTCGGTGATTTCCAGCGCCTCTGAGTGTTTACCGTTCGCCTCTTGGACGAGCTCCGTCTTCGTTTTAACCTCCATCCGTTGCGCGGCAACCTCCGCGAGGGCGGCGTCGCGTTCACGCTCCAGAAGCTCCATCTCGTGCCGTAAACCGGCGTGCCCCGCCAGCTTACCTTGCGTGGACGCTTCCCTGCGAACTTCTTCCATCTCGAGTTCCTTTTGAGCATCTGTGCGAATCTGTAAACAAAACACATCGTCATGCTAGTTGCCCATACAGGAGATTAAAATAAACTCACCTTGTCCGCCTCTTTGGCTGCTTCTTTGGCGTCCAGTTTCGCGTCGGCGATTTGTAAAAGACGTTTCTGCTCCTTGACTTCGTCTCTGGACTGCGCCAGCTGTGCGTCGAGCTCGACCAACACCGCCGCGGCTTTACGGTCAGCCTCTCGGTTCGCGGCGGCGGCGATTTGCTCCTGCGCGCGTGACAGCTCGGCGCGTATGGACTCCCACCCAGCCGCCAATTCGGTCCGGGCGTTGTCCTTGGTCTCCCTCAGTGAAACTCGCATGGACTGCAGCTCCGTCCGGCACTCGTCCCGCACGTGCCCGAGCACCGCCTCGAGCTCGCGGCGCTTCGCATTCTCGGAGCTGAGCTCGTCACGCCTCGTGTCCGCGAGGTTCTCGGCGTGCGAGAGCTCGACGGTGAGCCGCTCGATCTTAGTCATCAACGGCGCAATCTCCTCAGTCTTTGAAGAGGCGGCGGAAGAGGCGGCGAGCGCCTCCGCGCGCGCGTCTCGCGCCTCCGCGTGTGCCGCCGCGATCGCCGCCGCGGCCTCCTCCTTCGCGGCTGAAACGGCTGAAACGGCCGATTCGCGATCGCGTTCTGAAGCCTCCAACCTCGCCGCGATCGCCGCGGTTTCCGACTGAAATTTCGCCGCGGCGTCGTTGGCTCTTCGAGTTTCGTTCTCCGCGGCGATGACCTCGCCGCGGCGCCTGTCAATCTCCGACTCGTGACGCTTGATATCCCCCGCGCGACGGTCCAGCTCCCGGCGAAGTCGCTCGTGTTCCTCGTCCACCGCGCCGAGCCTGCCCTCGGCGCTCGCCGCCGCGGTCGTCGACGCCTCTGCCTTTTCGCGTAGGCGCTTAATCTCATCCTCGGCGTTACTCGTCTTCTTGTCAAACTCGGCGCGAACACGCGCGAGTTCGCGCTCGTGCTCGGCGGCGTGCGACTCGAGCTTGGCGAGCGCCTTGACGCGCTCCTCGGCGGCGTCGCGCGCGCGCCGATCGGAGTCTTTCTCGCGTTCAAACGCGGCGTCCACGGAAGCCTTCGACTGCTCGAGCGCCGCGGTTTTTTCTCGTAACTCGGTCCGAACTTCGGAGAGCTCCGCCCTGGTTCGAACGAGCTCATCCGACGCGCTCGCCTTGATCGTCGCGTCGTGCAGCCGCGACGCCGTCTCCATGCACTGCCGCTCGAGGCGATCGCCGTGAGCCTTCGCCTCGTCCAGACGCCGCGTGAGATTGGAAATTTCGACATCTTTTTTGGAAATTTCCCGCGCGAGCTCCGACAGTTTGAAACGCAAGTCGCGTTCAATCTCCGACGACCGATCCTTAGCGGCCACCTCCGCGGCGTGCGCGCGCTCGTTCGCTTTGTCCACGTCGGCACGCGAGGCGTTCGCCCTGTCCTCGGCGACTTTCGCGCGAGCCTCCTGTAAATAAAACACTTACCCGTCAGTCAAATTGCCTATACGAAGATAAAAATAAACGTACCGCGTCGGAAACGTCGCGGGCGGCTGACACTTTCACGTCTGACATGTCCCGTCGCATCGTGTCCGACACCTCCGACACCTTTCGCTCCCACTCGGCGGTGGAGGCGGCGAGGCTGCCGTCCTTCTCCGCGAGCCGGCGCTCGAGGTCGCGTTCCCTTCGTTCCCAATCGCGACGAAGGTCCGCGACATTCGATTCGTGCGTTTCGGCTAAACGAGCCAACGAGTCATCCGCCCTGGCCAGTTGTTCACGCAACGACGTCATCAACACGTCCTGCTCGCCCATGCGCGCCGCCGTGACCTCCGCGCGCCTCGCCGCCTCCACCGCAGCCGCCAGTTTCGTCTCCGCGTCCGTCACGCGCGCCGCCATGTCCTCGCGCGAGGTCATCGAGCGCGCGTGTTCCTCAAAGTGACTTTCGAGCGTCTCGGCAACCTCCGCCTGAACCCGCGCCGCGATCGTGTCCGGATCGAGCGCGCGCATGGACGTGTCCAGCGCGTCCAGTGCGTTCGTCGTGGCGTACCCGGGCGGCCCGGGCGTGGGCGCCGGGGCGAGCATATGCGCGCGGTCGGTATGCGTATGGGCGGTTACCCTGCGTTGTTGCACCGGGGTTGAATTTGAATCGTCGATTTGAGTCATTCGGCGGCCATGTCCCCGCAAAGAAAGGCCGAGCCGCGCGGAGAGCGCGTCGAGCTCCAGCTCGAGCTCGGACCGCGTGGCCTGGTGCTCGCGTTCGAGCTGAGCGCGTTGTACCTCCGCCTCGGCGCGTTCGGTCGCGAGTTTGGCCTCGTTTCGTTCCGCGGCGACGGACAACTTTTCGTCGAAACGTTCCTTCGCGTTTTTCTTCGCCTCGGCGACTGAACTCTCCGTGGCTTGAACCGTCGCGTTCAGCGACGCGTTCGTCGCGTTCACACGCGCCAGTTCGCGTTCCAGTCGAGTCGCCTTATCGGCGGCGTCGTTCGTCGCGGATCGGCCGGTCTCGAGCGCGACCTTCAAGTTGCCGCACTTGTCGACCGCCTCTCTTTCCCTCGATTGCGAAGCTCGAAGTTCCTCTCGGAGCCGCGCCGATTCCGCCGCGTGCGTCTCCGCGCGTTCCGCGGCGCGTGACTCGAGCTCCCGGACGCGCGCCTCGAGCGCGTCTCTCTGCCGCTTTGATTCGTCGCGCTGTTTGTCCATCGACGCGTCGGCGGAGGCGGCGGTGGCTAAGAGCGCCTCACATTTTTCACCCAAAGCTACGTACTTGCGGCGAAGGCTTCGGCGTTCGCGTTCGCTCGCCTCGAACCTCGCGTCCGCGTCCGATCGTTTAGCCTCCGCCCCGCGTCTCTTCTCCTCGCACCTGCCCAGCTTGCGCCGCCACGTGTCACTTCGTTGTCTCTCCGACGACAACAACGCTCGGCACTCGGAAAGTTCCTCTGCGGTCTCCGAGTGTCGAATTCGTCTGTGCGCTTCGTCGGCGTATCGAGGGGTGAAGGCGATTGGCGGGGAACCCGGCGGTCCGAGGCTCGATTCCCGGCTGGGTCGAACTAACGTGTGTCGGGATGCCCTCCGTTCGCGGCGGTAGGTCGCGGCGGACGGCGACGGCGTGCCGGTGTCGTGGTCGGTCGCCGGTTGACGGTGCGATGAAATCGGCGACGATGTGTTGGACGTGGTGAGGGCGATGGGGAGGTGGACGCCTCGCGCGGTGGCTTTGGAGAGCAACGCCTCGATCGGGTCCTCCTCCGTCGGGGTCGGCGGCGTGGGCGACGGCGTTTGGGGATGTCCCGTCGGCGGCTCGGTCGTCGTCGAACTCGCCGCGGTGTTCGTCGTCGTTCGAAGCGGCGTCGGGGTCGACGGGTCCGTCTCCTCGGATCCTCCCGGTCGATGATGATGGGAGTCAGATCGCGGACCTTCTTCGAGACGCGTGTGATCCATCGTTCTCTCCCCCGACGGTCTCCATCCGGCGTCGCCCCCCGCGGCGATGAGCTGGTCCATGATCTCCTTCGCCCTGGACGCCGCGAACGTCGTCGTCGCCGGGGAGGACGCCAACTGGGAGTACAGAGGATCGTGCGATAGCTCGCTTAACATGGACGCCTGCACGCGCTCCGCGAGGTCGCGCGCTCTGTTCAGGTACGCCGTGGACGGCGTTCCGGACGTCGACGGCGGGACGCCCACGCCCACGCCGCCGCGACGCGTCTCAGCGCCGCTCGGGGTCTCCGCCCCTGCCGCCATGGCGCCGCTCACTCCGCTGACGCCCGGGCTACTAAGTGCGCGCCCGCAAACTTTCGAATGACTTTTTGACTTGTCACCGCGCGATCGAAGATACGAGCGTGTCCGCGGCGCCTACGCGTCTCACAACTCGCGACACACGTCGGTATCGTCACGTCTGAGACCATGACCGCGTGTCTGGCATCCCCCGCGATGATCCGCGTCGGCGCGCGCGCGATCAAACCCACCCGGTGCGCACCAACCCGCACCCACCGCCTTCACTCCCACACGGCATGATGACGCCATCTATCTTCCTCGACTGAACACAACCCTCTCGTTCGCAGAGCCCGCGCTCGTGTCTCGCCGGCCCGCGCGGTGTCCCGCCGTGGATTCACCGTCCGCGCCGCCGCCGACGATGACAGCGTCGAGATCGCGCTCAAGGTGGAAGGCATGATGTGCGATGGGTGCGCGAGCTCCGTCACCGAGGCGCTCACCGGCGCCTCACCCGACGTGTCATCAGTGGATGTCAACCTAGAGACGAAGATGGTGACAGTGGCGGTCAAGGCGGAGAGCGCGGTGGCGGGACTGACGCTGATGCCCGCGCTCGTGAACGCGGTCAAGGGCGCCGGCTTCGACGCTGAGCCCGAGTTCTAGAAGCATGGCTAGAAGGATGGAGACGCCGTCGGCGACGTACTCGATTGAAAGCTGATTGTCAAAACTTACAAGTACAAATCTCGAACCCTCCTTCCCTTCCCTTCACGCCACGGTGTCGGGCCCAAACACCGCCGCCAGCCTGGTGCGCTGCGCCTCCGTCATGTGAATTCTCGCGCTGTGAAGCATGCGGATCCGCTCGCCGGTCACCGCGGTCGTCGGAACAGTCACAGGTGCCTCGTCCGCCCAGCTCACCCCTCTGTTCTTCTTCTTCGTCTGTTCGGTAGCCTCGGCGGGATTGACATCGTTGTTAGCCTCGACTTTCTTTTGGAGGTACGCGGCAACCTTAGCCTCCCTTTTCTCCGCGGCGCTCTTCTTCCCACCCGAGCCTTTCTTCCTGCTCTTCTTCGTCCGCCGTTTCCGTGCTTCGTCCTCCTCGCGAGCGATCGCGGCGAGCGCCTCCTCCACGGTTTCCTCGTCGAGCGAAGTTTCCCTGGAAGAAGAGGCGACACCCCGGTGCTTCGGCGGCGATAGCGGCGACGTCGGCGACGTTCCCTCACGACGCTTGACGACCACCTTCGCGACGTCCTCCTCCTCCTCGTCCCCGTCCGCATCCGCATCCGTATCCGCATCCTCGTCCTTTTCCATGAGTCCCTCGAACGGGTTTTTGGCGAGCGCCGCCGGCTGCGCGGTGACGACCTTCGCCGGCTCTGACCGAAACCCGGCGAGTGTTAACTCGAACTCGTCGGCGTCGTCATCCGCGGAGAGGTAGAACGACTCCTCTGCGCCGGCCTCCTCCGTCGTCTCCGTGGGGGTCTCCGTGTCTTCGTCTTCCCGCATCTCGTCGACGTCGTCGTCCCTGGCTCCCTGGACGCCCTCGGGCGCGTGTGACGGCTGATGTGACGGCTGGGACGGGGGATACAGAACGTCCTCGACGTCGATGACGACGGGCGGCGGCCGCGTCCCTCGCGGCGCCGGCGGCGGCGACGACGGATGACCCAAATATTCACCCGGATCGAGCGGAGGGCACGAGTAGACAACTTCACGCCGGTCTTCCTTCGTCGCCAGCGCCGCCTCGAGGGTCTCGACGCGGCCGCGAAGAACCTCGCGCTCCGCGTCGCCCGTCTCGACCGCCTTCCGTAAGTTCTCGATCTGGTCCGCGAAGCACCGCTCGAGCAGCGCCAGCCTCTCATCCATCGCGGCGTGAATCTTCTCCTCAACCGCGTGAATCTTCGCCTCCGTTCGTTTCATCGCGTGAGTATCGGCGCTCGCCGCGCTCATCGCCTGGGCAGCCTGCGAGTGCGCCGCGCGGTCCGCGTGCAACGCCGCCTGCAACGCGGCGAGCGCGATGGCGCTCGCGTCCGTCGCCGGTGTGTGCTCGGCGTTTGAATCCTGGAAACCCGGCGGCGGCGCGACGTCCACCGGCGCCTCGAAGCCTTCGCCGAAGTCTCCTCCGAAGTCTCCTCCTCCGTGTGTGGAAACGTCTGCCACATCAGCCTCCAAGTCAGCCTCCACGTCATCCGCCACGTCAGTATCCACGTCAACGAATGCGTCGGGTGCGTCGTGGAAGGACTGGGGAAGCACGGGGAGGTC
>Ga0257106_1000511_pt1 | contig 22793 bp, 8 predicted proteins | sample LP_taG_3_FD_190177 | JGI IMG/M metagenome (GOLD analysis project Ga0257106, IMG submission 190177) | Marine microbial communities from Northeast Subartic Pacific Ocean, Canada - LP_J_2011_P26_10m | ecosystem: Environmental > Aquatic > Marine > Oceanic | place: Canada: Northeast Subartic Pacific...
GCTTGAGATCCGGGCGGGAGCTCTTGCCGTCGAGGCGGTTGCCGCCGCCGGCGAAGGCTAGAAACTTCGGACCCTCGTCCACGGGCTCGGGCTCCTCTTTTCGCTTCTGCCCACCCTTCTCCTTGCCGAGCGCGTTCCCTCCGTTGACACTCGGCGGTGGCGGGTTCCGGAACACCGGCTCGGGCTCGACGTAATCGAGCGGCGGCGCGAAATCCGTGTTGAGATCGCAGTCCAGGATACAAACCGCGTTATCCGGCTTCAACTCCACGATGTCGACAAAGTACCGCCGGTTGTTGTAGTTGATCATGATGGTGTCGTCGAGCGTCAGGCACGTGTACCGCCTGAGCGTCATCTCGAGCACCGCCTTGGGGTCGGAGATGTCGAGGAAGTCCTTCGTCTGCGGCCGGAGCTTGACGAAGTTGCCCTTCTCCAGCTTGGTGTACTGCAACTTCACGACGTCGCCCTCGGTGAGGAGCAAGTTTTGCATCATCCAGTACGGAATGTAACACACGCCCTCCTCGGCGGTGAACTCCAAGACGCCGCAGTGCGTGCGCTTCTTCTGCTTGACGTTGGTGAGCTCGAACAGCATCACGGGGTCGTCGAACATGAGGTTACCTGTGTGTAAACAGGGTGGGCGGGTGGATAGTTTAGGGTTAGCGCGTTAGAGTGGGCACAGGGCACGGCGGTGGTGGTGGTTTCGTATCGCTCGCGCGTCCGTCCGCTTTTTCCGAGGGGCCGCGGGAGAGACGCGCGGGTTGGGTGGGATTGTACGGGTGGGATGATGGGACTCACTCAGCCTGTCGAGCGCGGACGGGGGGATGAAGACTGCGGAGGTGGGATCGAGGTGGAAGATCGCGGGCGTGAGTCGCGGGTCGGGGGTTTGGGCGCGAGATCCGAGATGGGGGAGATGCGTTTGAAGTGACCTAGGACGAGTCAGCGTGTCTCGCCGCTCGGTGTCCCGTGCCGACGGGGTGGAGTTTGGACGTGTCGCGCGATGACTCACTCTTGTCTCCATTCTCAGCCTCGTTCTGTGGAGGATCGAAGTGCGGTGGATGGCGTCAGCGTGGCGTGAGTGAACGGTCGTCCAGATCTACACAGCTGTGATGGCGAAAGAGGCGCGAACGATGGGTCGGCAGGGTGCCGCGGGGCGAGAGGGAACCCGCGGTGATGCGGGGACGGACCTTATCGACGAAGCTGACGGGATACACGCGATACTGCGCGACGAAGTTACCGCCGCCGCGGCCGAACCTTCCGAACATCGTGGACCACCGACGCTCCACGCACAGTGGCGGGATCTACCCAACCTCATCACGGCAGAGACTCGCACTTTTTTATCAAAAATAATCTCACTGACAATCAAATCAATCTAGCGGCGGCGCTCTACTAATACATCGCATCGACCCACGCATCTCACGCATCCCAGCGGTGCTCACAGCATGAGCACCTTCTTGGCGTAGCTGCGGATGCTCCGCCGTTTCTTCACCGCCTCCATCGTGAACCTGTCGGGCTCCACGCCTTCATCCGCCATTCGGTCCACGACGTCTTCGGCTCGTTCCAGTTCGTTGTCCGCGGCGCACTTCGCCAGCAGGACGTTGTAGCTCAGCGAACTGGGTGACACGTCGAACCGCTCCATCTTGTCCAGGGTGTTCATGGCGCGCGTCCACGACGGCGGGTCCGCGGCGAGGTACCCGCGGATGAGTTCCGTGAAGACGACCTCATCTGGTTGGACCACCTTTTTCTCGAAAACCTCCTCGAATACTTTTAATGCGAGGTCCATCTTACCGGCGGCGACGCACGCGCCGAGGCAGGTTGTGGACGCGAGGAGGTCGGGCTCGATGCCCGCGCGGCCGAGGGATACGAGTAGGTCCACCGCGTTGGAGGCGGCTTTGCGCTTGCGGCAGTCCATGAGCTTGCGGGTCACGTCCTTGAGGGTGACCACCTCGTCGCTGTCGACATTGTCGTCGCCGGCGGCGGCTGTTCCTTCGTCGCCGACGAAGACGGCGGTGGTGACGCGGCGGGTGCCGGGGCGGACCGAGGGATGGCGGCGCGCGGGGGCGAAGGCGGCGCGCGTGGATGCGGTGGCCGCGGAGGTGCCGCGGGAGGCGACGAGCCTCGCGATGTGCTGGGCGGCTGCTGTTGCCATGGCGCCGGAGGTAATGAAGCAGTGGGGCCGGAACGGCGCTCGCACAGCACTTTTCTCGGAGGGCGAGGTTAAAATTCGTCTGAACGGAGCCGCCCGGGCTCACTCCTCGCCCCGCCGGCGCGCGCCGCGGGCCTGGGGCCACATGTGGGCGAGCCTTCGGGACTTCACCAGAGTCCCCAAGGCCGCCCTCCCTCCATCCCTGAGACCAAACCCACGAAACCCGCGGGGTACGAGTCGTGAACCGAGGGCGGCGCGGACGACGACGACGGCAGCCAGCCTCCCGGACGCCGCCCGTGCTTCAGCCGAGAAGGACGACGACGTGATGGACTCGCTCACTCGCTCGCGGACCCACGGTTCCCGGGTCAGCGTGTCGCACGGCGAGGACGCGCTTCGATCGTACCTCGCGTGGGACGGCCACGCGCGCGCGGCGCACATGGACCCCGACGCCTTCGCGTCGTGGCTCGAACGATCGGTTTTGCAGTACCTGACCGCCAACCGCGCGTCCCTCCTTCGCGCGCGCGCGGACGGCGTGCGCAGGCTGCACGCGCCAACCTTGGACCCGCTGACGCACGCGCTAGAACGCGCGGAGGCGGCGTACGCGTCATCCGCCGAGGGCGCCAGGATCGAGCGCGCGACGCACGCCATCGCCCATCGACGCGCCGCTGTGATCGGAATAGAAGCATTCCTCGGAAAGGACCGCTCCGGCGAGTCGCCAGAGATGGCGAATAAACAGACGTCGGCGCGCGCCAAGCTGGCGGACGCGCGCGCCTCGCTTCCACCCGCGGAGCGCGAGCTGGCGGACGCGGTGGCATCGTCGCCGCTGTGGCGCGCGCGCGAGGCGGCGCGCGCGGCCGTGACGGCTGAGCGCGAGGCCACCGGGCTCGCAAGCGCCGACGCGGATGCCCGGGAGGCGTCCACCGCCGGCGGCAACTCGCTGGTCACCAAGGGCGACGACTACGAGAAGACGTGCGCGGACGTCGTGATGGCAATGCTGCGCGATGATCCCACGGGTGGCACGCTGGGTCTGGATTTAGGAGGCTCCATCGGGGCGGAGGCGTCATCGGATAAGGGGGCCGGTTTGCTGTTGCTGAGGAACGTCACCCTCGGGCTGCACTCGGGTGAGCTGGACTGCGTCTTGGTGCGCGTGAACCGTGAGAGCGCGTTCGTGGATACGATCCCGCAGGATGGCGACGGGACCACGGGGCGGCGCACGCTGATCCGACGCGGGCGCACACAGACCGCGGATGACGAGGTCGAGGATGACAAAAAACCGCCCGCGGTTGAGGTACTCGCGGTGTTCGAGTTCAAAAGAAACCCCGACGACGTGGCGCGCGGGTTCCACTCGCGGCAGACCACGCTGGGGTGGCTCGCGGGCGACGAAGGGTCGTACGACGCGGGCGAGTGGCGGAACCGGCGGCACCCCAGCGGACACTTCAATCGGGGATACCACCCGATGAAGAATACTTTGTGGGTGTCCGAGGAGAAGTTCCCGGAGACTTCTGGATGCGATCAGAAAGGGAGGCGGGCGGTCGTGCTGACGCGCGATAGCTTCCGCGGGTTTCGTCGGCACGGTGGGTTTTATCTCGACGGGGTGTGGCTGGTGACACGGCCGCGTACGATGTGCGGTCTGGACGCGAAGGTGAGTCGCGAACGCGATTGTTTTTTTTGGTTTTTGGTTTTGGTTTTGGCTTTTCCTCGTCACTCGTCACTCGGTGTTATTTTGGTCAACGTATCTGGGTCGCGATAGCGCTGGGTCCGCGAGGATCCTCCGCACTGAGCGCGTCCTTCATAGCTTGACCGACATCTAACGGTTAGGGTACGCTTGCGACGAGCCCGGGAGGATTTTACCTCTCGGGTTCTACTTTTCTGCGACTCACATTCACATTTTTTTGTATTTTTGTCCGGCGCTCCACCCGGCCTCGCACGCGCCGCACCCTGAACGCTGACGTTTAATCCCCCTCGCTCTCCACCGCGCGCAGCTTCGAGCCCCGCTGATGGAGATCGCCGGCAGCCACGTCAGCGAACACGTGGTCCAATCGATGGGCGGCGTTCCCTCTCCGGAGGCTTTCCACGCCGCGGTTGAAACTCTCCGCCGGACGCGAACTCCGTCGAACGATGACGACCCGCTGCGCGCCAAGCTTCGTACGCTGCACGCGTGGCTCGCCAAGGCTGTGCGCGAGAAGAACGTCGCGGTTCCCAACGACACCGTGGGGGTGCTCGAGCTTTATCTCGACGCAGGAGAGGCCACCGCGCGGCGGGTGATGCTGGTTGAGTCCCAACCGGACCCGCGCTGACGGGGCTCACTTTCTTTCGCGGTGTCACGCGAGCACCGCGTCGGCGTTCATCACGCGCACTCCGTGTCGTTGTATCATATGTGTATTCGTAGATTCGATCACGTGTTGTAATTTTATGCAAGCGCTGCGCTTATTAATGTGGCCGAGAGTCGAGCTGGAGCGCCCGTAAATATTTTTTGGCAGCCAGACAGTGAGCCTCTTCGCCTGTTCTACCTGTGTCTGCTGTGCCAGTGGGCGGTGAGAGAGAAGGGACGACCCCGGGTCCGATTTAGGATCCAAAGGTACGGCACGCCTGGAGTGAGCGTCGCCGATACGACCTAGGGGAAGGACACGACCGTTGGTTCTGACGGCGGTCGCGTCACCATGCAGGAGCAATCCCTCGCGGAGAAGCGCGCGGCGGCCAAGGGAGCGCGGTACGCGCCCGACACATCACCCGCCCCGACCCTCTCCCGTATCTCGTATAGCACCACACCTTCCCACCACGTCGAATTAGTGGGGTTAGCCGGCGTCTCACGGGGCGCTCACGGCGGCCCGGGCGTCGCGTCGGGGCATCGCGCGATCCCGTTCATCGCGTGAAGGGGTCCGAAGGGCGATGACCGGGTCGAATCGCGTGAAATCGCGTCGTCCCCGCGCGTCCACCCACCCCACCGCGCCCCGCGACAACGGACTACAAATAAATCCAACACACAACAGCCCCGCGATCGAGACCCGACCGACTGACCTCCCCCATCCCCACACGTTCCCTTCCCCGATCGTATCACAGCACCGGCGCGCACGATCCCGGGCCGGTGTATAAGCTCCGCCTGCCCGCGGAGTTCCGCACGGGCACCGTCCAACGCAAGGGTTCGGACGCGTTCAACGGAAGCGCGCGACCGGCCCATCGACCCGGCCCGCCCACCCCGTCCAAGGGCTCGGACCCGTCTCTCGGACGCTCCACCGCGCTCGGCGATCGGGACGAGAACGCGTCGCACGATGGACGCCCGCCGCGGTTCGATCCGAACGATACAGGCGTGTTCCCACCGCGCCCACCGCGCGCGTGGACCGACGCGCCGCACACTCGAGCCATGCCCGAAGCCACCACGTCCTCGTTCGACAGAGCCCCGGGCGAGTCCCCGTTGCCGGGTACCGCGTTCGACTGGGTCCCGACGACGACGTACGAGGCGAAACACTTCGTCCGGCCGTCCACCGCCGAGCTCCCGGTCCGCGCGCCGGAGAGCACGCCGCTGGATCTCTTCGACGATCCCGAGCTCGAGACCAAATCTCCGGATGAATGGCTCGACTCGACGAATGACGCAAACGCCGATCACACAAACTCGCACGTGAGCGCGGTGTCGAGGTACTTCAAGGAGCACGGGCAGTTCACGTGGGAGCCCTGCTTCGTGACTGGGTACGATGCGGACAGCGAGACGTACGCCATCGCGTGGAAGCGGGACCCGACGGTCACGAAACGAGTTAAGCGATTGAATCTCATCTTCGACGCGGAGGATGCGAATGCGTTTCGTACGCGTCTGAACCGCGCGCGTTTGCTCCGTGACAGGCACGAGCGCACGCTGCGGTACACCGCCGCGGCGAGTACGATGTTCGAGTACACGAACGACGACTTGTGCGATCGTCCCGAGTTTCGCGCTAAGATTCAGGAATCTTGCGACGGGTGCCGGCGGAATTTGACAAAGGCTTCCACCGCCTCGCCCGATCGCGTCCAGGCTTTCTGGGCCGAGAACCTCGCGGTGTACAGGCTCGCGCACAAGCGCTCGTACCTGGACCTCGCGCTTCGTGACGAACACAAGCGATTAAGGCTATCCGCCGCCGGCGTCGAGCCGCCGTCTGATTTCAACGAACCGATCAATTCGCGGGGATGCGCGCCGGCCGGGTCCGTCGGGCGCGTGGCCATCGGCGGACCGGGCCACAGGCACCACTGGAACACACACGGCGACTCCGGGACGTTCGCGATCGTCGCGGAGGAGATTGCGACGCTGTTACCGGATGCGGATGACGATTTTTTGGCGGCGCATAAATGTTACTACGCCGGGTGCGACGTCCGCTTCGAGACGCTGGTGGACGTGGAGGCTCCAGAAGGCCTTCCAGACGCGCCCGTGACTCTCGATGCGTTCGAGAAGAAACAGCGCGCGCAGCTCACGCGGGTCTCCGAGCGCATGCGCGGCGAGTGCGTCATCACCGCGGTGAACATCTTGCGGGATCTCGAGCAGACGAAGCGCGCAAAGGCGGAGGCCGCCGCTCGGGCTCGGCTGGAACGAAAACTCGCCAAGCTCACGCCTGTTGAAAAGTCCATGTGGATGGACGCCAACGGCGAAGCCGTCGAGTCCAACATCCGGTCCGAGGCGTCCAGTGAACTGGCGCGTGAGACGATGATGCCGCGGTTTTTGCGATGCCTCACCATCGGCGCCCAGGACCAGGTGCGGACCGTGGTGCAAAATTCGGTGAGTAGCTATCTGGCGTTCTGGTCGCGGTTCGAGGGCGGGGACGTCGCCGTGCCGAACAACGTGCGTCACCACCTGCCGTTCATGAAGGTCACGTTGATGATTGAGAACGGGACGGTGGCGTACGATCCTCCGTTGGCGAAGGTGAAGGCGACGGCGCTGTCGATTTTTGACGACATGATCGAGTCGGTTCGCGACATTCCCCGGATTCAATCGATGCTGGACGGCACGAGCCAATCGGAAACGTCCACGTCGAAGGTCACAGAGGATGACGTGGAAGGGAAGGTTTCGTCCGATGGGGTGGACTTTGAGAAGGTCCCGGCGCCGTCCAAAGATGAGCGCTTCGTCGTCGAGGCGAGGGCGGCGATTTGCTCGGTGTTGGATGAAAACTTCACGGGGCCGGCGGCTTTGGCCGAGAGCTACCGCGCCTTCGACGAGCTCATGGTGAAACCGGAGCCTGCGCTGGAGCCGACGCCGGAGCCATCGGCGGAGAGCGTGGACGCGGAACCCGCGGCGGCGGCGGAGGGTGAGGTCCCAGAGGGTGAACCAGTCCCTGAGGGTGGACCCGTCCCTGAGGGTGAACCCGTTCCCGAGGGTGAAGCCGTCCCTGAGGGTGAATCCGCTCCCGAGGTTGAAGCCGCCCCGAAGCCCGAGGGCGACAAGGACGAGGAGGAAGACGCCGAGCCCGAGCCCGAGGTTGAACTCACGCTGGAGGACAAGGAGAACGAGATGCGGCGGCTCGCCTCCCTCGCGGCTTCGGTCGACGCGTGTTCCGAATCCTGGCTCACGTTTCGATTCCTCGGCGTGTCGTGCTACGAGATCAAGGGGACGCTGATGGGCGAGGCGAACGCGCGACGCGACGCCATGTTGAAGGAGCTCACCGACGAGTTCCTTTCCGGGAGCACCGGCGTGCGGGACAGGTACGCCGACATCGCGAGCAAGCTGCGCGTGGAGGTGACCAACCCGGAGGAACTGGACAGGCTCCGGAAGGACATGGAGAAGGCTTTCACCGAACGCGACGGGTTACAGGCTGACCTGGACGCGTGCACCGCGATATGCGAAGTGCTCGAGCGCGCCTTTCACCATCCGTCGCTCGACGAGACGGTGTCGTCAGTGTACTGGGAGGCGATGACGTGGCCGAGCGTCATCACCGACATCGTCGCCGAGTGCGAACAGCGCGTGAAGGAGCTGACGAAAAAATTCAAAAAGGAGCTCAAGGCGGATAAAGAGACCCTCTCCGAGGATTGCCACAGCGCGCGGTTCGAGTACAACGAGTTTGTCCGCCTGGGCGACATCGACGCCGTCGAGGAGAGGCTGGTGCGCGTGGAGGCGATCGACGCGCATCACGAGGCACTCAAGGAGCGCCAGGAGTTGTACGCGGAGAGGCAGGAAATATTCGGTGAACGCGGCTCCCGGCCGAAGCACTTGGCGGAGCTCGTGAAGGACTTTGAACCTTACGCGAACATCTGGAAGATGTGCGCGGACGTGACGCGGACGGTGCCGGAGTGGATCGAGGGTCCGTTCGCGTCGCTCGATCCCGAGAAGGTTTCCGGGATGGTGGAGGTTTGGGACAGGTCCACCAAGAAAAACTTGAAGGCGGTGGACGGGTCGCCGCGCGAAGTGGGCGAGGCGCTGCTCGCCAAGATTCAGAGCTTCCAGGAGCTCCTTCCGCTCGTCGTCGCGCTTCGCAACCCCGGTCTCAAGGACAGGCACTGGGCGAAGCTCAGCGAAGACCTCGGCTTTGCCGTCAACGGCAAAGATCCCAACTTTACCCTGCAAAAGGCGCTCAAGCTGGATCTCGTGACGCACATCGAAACCGTGGAGAAGGTGAGCGAGAGCGCGAGCAAGGAGTACTCGCTGGAGCGCACCCTCGATAAGATGCAGAAGGACTGGACCGGCGTGGTGTTCGACCGCAAGGCTTGGAGAGACACCGGCTCTTTCGTCCTCAACGCCACGGATGAAATTCAGATTTTGCTCGACGACCAGGTGGTCAAGGCGATGGCGATGAAGGCGTCGCCGTACATCGGGCCGTTCGAGGACCGCGCGCGGCAGTGGGAGAAGACGCTGCTCACGATCCAGGAGGTGCTCGACAGCTGGCTCAAGTGCCAGAACGGCTGGCTGTACCTGGAGCCCATCTTCGGCAGCGACGACATCATGCAGCAGATGCCCACGGAGGGCCGCAAGTTCAAGACGGTCGACGTTCAGTACCGCAAGATGATGGAGAAGCTCAAGATCACCGCCGACGTCGTCGTCGTCGGCGCGGACGAGGAACTCTTGAACCAGCTTCAGCAGTCCAACGTGCTCTTGGACGACGTCAACAAAGGCCTGTCCGAGTACCTCGAGACGAAACGACTCGCGTTTCCCAGGTTTTATTTCCTCTCCAACGACGAGCTCCTCGAGATTTTATCGGAAACTAAAGACCCGCTGCGCGTGCAGCCGTTCCTTAAGAAGGTGTTCGAGGCGATCCACGCGCTGGAGTTCCAGGAGGACCTGGAGGCGACCGCGATGATCTCCGAGGAGGGTGAGAAGATTGAGTTTAAAAATTCATTCAACCCGAACACGGCGGGCGGCCAGGTGGAGAAGTGGCTCACGGAGTGCGAAGCTGCGCAGCGCGAGACGGTCGCGGAGGTCTGCCTCCATTCCTCCGAAGCGTACGCGCAGTCGCCGCGCACGGAGTGGATGATCCAGTGGCCCGGGCAGGTTGTCCTCTGCATCGGGTCGCTCTATTGGACCTCTGAAACTGAAGAGGCGCTGCGCACGGGGACCATGCCGGAGTACGCCGAGAAGTGCACCGCGCAGCTCATGGACATCGTGGAACTCGTCCGCGGGCAACTGACCAAGCTCCAGCGTAAAACTCTCTCCGCGCTCGTGGTCATCGAGGTTCACGCGAGGGACGTGGTGGCGCAGCTCGCTAAGCAAGGAGTGGCGTCGCCCGATGACTTTGAATGGGCGTCGCAGCTTCGGTACACGTGGGACGAAAAGGAGGAAACCGGCGAACCCGGGGTGATGGTCCGCATGATCAACGCGGCGGTGTGGTACGGTAACGAGTACCTCGGCAACTCGTCCCGCCTGGTGATCACGCCGCTGACGGACAGGTGCTACCGCACGCTGATGGGCGCGGTGCACCTCGACGTGGGCGGCGCCCCCGAGGGACCCGCGGGTACGGGCAAGACGGAGACCACCAAGGACCTCGCGAAAGCGATCGCGATGCAGTGCGTGGTGTTCAACTGCTCCGACGGGTTGGATTACCTGGCGATGGCGAAGTTCTTCAAGGGTCTGGCGGCGTCGGGCGCGTGGGCGTGCTTTGACGAGTTCAACCGCATCGACCTCGAGGTGCTCTCCGTCGTCGCGCAGCAGATTCTGACAATCACGCGCGCCAAGGCTGCGAAACTGGAGGTGTTCGACTTCGAGGGCACCCGCCTTCCACTGCGTCGCACGTGCAACGTGTTCATCACCATGAACCCCGGCTACGCCGGTCGCTCCGAGCTCCCCGATAACCTCAAGGCTCTTTTCCGGACCGTCGCGATGATGGTCCCGGATTACGCCATGATCGGCGAGATCATCCTCTACTCGTTCGGCTACCTCGAGGCTCGAGACATGGCCCGCAAGCTCGTCGCCACGTACAAGCTCTGCTCCGAGCAGCTCTCATCGCAGTCTCACTACGACTACGGCATGCGAGCGGTCATCTCGGTGCTTCGCGCGGCGGGCGCCGTCAAGCTCAAATTTCCCGACGAGGACGAGTCGGTGCTGATGCTCATCTCGTTGAAGGACGTCAACCTGCCCAAGTTCCTCGCGCCGGATATTCCGCTGTTCAACAACATCCTCAGCGATCTCTTCCCCGGGGTGGTGCTCCCGGAGCCTGATTACGACCACATGCGGGCCAGCGTGATGAAGGAGTGCGTCAAGGCGAATTTGCAGCCGACTCCCGTGTTTATGGAGAAGCTCTTTCAGTTGTACGAGATGATCTTGGTGCGGCACGGGCTGATGCTCGTCGGTTACTCGTACGGCGCCAAGACGAGCATGTACCAGATGCTCGCGGGCGCGCTCAACGACCTCAAGGCTCAGGACCTTTTAGACGAGAACCGGGTGAAGATCGTGGTGATCAACCCAAAGTCCATCTACATGGGTCAGCTGTACGGACAGTTCGACCCGGTGAGCCACGAGTGGCAGGACGGCGTGTTGGCCAAGAAGTTTCGGGAGTGCGCGGTTGATACCAGCCCGGACCGCAAGTGGGTCATGTTCGACGGCCCGGTGGACGCCATCTGGATCGAAAACATGAACACCGTGCTGGACGATAACAAAAAACTGTGCCTGATGTCCGGCGAGATTATCCAGATGAGCGGCACCATGAACATGATCTTCGAGGTTCAGGACCTCGCCGTGGCGTCACCGGCGACGGTGTCGAGGTGCGGCATGATCTACGTGGAGCCGTCGAGCATGGGATGGGAGCCGCTGAAGGACTCGTGGATGAACACGCTGCCGCCTCTGATGACGCCGCACAAGCCGAGGCTCGAGGAACTGTTCACATGGCTGGTCAAGCCCTGCATGGCGTTCGTGCGCAAGAACTGCAAGGAGCTCATACCGACGTCAGACATCAACCTGCCGTTCGCGCTCATGAACATCTTCGACTCGATGATTGACGAGTTCAGGGTGGAGCTCGACGAGGGCGTGGATTTCGACGAGGACGTCATGACGCCGAAGGATCAGAAAATCTTCGTCGACTGCGTCTTCCTGTTCTCCACAGTGTGGTCCATCGGAGGTACCACCGAGAACGAGGGACGGGAGAAGTTTGACTTTTTCCTGCGCAAGCTCGTCGACGGCAAGGTTGACCCATCGCCCGATCGAACAGATTTCGACCTCGGTCCCGGTTTAGAGATTACGCCGCCCACAGAGAAACGCGTCGCCAAGGCTTTTCCCAAGGCGACCGAGGGCAGCGTCTACGACTTGCACTTCGAGAAGGACAAGTTCCGCTGGACCAACTGGCTGAAGACGGTCAAGGATGAGCCCATTCGCGAGGAGCTCGAGTTTCAAAACATCGTCGTCACCACAATCGATACCATTCGGTACCGATACATTTTCGACGTGTTGGCGACTCACGGCAAGCACGTGCTCTTCGGCGGGCCCACGGGCACCGGTAAGACGGTGTACATCAAGCAGTCGCTCGACGCCATGGATAAGGACAAGTGGACCAACATTCAGAGCACGTTCAGCGCGCAGACAAACGCCAACCAGATTCAGGACATAATCGACAACAAACTTGACAAGCGCAAGAAAGGGGTGTTCGGTCCCAAGCAGGGAACCCGCGCCGTCGTCTTCATCGACGATCTCAACATGCCCATGCTCGAGGAGTACGGAGCGCAGCCACCGATCGAGATCATCCGCCAGTGGCTCGACCACGGCGGCTGGTACGACCGCGAGGAGCTCACGATGCGAAAACTCGTGGATATCCAATTCTGCGCAGCCATGGGTCCGCCGGGCGGAGGCCGCAATCCCGTCACGCCCCGCATGCTCCGCCACTTCAACCAGATCTCCATCTGCGACTTCGACGACGACTCGTTACGCCGGGTGTACACGGCGATCACGGACTGGTGGTGCAGAAGGGCGAGCGTCCCCAAGGACGTCGGTCTGAAGCTGCCGGGTAAGTTGGTGGAGGCGACGCTGGAAATTTACAACACGATCAAGCGGGAGCTGCTGCCCACGCCGATGAAGTCGCACTACACCTACAACATGCGCGACATCAGCAAGGTTTGGCAGGGTGTCTCCATGATTGGCGAGGCGCCGCAGAACCAGCTCGAGCTCATCCGGCTGTGGTCCCACGAGACCCTCCGAGTGTTTCACGACCGGCTGGTCAACGACGAGGACCGCATGTGGTTCTTCGACTTTCTCAAGCAGATGGTGGATAGGCACACGGGCCAAAAGTTCGATAAAGTGTTCGCCGCGTGGGACTTTGACAAGAACGGCACCGTGGACATCGTGGAGCTCCGCCGGCTGATGTTTGCAAACTTTATGGACGGCGCCGGAGCCGAGGGCAAGTACGCCGAGGTCAAGGACGTCGACGCGATGCAGAAGCTCGTGGAGGAACAGCTCGTGGAGTACAACCAGAGCGGTAAGATGCGAATGGACCTGGTGCTCTTTTTGTACGCGGCGGAGCACATCTGCCGCATCAGCCGCGTCATCCGGCAGAATCTCGGCAACGCGCTGCTCGTCGGCGTCGGCGGCAGCGGACGGCAGTCGCTGACGCGAATCGCCGCGTTCATGGCCGAGTACGAGGTTTACTCGATCGAGATCACCAAGTCATACACCCAGGTGGAGTGGCGCGATGATCTGAAGAACGTGCTGCGCAAGGCTGGCGGCGAGGGCTCTCCCACCGTTTTCCTCTTCAACGATACCCAGATCAAGATGGAGTCGTTCTTGGAGGATATCAACAACATCCTCAACACCGGCGAGGTTCCCAACATGTTCGCCAAGGATGAAACCGCGCAGGTGATTGACATGGTCACGCAACGCGCGGTCAAGGCTGGCGTCAACGCCGGCTCCCGCGCGGATTTGTTTCAGTTTTTCGTGGATGAGTGTCGGCGAAACCTGCACATGGTTTTGTGCTTCTCCCCGGTCGGCGACGCGTTTCGCGAGCGCCTGCGCAAGTTCCCGTCGCTGGTCAACTGCTGCACGATCGACTGGTTCAGCGAGTGGCCGGAGGATGCGCTGCGCTCGGTGGCGTCCCAGTTCCTCAAGGACGTCAAGATGGACACGGACGACATCCGGGCCTCGACGCTGGACATGTGCATGCAGTTCCAAGTGGACGTCCGCAACCTCGCGGCCAAGTTCCTCGCCGAGCTCGGCCGATACAACTACGTCACCCCGACGTCGTACCTCGAGCTCATCGGCACCTACCGCAGGCTGCTCAACGAGAAGCGCGACGAGGTGCAGACGATGATCAACAGGTACGAGGGCGGCTTGGCGCAGATTTACGAAGCCGAGGACTCCGTCGCAGTCATGAAGACGGAACTCATCGACCTACAACCCGTGCTCGAGCGCACCGCGGTGGAGACCGAGGAGATCATCAAGCAGGTGAACGCCGAGACCATCGACGCGGACAAGGTGAAGGCTGACGTCGCCAAGGATGAGGCGTACGCCGCGGAGCAAGCTGCCAACGCCGAGGCGATCAAGGTTGAATGCGAGACGGAACTCGCCGCCGCCATTCCCGTCCTCGAATCCGCCATCGCCGCGCTGGACACGCTGACCAAGGAGGACATCACGTACATGAAGGCGTACAAGAACCCGCCGGAGGTTGTCAAGATGGTCATGGAGGCTGTCTGCATTTTGCTCAAGGTGAAACCCGCGATGGTGAAGGATCCCAAGGGTGGCGTCAAGAAAATCGCAAACTACTGGATCCCCACGCTGAAGCTCCTCGGCGACTCCCAGTTCCTCGACAAGCTACGGGGCTACGACAAGGACTCCATCCCGAACAAGATCATCAAGCAGATCAAGCCCTACGTCGCCCGCCCTGAGTTTCAACCGGAGAAGGTCAAGGAGGTGTCCGCGGCGGCGTATGGGTTTTGTTGCTGGGTCCGGGCCATGGAGGCTTACGACTCCACAGTCAAAGTCGTCGAGCCGAAGAAGAAGAAACTGGCGCAGGCGCAGGAGGAGTACGAGGGTCTCATGGTCGGTCTCAACGAGGCGCGCGGCAAGCTCAAAGAGGTTGAGGACAAGGTCCAGGCTTTGAACGATAAGCTGACGGCGATGCAGGACAAAAAGGCGCAGCTCGAGTTTGACTACGACATGTGCGGTAAAAAACTCGTTCGCGCCGAGAAGCTCATCGGCGGATTGGGCGGTGAAAAGGAGCGATGGAAGCAAGTCGCCGCGGGTTTAAAGGTTGATTACACCAACCTCACGGGCGACGTGCTGCTGTGCGCCGGGTACATCGCGTACCTAGGGGCTTTTACTCAGCCGTACCGCGAGGAGGTTCTCGGGAAGTGGATCGAGCAGTGCAAAGCTGGGGGCATACCGTGCTCCGACACGTTCAAGCTCATCACCGTCCTGGGCGAGCCGGTTAAGATTCAGCAGTGGGCCATCGACGGCCTTCCCAACGATTCCTTCTCCGTGGACAACGGCATCGTGATGAACAAGTCGAGGCGCTGGCCTTTGATCATCGATCCTCAAGGCCAGGCGAACAAGTGGATTCGCAAGATGGAGCAGCCGCGTAACCTGGTCGTGGTCAAGCTCACGGACGGGGACTTCATCCGCAAGCTCGAGAACGCCATACAGTTCGGTAACCCGGTCTTGCTGGAGAACGTGGGCGAGGAACTCGACCCCACGCTGGAACCCCTCTTACTGAAGAGCACGTTCAAGCAAGGCGGCCAGATGGTGATTCGACTCGGCGACTCCACCATCGAGTACCACCAGGACTTCAGGTTCTACATCACCACCAAGTACCGCAACCCGCACTACCTGCCGGAGATCTCAGTCAAGGTGACGCTGGTGAACATGATGATCACCACCGACGGGCTGGTGGACCAGGTGCTCGGCATGGCGGTGGCGAAGGAACGGCCGGATCTCGAGGAGGAGAAGGCTCGGCTCACCACCGAGGGCGCCGAGAACGCGCGTCAGCTCGCGGAGGTTGAGAACAAGATCATCGAGGTCCTCGGGTCCTCTGAGGGCAGCATCCTGGAGTCGGAGACGGCGATCGACGTCATCACCAACGCCAAGGAGCTCTCCAACGAGATCAACCGGAAGCAAGCCATCGCCAAAAAGACGGAGATCACCATCGACGAGACTCGCGAGGGATACAGGCCCCTCGCCGTGCACGTCGCGCACCTCTTCTTCCTCGTCGGCGAGCTCTGCAACATCGAGCCCATGTACCAGTACTCGCTGGCGTGGTACGTCAACCTCTTCAACCACGCACTCGAGTTTGCGCCCCGATCCGATGACTTACAGAAGCGTCTGGATAACCTCATCGAGTTCTTCACCTACTCGCTGTATAAGAACATCTGCCGGTCGTTGTTCGAGAAGGACAAGCTGCTCTTCTCGTTCACCCTCGCCGCGACGATCTTCACGTACAAAGGGACGCTGGATCCCGGCGAGTACCGCTTCTTGTTGACGGGTGGCTTGGGCCAGAAACCGGGCGCCGATGAACTCCCGTGCAAGTGGCTGAACAAAAACCTCTGGCTGGAGATGCTGCGTCTATCCGACCTCCCCGCGTTCGACGGCTTTGCCGATTCGTTCAAGTCATCACCCGACGCGTGGCAGCACATATACGACAGCGCCACCCCCGAGTCCGAGGAGCTACCGGCGCCGTGGCGCGATACGCTGGACGACTTCCAAAAGCTCATCGCGCTGCGAACGGTTCGCCCTGATAAACTCACGCGCGCGGTGCAAATCTACGTGGATAAGAGCATGGGCCGGAAGTACATCGAACCCCCGCCGTTCGACCTGGAGCAGTGCTACAACGACTCCACGTGCTTCACGCCGCTCGTGTTCATCTTATCGCCGGGGTCGGATCCGATGGACTCGCTGCTGAAATTTTGCGCCGCGAAGGACATCTCTATGGAGACGCTGTCGCTGGGCCAAGGGCAAGGTCCCAAGGCTGAAGCCTTGATCGCGAAGGGCGCGGTGGACGGCACATGGGTGGTGCTTCAGAACTGCCACCTGGCGGTGTCCTGGATGACCACGCTGGACCGCATATGCGAGGAGTTTGTCACCGCCGACGCGCCACCGCACGAAAACTTCAGGCTGTGGCTTACCTCGTATCCATCCCCGCACTTCCCCGTCGCGGTGCTCCAGAACGGCGTGAAGATGACCAACGAACCCCCGAAGGGCCTCCGCGCGAACATGATTTCCAGTTTCCAGAACGATCCCATCAGCGACGAGGAGTTTTTCGAGGGGTGCGCCAGGCCGGCGGAGTGGAAGAAGCTGCTCGTCGGGCTGGCTTTCTTCCACGCCTACGTCCAGGAGCGGCGCAACTTTGGCCCACTGGGCTGGAACATCCCGTACGGCTTCAACGACCCGGACTTAAAGATCTCGTTGCGGCAACTACGGATGTTCCTCGACGAAGCGCACGAGGACCAGCCCCTCGCGGTGCCGCTGAAGACTTTGGTGTACCTCATCGGCGAGTGCAACTACGGCGGAAGGGTGACGGACGCTCACGACCGCCGATGCCTCATGTCGATCCTCACCGACGAGGACGGCGGGCCGTTCCACGTCAACATCATGGACGATGACTACGCGTTCTCACCCTCTGGGAGCTACCGCGCGCCCGTGGAGGGTGACCACGCGTCCTACATTGACTTTTTCAAGCAAATGCCAATCGCGGCGGATCCCGAAGCTTTCGGGCTCCACGCCAACGCTGACATCACCAAGGACCAGCAGGAGACCGATTTGATGTGCAACTCCATCTTGCTCACGCAGGGTAACGCCACGAGCGGCGGGGGTAAGAGCAAGGAGGAGACGCTTGGTGAGCTCGCCGCGGAGATTGCGCAGTCCATACCTCCCGTCTTTGACCTCGAGGTTGCCAATTACAAGTACCCCGTGGAGTACTACGAGTCCATGAACTCCGTGCTGTGCCAGGAGCTCGTCCGGTATAACCGGCTGTTGGAGGTGATCCACGCGAGCATCGGCTCCTTCCAGCTGGCGCTGAAGGGCCAGATCGTCATGACTGGGGAGCTGGACGCGCTCGGCAACGCCATGTTCGACGGGAAGATTCCCGCGATGTGGGCCAAGAAGTCGTACCCGAGCCTCCAACCACTGGCTGCGTACATAAGCGAGCTGGTCAGAAGGCTGGAGACGCTCCAAAAGTGGATCGACGAGGGCGCGCCGCCCATGTTTTGGATCACCGGGTTCTTCTTCACCCACGCGTTCCTCACCGGCGTGCTCCAGAACTACGCCAGGAAGTACAAGCTCCCGATTGACACCGTGGTGTTTGACTTTGAAGCAATGCCGGCGAGCCACGACTTCACGGTGAAGCCCGAGGACGGCGCGTACTGCAACGGCATGTTCCTCGAGGGCGCCAAGTGGTCGGACGAACATATGACGCTGGTGGAGAGCGACCCGAAGGTTCTGTTCACCGACATGCCCGTCTTTTGGTTCAAGCCCACCACCAACGACAAACGAGCGGAATTTCCAAACTACCTGTGCCCAATCTACAGGACGGCGGAGCGCCGGGGCGTGTTGGCCACGACTGGCCACTCGTCCAACTTTGTCATCAACCTCACGGTCCCGAGCGACAAGCCCCAGAACCACTGGATCAAGCGCGGCGTCGCGGGGCTCCTGTCGCTGTCGTACTGAGCGTACGTACGACTCTTAAGCGGGACCGTTCGAAGGTGTCGACGAGATGTAAAATTATTTAGAACTAAGAATTGACATATCACCGTAATAAGTGTAGGCATTCAACCCACTCTATCGCCCCGACAGCGCCCCGACCAACACCCCGGCGCCCACCGTGAGCGCGGTTCCCACCAGCACGGGGTTATCCCCGCTCCAAAACTTTGGCGTATTCCTCGCCTTTCGTATGACGTCCTCGAGCGATTCTTCCGCCTCCCTCGTCACGCCGCCCTCGGTGTCTTGAAGCCTCGTGACCGTCTTGACACTTACGTTCGTTCCCCTCTCCATTTGGTCGCCTTCACCACCTTCCGTGCTTCCGTCCTCCCTTAATAAGAACCTGGTCTCCGGGTCCACCTTGGCGAGCCACTTCTGGTAGAAGAACCGCTCCACCGCGCGGCTGTCGTCGTCCTTGAGCTCCTCGAGGTAATCTCGGAGTTTGCCAGACTTTTTGTTCACCGCCAGGTTGACGCGCGCGCCCGGGACGAGCACGTACCACCAGTACGCGACCATGACGCCGGTGAACCCGAGAACCACGAGCTGGGACGTGAGCATGGAGGTGTCCATGGGGCTCGGGACGTAGTCGGCGCCGGTGAGCAGCGCGGTCTCGGGGTTGGACGCGGCCACGGTGACTGTCGACAAAGATGGCCTCGACAAAGCGGGTCCTCGGTGGAGGCGTGGAGCCCGGGGCGCGCCGACGGATGCGCATCGACGACGCGGCACGACGGCGGACGCGACGATGCATCGGTGTGTGCGAGCCGCCGGTCGACTGGCGACACGGCCCACCGCCGTGCTGGAGACCGCCGCGTGCGACATGGCTTGTGATGACCGTCGACGTGTCGGCACCAAAGCGACCGACAAAAATGGAACTTTCCGCCCGCGTCGTTTTTACCGTTGACAGGATGAATGGCCAAAAAGGCACATAGCTGGTACAGTCAGACGGCACCATGAGAAAATTACAAATCCCAAAATTGCGATCCAATTTTGTGACTGGGTCACGTGCAGTTGTGGACCGGTCGTTTCCCGCCGAGCTGGCGCATTCTCGTGAAAGTGCCCGAACCTTTTTGAAAATATCAATTCGGTTGACGCGCCGCGCCTCTTGCCAGAATACGTCGCGCGCGCCACGTATACGACCCGCGGGTGACGCTGAAACGCCTCTCGCGTGTACACCGAAGCCGCATCGATCCTTCTCACGTCCAGAGCGTGCCCGCGCCTGTCCGATAAGCGCGGTCTCCGAACCGCGTTGACAACGCTTTTTCCAGTTTTCCCGGGAGAAATTTGATGACGAGTGTCGCCGCCCTCGTCGGCCGCGCGCCGACCATCGCGCGACTCCGCGGGGCTAAGACCGCGCGGGTTGGTTCAAACCGCGCGGTGGCGACCGTTCAACGCCGGTCCACGCGGCGATCGAGCGTCGTCGTGAAAGCCGGGCGGTCCGACTTTACGGTCCCCGACCGAATGCTGTCGCTCGACGACGTGAAGGTGCGCGAAGCCCCGACTTTTCGTCGTCCCGACCGACGCCGCCTCCCCTCCCCGTCCCGCACGCTCGTATAGAATCCACGAACCTTAATACGTTTCCGCCACGTCTCACCGTCCCCACTGAACTGACGCGATCCCCGACTCCGATGATTCGTCGCGCGCAGAACCTCCGCGCATCCCCGGCTTCCAACGAAGCCGCGGCGAATAACATCGTCGCGAAGCCAACGAGCGTCGATGAACTTCAAAAGACCACCGGAGTCGTTCAGTACACGCTCACCTTCCGCACCGGTACCAAACGCGGCGCCGGGCTCTCCTCCCGCGACGGCGGCGTCACCGTCATGCTCATCGGCGAGGACGGCCGCGGCTTTGTCCAGCGCATCGACCGCTACCCAGACATGGACGTCCCGTGCGACGAATCCATCGATCCATCTGCGAACCAAAACTGCCAACCCATCGGCATCTACAGCTCCCCGCGGTTCGAGCGCGGGTCGGAGGATACCGTGACGTTCGACGCCCCCGACCTCGGGTTACCCGCCGCGATGTGGATCTCCCCGGAGGACAAAGGGATGTGGTACGTCGACGAGGTTGAGCTCCGTTGCAGCGACGGGAGCGCGATGGCGGTCCAGGCGGAGTCGCAACGACGGGGCGCCATCGTGAGTTACCCGTGCGACGATTGGGTCGGCGGGACGAACCCGGACGACGCCGCGCTCGAGCTGAGGCCCAACGGCTTCTTCAAGATGACGTCCGAGCAGCGGACGCGGATGCGTGAAGATGGCTTGCGCGAGTACGGCGAGATGAAGTTTAAGATGCTGACGGCGACTGGCGCGGCGGTGGCGCTCGGCTGCCTCGCCACGGCGTCCATGTCCGGTGGCCACGGCGACAGTGACCACCTCGAGCTCATGCGCTCCTTCGCGTCCGGCGGCGGCGTCGGGCTCATCTACCTGTACATGCTCACCAGGTCCGTCGACACCATCGGACCCGGCGACGCCAAGAAGCCGTTTCATGAGATGCTCCTCGACGCCGTCACTGGCGTCGCCGCGTCGGGGCCCGTTCGTCTGTTGATGCTCGCGCTGATGGGCACGTGGGGCGCGAGGTACGTGGAGGCGACTGACGTGGCGCACCCGCACTACGGCGACTTCTTCGCCGCCGTCCTAGGGTTCTTCTCTTATAAAGCCGGCGTGTTGATCGCGGGATTCAGCGGCGTCGATTTCAGCGCGGCGGATGCCGACGTCGCGGTGCAGCCCGTGCCGGTTCGTATCGTGGAGCAGCCGAGGCGCGTGCCGGGCGCCGCGGTGGCCCGCACGTTCAAGGGCCGACCGGGATCCAGGTGAAGGTCAAGGACGTGATGTATGTACCAATATGTACCCTATGTACCCTGAGTGATGACATGTTGTTTTGAGCTGAAGAAGTTGTACTTGTATTTTCGCGTTTTGTATTGTCAACCATTCCGGAACAAAGACACCGACTCTCGACTCGCCCGTCGTTCACAGAGACAAAAAATCAATTTGATCGCGCACTCGATCCGCGCTCAGTCCCGGTTCCACCCGCCTTCCTCCTCGCCAAACTGGTTCTTCGGCTTCCACATGCGAACCCTGTTCCGGTCGCCGCCACCGCGCTCGCCGGAGGAGTCGCGGGACTCCCGACGGAAACCGCCGCGATCCTCCCGGGAATCGAACCCGCGCTCGTTCCGATCGTCGAACCGACCCCTATCCCCTCCGTCACGGTCGTCCCTCCCGCGGCTCCAACCGCGGCCGCCGCCTCGATCGCCCCTACCGCCCATACCGCCTCCCCGTCCGCGCCCCCCGCGTCCTCCCATCGCCGCGCGTCCCCGCCTCTCCTGCTCGCGCGGCCCGAACCTCTCGTACGCGCGGCCGCGTTCACCGCCGCGGAACGAATCCCCGCGCGCGCCGTACGCACGGTCACGGTCCCCGCCCCGGTACCCGCCCCGGTCGCCGCCGCCGCCGTCGTCTTCACCTCGGTCCAAGCCGTCGAGGTCGCTGCCGAACCCTCCTTTAGTCCGCGCCCGCCGGCCGAAATCCGCGTCGCGATCGCCCATGCCCGGCCGGTCCCCGCGGCCACGGCCTCGGCCCCTCTGGGAATCGAACCCGCGACCTCCGCGTCCCCCGCGCGACGGCCTGGTGTCCCATCCGTCGTCGCCGCGGTCGTAAAAGCCGTCGCGGCTCGATCGACCGCGCTCAAACCGATCGAACCCGCGCTCACGCTCATTCCTATCGTCGAAGCCTCTGTCCCGGCCGCGTTGTCCACCGCCGCCGTACCCGCCGAATCCGTCATCGGTTCCACGTTCCATCGCGCGCCCACGTGGCGAAGGCCTGTACCCGTCGTCGTCGTCGTAGTACCGTTCGTTGCGGCCTCCTCGCGTGGGTCGGTTAAAACTGGAATCGTTTCGGCCGCGACCCCGCGGGGAATCGTACCCGCGACCTCCGCGACCGCCCCCTCGGCCCCTACCGGCTGAACTACCGGGACGAACGTACCGGTCCTCCTCGTACTCGCGGCGGGGCGGGCGACGCTCGCGGCGATCCACCCACTTCGGCTGCGCCGACAGCTTTTCCGGCGCCGGCTCTGGAACGTAGTCGGCGGGCTTGTCCGTGTCGGCGAGGGCGGTGATGCGCCGCAGCAGCGACTGCATCGACGATCGCTCCGGCCTAAACTGCGGCGACACGTCATCGGCAAAGACGTGGATGAGCCTGGTGACGTCTGAGAACGTGCACGCGCCCATCGTGTCCCCGCCCCCGACGGCCGCGCACGTGTGCGCCAGGTCGGATGCGTCGACTCCGAGCCGAGCTCGAAGCCGTTTCATCGCGTTGACTTGTTTCCGGCCCCCCGCGTTGCCTTGGTCTTTCGGCAGCGCGTGATCCGCCAGGATGTACAGCTCCTTCGCGGACAGGAGCTTACGAAGTAGGTCCTCGCGGTCCCGGCTGAACTCGAGCAGCAGGCGCTTCTTGTTGGCGTAGGAGAGTTCGACGAGTGAGTCGTCGTCTGAGTCCCATTCGCCTTTTTGTTTAGCGACGGTCGCGAAGGGATCCGCGAGATCGTCCGTTTCGTCCTCGTCTTCGTACGACTCGGCGACAGCCCTGGCCCACTCCGGCGTGGACACGCTCGTGTCCACGG
>Ga0257106_1000512_pt1 | contig 22789 bp, 17 predicted proteins | sample LP_taG_3_FD_190177 | JGI IMG/M metagenome (GOLD analysis project Ga0257106, IMG submission 190177) | Marine microbial communities from Northeast Subartic Pacific Ocean, Canada - LP_J_2011_P26_10m | ecosystem: Environmental > Aquatic > Marine > Oceanic | place: Canada: Northeast Subartic Pacific...
TCGATATCCCATACGAGCACAAATGGCTCGTCAGAAGAGGACATGACAGCGTGCGTGTGTGGTCCATGCCTGGCATTGGGCGGGGGGGGGGTGGGGGTTAGCGCGCGCGCCCTATACCTCTTGCGGCTTGTGTGTATGGTAACAATTATAGACGAGAACTATGCACGCACGCTTCTTGGTCCAACACGACGAATTGCGCCGCCGTCGCGAGGAGTACGATGCGAGCAAAAAGGGACCGGACGAGGAGTGCGCGCTCGTGGTTCAACGAAGGCGCGAGAAGAAGACGCGCCGGCGCGCCGCTGAGGAGCACGCGGCCGCTCTTGCCAAGACGTGCGAGCTGGAGGCTGCGATGCGCGTCAAGGCCGACGCCAAGGCGCTGGCAAAGGCCGAGCTGGAGGCGGCGATACGCGCCAATGCCAATGCCAAGGCCAAGGCCAAGGCCGACGCCGAGGCGCTGGCGACGGCCAATGTACGAGCGGCGATACGCGCTGTGCACAAGCAAGCGGCCCAGGCAGCGGAAATCGAGGCCGCGCGCGTGGCGCTCGAGAAGAAAAACCGAGCCGTAGAGCGCGCGGCGCAGGTCGAGCGGCAAAGGCGCGCCGTGCGCCAGGAGCGTTTGGTGCGTGCGGCGGCACGTGAGCGGCAGGCGGCGCACGAGCGAGCGCAGCAGGACGAGATCGACTACGACGAGCTCGAAGAGGCGCTTAGGGCTTCGGTCGAGCAGCTGCGTATCGAGGCCATGCGCGACGAGGAAATTGCGGCGGTGGCAAACACCGACACCGAGTCGGCAAAGCACGTGTTTCGAGACTGCATCATCTGCATGGCCAAGCCCCCCTCGCACGTTCTCGTTCCCTGTGGCCATCTTTGCATGTGTATGGCCTGCTCAGTGGCGCTCGAGCAGTGCCCTATCTGCCGCGTTCATGTGCAGTCCACGATGCGCGTTTACTTTTCGGCGTAGAAGCGGTTCTCGCGAGTTTGTGTGTGTGTGTTAGAAAGTGCTCGGGTTTTACGTTAAGCACATTGTTGCAAAAAATCGTAAACGTCTTGCGCGCTCGCGGAAAACCCCAAGCACCTCCGTGAGGAATGCACTCTGCGTTTACGATTTTTTGGCCAGGTACACGTCGAGAGTTGACGGCTCGTGCGCGTTCCAGTTCACCAGCACGTTATCGGAGACGGGCGCGAAGACAATCAGCGGCGGCACCCACAGTCGGTCCAGCGTGGCTACGCTCTGCAGCTCCACTTGGCGCAGCCGGTCGAGCGTCGTGTCGACAAGCGCGTCTGCTCCGACTACCAGAGGCACGCAATCGTCGAGGGGCCCGGGTCCACACGTGAAGGGTTGTGCCACCATAGAGGCCGTGCGCCTTTAGACTTTACACCCAGTTCAGCGCGTTTTACTGCTAGCGGTTACCGAGATTTGGCGCTCTCAAACACGCGCTGTGAAAACAACCCGTCAATCCTCAACGCTAAATAGTTTGCAATGTGTGTGTTGTGTGGCACGCGTGGAGCGCTCCGACTCGACTGCGCGCACGGAGGCCACGTGCGGTCTCGCACATGCTGCGCCTATTCTTCGTATTGGCGTTGATCGCCGCAGCCGTGGGTTTGGATTCGTCGGTCAAGCACGGGCCGCGCCGCCTGCGCAAGGGGCTCAGGAATGGCATGCAAAACAATTGCTCAGCCGTGCCGATGGAGGACGTCATGGCAAAGGAGTACGCGCGCAACCAACGGCCCGGACATGTTCCACCTCGCGTCTTGGTGACGGGTGCCGCAGGCTTCATTGGCTCTCACGTAGCTGAGGCCTGCGCCGAGCGCCTTGGTTTCACGGTTGTTGCCATGGACGATCTATCAGGTGGGTTCTTGCGCAACCTCGAATGGCTGACTCCACCGTCACTTTTTGTGCGCGGTGACGTTCAAAACGACACAACGGTGGCGTCTGTCTTTGCCGAGCATGGCCCTTTCGATTACGTGTACCATCTCGCGGCCTATGCAGCTGAAGGCCTCTCTCATTTTATCCGAGACTACAACTACCGCAACAACTTGGGCGCGTCGGTCATCCTGCTTAACAACATTATCAATCAGCAGCACATGCGTGGCAAGCAGGTGCGTCGCCTCGTCTTCACTTCGTCCATCGCCGCCTTCGGCGCGGTGCTCGATCCCTTGGAGCTACCGATGACAGAGGCAACTCCGCAGCGCCCCGAAGACCCATATGGCATCGCCAAGCACGCGGTGGAGCTCGATCTGAAATCGGCTCACCACGTGTTCCAGCAAAGCTACACAATCTTCCGCCCGCACAATGTGTACGGGCCGAGGCAGAACATCGCAGATAAGTTTCGCAACGCCATCGGCATCTTCATGAACCAAATCTTGCACGGCGAACCGATGAGCATTTTTGGTGACGGATCCCAGTCCCGTGGCTTTTCCTACATCGAAGAAGTCGCGCCGCCGATTGCGGCCTCGGTCCTGTACAGCGGCGCCGCCCAGGAGGCTTTCTTCGTGGGAACCGACGCGAAGTATTCGGTCCAGGAGCTCGCAAAGCTAACCGCCACCGCAATGGGCAAGCCCGCCCACCCGATCGTGTACCTTGAGAAGCGCAAAGAGGTAGCCGAGGCGTATGCTTCGCATGAGAAGCTGCGGTGCATCTTCAGCCCGAAAGATCCGATTCCGCTCGAAACAGGCTTGCAGATGACTGCAGAGTACGTGCAGAAGCACTATTATCAGGGTGGCTTCGAACCGACCGGATACAGCCATATCGAGGTGGACGTCAACCTCCCTCCGAGCTGGCGACGGTTCCTTTCCCGGTCTCGCAAGAAGAGATTATCGTTGCCTCGCGAAACGAGTACAGTGAGGGTTCAATTGTCGTCGGCGGGCTCGGTTCCAGTGCACGAGCATCAAACACTAGAGGAGATGTGTACCGCTGCCCAGGCACCTAGACGGTCAGGCATGGAAGTGCGACTCGGTGTCACTGGCCAGTCACTGAAGTTTCATCCTTGGGAAGAAGCAGTCCCCGCCTCGGCGACGGGCGTGACAGTCCTGGCCAGTTGCGGTGAGGCGGGCTGCGGTGAGGCGAGAAAGTGGTCGGGTGGCTGCTGTCCGCGGAGCGCAAAGATAATCGTCTGGATCGTGCACGACGGTCGCGCTTCCGAAAATCAACGTAACACAGGTATGCTGCGGCGTCAACGGCAGCGGCAAGCGCCCAGCGGCGCTTGTTTTCAGCGGGCCCTCAGGAACCCCGGAAGCGCAGGGGAGATCGCATGGGCACCGAGCATTGTCTGTAGCAGCTCGACGGCCACTTTGCTTGAGCTCGATGGTAGCGCGCGCTTGCCATTCAATGCCCAGCAGCAGATGCAGGAGCTGCTGTCTGCGCGTAGCCCCGAGCGCACATGCACAACGGCAGTCGAAGACACGGTGGTATTCGTAGTGATTGCCGATTGGTTTGCCCGCCAATCGCTCGATACTCTCAAGAGCCTCGATGTCGTGCGCGTGCCCAGCCCGACCAAGAGCAGCCATCCCATCCCCATCTGGTCCGCGGCTAAGATGCAGATGCGCGAGGCGATCCTGCGACTCTGGGACGCCGATGCAGATGCCGCACGGAACGCTGCACCTGCCGCACCCTCTGTACAGGCACCGCACAGCTCACGTATCCCCCGCATCGCCGTAATTTCCTATGGCCAGGTGCGCGCCACTGACGGAGGATGGTTCGAACGCTCGTTTGACGCGACTCGCCGCTATGTGCTGCAGCCACTCGCGCCCTGGGCATTGCTATTTGCGGACTACAATTGTCAACCCGGTGCATGCAGTGCGGACAGCGTTCGGAAGGTACTAGGCAGAAATGCCACCTCCTTGTGCATGACGGCAGACCCGCCCTGGGCCCGAATTTACCAGCTCGACCAGGCCATGTGCAACTGGTCGAAGCAGATGAGCAAGTCCAAGGAGACACGCGGAACTCGACTCGCCAACCGCCATTATTATCTGATGGGCATGTGGAGTTTGCAGCGTGCGATTCTGGCCATAGAGGAGCGCCGCGCTGCCCTCGGCATCGGCAGCACAGTCATTACGCGGATCGACACCCTCTTCTTCTCGCCAGGTATGGATCCCTTGCTCTTGCAGCGTCCTTGGGACGAGCCCGGCCGCATCTTTGTTCCCAAGACGGGCAACTATGGCTTTCTTAGTGACCAGTTTGCGTACGGGCACACTGATGTAATGCGACGCTTCGTGCGGGAACGCGCCGCGCTTGTCATGGGGACGTGCCACGCGCAAATGAGCCCGGAACTCATCGCCTGTCACGTCGCAAGCGAAAACCACTGGAACGTTAGCACCTCTGTGGTAAGGTTTGTGCGCCTCAGGGCGAACTGGGAGGTGCCTCACAGAGACATCATCAACGCGTTTCCAGGTATTGCACACCGGTGCTGCGGAGATACTCTCATGGCCAGAGTGCGTGCGCTGCCCGCAATGACGCGACCAAGTCCCTCTCGGAAGTGTCTGCAAATGGAACCTCGCCTGGTCCCGAGGCTTCTGCATGCATCACATGCAGAAGCCAGGTCGTAAAACCCTTACCATTTCGCAACAATGTGCGTAACGTAAAACCCGAGCACTTTCTAACTCTGTCCAAATCCTTCTAGTTTTGCTTCTAAACGTGAGGCGACTCTTCTACTTCTGACGCGTGAAATGGTACTCGCCTTTTGGGTGCAAACTTGCACGTGCAAGTTTGCACCCAAAAGGCGAGCACTTGTCGAGGCGTCAGAAGTAGAAGAGTCGCCTCACGTTTAGAAGCAAAACTAGAAGGATTTGGACAGAGTTAGAAAGTGCTCGGGTTTTACGTTGCGCACATTGTTGCAAAAAAACAAGAGCCCAGGAGCGCAAGGAGCGCAGGAGCGCAAGGAGCGCAGGAGCGCAAGGAGCGCAGGAGCGCATTTACAATCCAATCACGCCCTGCAAAGAAAGAATGGCACTTCCCAATCTCTCGCAACTCGCGCGCGGCGACACGGACGCCATCGTCGCAAAGGATCCCGACGGCAGGGTCGTAGATGGTGTCTACTGTTTAGACGCGCTCCGCGACCAAAAAGACGAGCCCGACAACCAGGGTCCCCTCTCGCTGTTCACGTGCGACTCGGCCTTGATGCTCCTGCGCCACGCCGTTTCTGCCGATTTAGTTTACGCAGAGTACAAGCCGATGCACTCGCGCTTGTTCGAGTACATGCGCGACGATGCACTCGTGCCACCAACGCGCAACCCGTACAATGCAAACAGCGTCCTGCTGCGCAAGCAAATCACCTTTCGTGAGCGGGGCGCCGTGGACTATTCCTTCTCCGGCCAGAGTGTGCGCAACACGCCCCTTGAGGAGGCGCCCGACCTCGTGCGACGCGTGCTCGACTATACGAAGCGGCTGGTCGCGTTCAACCGCACGCAGTACGCCCAGTGGGCCGACGTCAACCCCGACACCTACAACGCAGTGCACTGCAACCTGTACGGCACGCCCGCCGCGGGCGTCAAGGCGCATCAGGACGACGAGGAGCAGCTCATCGTCGGCGCGCCGATTTTCTCGTACACTTTTTTGGCCTCCAAGGATGGCAGCGGCGCGGTGCAGCCGCGCGAGTTTGAGATTGCCACGCCCTACATGCGCCAAGTGGGCGGCAAGAATCCGCGGCTCGAGCGCGACTTTAGGCGCGTGGCGGGGGTGACGCTTGGCGATGGCGACCTGCTCGTCATGCAAGGGAACGTGCAGTCGGAATGGTTCCACCGCATCGTGCCGGGTAACAACGGGCTGCACGCCAACACGGAGCGGATCAACATGACCGTGCGCGCCTTTCACACGACGGGGTGAGTGGTGGGGGTGGAGTCTTGGAGTTTTAAAAACAAATTGTGCACAAGCACACTTACGAGCCTTTTACAAACCAACTCTCGTCGTCGCTCTCCTCCCTGGGTATTGTGCTCGCTTCTCGACACTTGACCCCAACGACTGCTGCTCTGACGAGCCGCTTGTCGAAGAGTGTCAGCTGTCTCGTCGGCTTCTCTGGCCCCGGCCAGCGTTCACCCGCTTCGTGGCTCGGTGGCCTGTACGCGACGCTGCACGGCTTGGTGATGTCTACAATTGTAGTTTGGATCATGCGACGCTCACGCCCCCCCCCATGCTCACACATTCGACAAGACGTTAGCGGAGCAAACAAAAGCCTTCTGCGCTTTAGGCGTCGAGCTTCGTCCAACACTCGGCCGTAAACGAGGCGCGCAGCAGCTGCACACAGTAGGCCTCCGCACCCTCAAACTCGCGCACGTGCATGACCTTGCTGATGCCGTCGAAAAACTCCACGTTTATGGTCCGATTAAAGACAAAGGTGCGGGTTCCGATGAGTCCGTCGCCGTCGGGAGGCGTTACGCGCACGTGCTGCACCGCCGGCGAACGGTCGCCTTCGAGTGGCAAGAAGCGAGGTGCCAAGACCATTTCCATATGGCCCGACGCGTGGTCGTTTAGAAAGGCAGCGGGGACTCCCAGCCCCACCTCTGGCGACAGCACGCACTCGGCTCCTTCGAGCGCGGCACAAACCTGTGCGCGTTTGAGTGCTCTGGTTGGCGTGCTCGACAATCTGCCAATGGTAAAGTGAGAGCAGAGGCTCGGGTCGTACGTTTCATTCATCTGCCACCAGACGCAGTCCAGCGGCGCGTCAATGGCGGCGCCGAGGTCCTCCGACGGCCAGTAAGAGATCAGGCTGTCGTCGTCATTCACCTTGACCACGGGCAAGTTGGAGAGCTGCTCTTGCGGCGACGTCAGGAAGAATGTCCCGCCACCCAGCAGCGCCACCAGCCCCGCGGCTCCTGTACGCGGCATTTTTTGGGATGTGCATTCCCTAGAGCAAAAGCGTGGGGTTGTTAGCGGCAGTGTCGTTGATCGCCACGAGCGCGGCCTCGTTGCTCATCACCATCTTGGCGCCAAACACAGTCGCCTGGGCGTTGAGAACGCGGAAAAAGGAGTGCTCGGCACCGGCATTGATCGTGTCCAAAAGCCACTGGCCCTCATTATCCACCCAGATATCGAAAAAGTGCGACCCCTTGTCGACGACTCGCACACTCTGCTCGTCCACACCCAGAGCCAGGCTGAGCGCCACGGTCAGCTGCAAGGGCGTCATGATGGCGTGCTCGTCCCATAGCCCTAGGTGCACGCGCGGCGTGGCGGTGCCGAGCTTGCGTTGCTGCACCCGCATATTCCGAGCATAGTCGCGGCGGCGTTGCAAGGCGGTTGCTGCCCCCCCGCCAAGTTCCAAGTTTAGGTAGGAGACTTCGGCGAGCATGCAGGTTGAAAACGCCACGCACCCAACGAGCGCGACGCATGCGAGCGAGCAGACACAGCCTCGGCGTTGCGGCAGGCGCGGCACGGAACCCGAGGGTGGCTGCACCCTATGGTTAGGGTGTAACTCCTCGTCGTGATAGTCTCGGTGGCGAGCCGGCTCGCGATACTCGAGCGCGGCGGCTACTTCGACAGCGTCACGGTGCGTGTAGTGCATCGCCTCGCGTCGCGGTGGTGGTGGTGGTTGTGGTGGCCGTGGGGCGTGGTTTGATTGCAGGTGCTGCGCGGATGGCTCGCTCTCGTGGTACTGATCGTCGCGGCGCTGCACGTCGCTCAGCGTAAAGGAGATGCGCTCTCTCGGTGGTCCGGCGGCCATGCGCGCGCCTGTGCGCTTCTCGTGGCGAGCGAGTGGGGTTTTAAAAAGCGCACACTGAGCTAGCGTGTGACTGGGGTATTACCGCGCATGGCGCGCTAATTTTCAGAAATTCGTAAAAGTGCACATGCGCACACGCAAATAGCCGCGAGTGGGCATGACGGAAGACGCGAAAACGGATACGGAAGAAGCACCCGAAGAGACGCAGATTGATGCACTGGTCAACTCCAACCTGCGCGGCATTGGCGACGTTCGCCTGCGCAAGCACAGCGATGCCGATTTGCGCCGGCTGCTGTGCCGCATGACTGACACCGAGGCAGAGGCGGCCGAGGTTCTGACCACCGACGCGCTGGTCGAGGCCCTCCTCGCCGAGAAGAAGCGTGTCGAAAAACAAAAAAAGGGCAAGACCAAGGCCGAAAAGCTCAAGGCGACCTCGGCGCTCTGGCGCACGCTCGCAATGGGTCTGCACAAGCAATGCGCGGCGCTCTTGTATGTGTACACCCAGAGCGATGAGCTGCCAGCGGTCCTGGCCCAGCCCGAAGAGCTCAAGATTTGTTCCTTCAACGCGCTCAAATTGAGACTCACCGACCCGGGCAAGTTTATCGACGGCTCGTTGCGGCCGAGCGACAAGAATGGTATGCTCAGCGACGGCCTGCTGCTGTTGCAGCACTGGCAAGCGCTGGCGAGCATCATGGCCGGGTTTGACGTCATCGTGATGCAAGAAATCCCCGGCGCGGAAAAGCTGCGCGAGGAGCGGATTATGGTCTTCTTGACCATGCTCTCAAAGGGAACGGCCGAGGGTCGCACGTGGTCGTACGTCGATTCCATACCAAGCGGCAAGGCCGGTGGCAACAAGGAGTGCCATGTGGCCTTTGTCAAGACACCACTCACCATTGAAAAGGTGCGAACGTGGCAGTCGGCGGGTACGGCGCCGAGCATTCTCTTGGACTATGCACCGTTGCAGATTTTGGTGTCCAATCCGAACCGGCCGAATTTTAAGCTTGCAATCACGAGCGTGCACCTACCACCTGCCAAGCCAGCCGAGCGCGCGCGCCAGCGCGACACACAGCTCAGTGCAATCCTCAAGGGCTACTGGGACGAGGTGCGTGCCGAGTGGAATCTCGCGCGCACGCGCAAGGGCGCCAAGGACGCGGGCCTGGTTAGGGAGGAGGTCGTTCACGTGATCGCTGGCGATTTCAACACCTTCCCGGGCATTGTCGATGTCGATGCGGAAGGTACTGAGATCGAGCGCTACCACCTGACAAAGAGCGATTTCGTAGCGACAATCCCAGAGAGCGCGGCCACCTCATCGGGTCTGAAGAATTACGACAACGTGCTCATTGACAGCACGAGCTACAAAAAGTACCTGCCAAATGGAGGCGTGATGCGGCTCGTGAAGCAGCAGAACTCGGCGATTGGACTTCAGGGGCTCTCCGACCACAACCCAGTCACATTGACCTTGGAGTTTTTCGAACAGGTTAAGAAATAAACTCTCTTTTTTTACAAATGGTATTCACACACACACGCACTCGTTCATCTTGGATGCATATTGAGCGCAGTGCGCACCTTTGAAAGGGGCACCAGGGGCTCGAGTTTGTGGCTCAGCTCCTTGCTCAAGAGTATGTGATTGTGCGCGCTCGCGCTCGGAAAACGAAAGATTGGAAACCCGCTTTCGGCGTGAAGTGTGCCTTCTAGCTTGTAGACGGCAACCGCGGAGCGTATCCCGCCTCCGACGCGCTCGGCGTCGAGCGTTTCGCCACTCATATTCCGCACCCCGTTTGCCAGAATGAGATCCACCTGAAGCCCAAACGCAAAGCTTGCGCCGAGCGAGGGTGGGATACGCACCACTCGCGCCAGCACGAACACGTGCCCTTGGTTGTTGTGCGTTTGGGTCTTCGTTGTTCCAGTCGAGTGCGATTGGGCAACGGCCAGTTGGCCGGCGCTTGCGAGGAGTCGTGCCGAGGCCTTGTGCTCTTCCTCGAGGAGTTCCGTTGGACTTGTGCCGCCGATTAGTGTGGGGATGTGGCCTATCCGAAGCATGGCGCGAGACCAGGCCTTGTCGCCAACCATAACCAGCGTACCGGCAACGTGCGAGTGCATGGTGAGCGGCGCATTGGCTTCACTCAAGTGCAGTTGGTCGACGATAAACTGGACAATGGTTGGAAGCGCTTCTTGTGCTGGATATCCCTGAATGGTCCCGCCCATTATCGCAATCGGTCCGCCGACGAGGTCTCCTAGACACTCCTCGTCGAGTGGCGACGTTCGGTGGACAGAGTCGATTACTTTGTGATAGCAACAAGCCGCGGGGCCATTCTTGACCATCTTGTAGAGTTGCTCGCATTCGAGTGAGCACATTGGACAGAATCCGCACCCAGTGCAGCGATTGGTTGTGACGACGCGAAGACAGCAATGGCACGGGCGACCTTGGGTTGACGGTTGTGGCGTCGGTTGTTGGTCTTCATCGCCGCTGTCCGAATCGTCTTGGTTGTTGGAATGCATTTTTTTTGGTTGGGAGAATAAACGCGTAGGTGTGTTAGACTCTCTTCTAGATACTGTATTATAATTATACAAGCCGCAAGGTTCTGCGCGCTAACTCGAAAGCACAACCCAAATCCAGTGTGGAAGAGGCTCCGCCGACATGGAGGCTCCGATACGAAACGTCAAGGACAAGACGCAGGCGCTCGAAGAGCGCACCGCCAAGGTCAACGCCATACAAGCACAGGTATCCCGACTGGAGCGGGCGATGAATGACGAAGATTCGCCGCGCATGGGCTGCCTGGGGTGGTTTTTTCGGCGGCGCACACGCAACTCCTCGTCTTCGCTCGATCAGGCAGTGTTTGGGCACAAATCAACGACCGCGTCGACCACCGCCTCCGACCGGCTTACAAGTGCAGCTGTCTCGATGGAACAGCACGCCGAGAGTCTGGGCGAGCGTGCAGGAGCCGCGCGCGCCAAGGCCAAATCGCTCATGGCCGCGGGCAAGAGGACCGAAGCACTCGCGTGTTTAAAGAAGGCCAAGCAAGCCGAAAGCCAACATGCAAACGCCGTGGCCACAACTTCCGCGCTCGAGCGCCAAATCGACATGCTCGCCGAAAGCGCATTGCAAAAGGAGGTGGCCACGGCGCTGTCTGCGTCCGTCGCAGTTGCCAAGAAGAAGACCATCGGTCTCATGTCGAAGGCCGAGGATGCAGTCGATGCTGCCGTCGAGCTCCGGGACTTTGCTGAAGACGTGAGCCAGGTCATGGGCGGATTGCAAACGGACAACTACGACGAGGATGAGCTGCTCGAAGAGCTGGAGGCGATGCAAGCCGATCAAGAAAGCGACGTCTCGGCACCAGCTGCTCCGGTTGTGGCGGTTGCGGTTGGCATCGACCCGAGCGCCTATCCCGAAGCTCCGAAGTCCAACAAGAAGCTCGAGCGCAAGTCGCTGCTCTCCGACGACGGAGCGGTGGAGGCGCATTCGGAGTCGATGTGATGTGTTTTTAAATTTTCATAATTGTTCAGTAGTACACACTACGACTAGACCGTCGCGGCCGCCGCCCGGAGCGCCGCAATGGCCACACGCTTGGTCGCGGCGACGTCTGCAGCTTGCTGTTTGGCGGAATGATTGCGCTTCATGGGGTTTTCTTCTTCCTATACAAGACACACGTGCACACATTCCGCAAGAATTACACAACACAACACACGCGCCCAGCGCAATCCACACCGTCTACTCCTCCTCCTCGCCCTCCTCCTCTTCCTCCTCCGCCTGCTCCTCTTCGTCTTCCTCCTCGGCCGCCGACTCGGCCGCCTGCTCCGCCTCCTCCTGACGGCGACGCTTGCGGCGGTATTTGGCAAAATCGTCTTGCATCGCCTTGGCGTCCCAGCCATTGGGCTTTCCCGTTACCAACCCAAGCCAATCCGACTGGACCTGCTCGGAGAAGACACGATCCCCATCGGCTCGCTTCCGCTCAGCGCACGCCTGATGGTACTTGGCGGCCTTCCTGTACAAGCGCGGATAGTTGTCGATCATCAGCTTGTTGTTTGTGGCCTTCTGCTTACGCTTCTCTTTGGTCGCGACGTTGTGGTCGTCGAATGCCTGCTTTTCCTCTTCGTTCATTTCATCGGGAAACTTCCCCTTGAACTTCTTGGCGCCACCCCTCTTCGGAAACCCGCGCTGGTTGGCAGCGTTTGGATCCACTGCGGCGGCGGCGTCGTCGTAATCTTGGCCCAGTTTGGCCAGATCGGCCTCGGCCTCTGTCACCGCGAGGGCGGCGGCGTCCATGGTGGCATTGGCGGCGTTGAGCTCCGCCAAGGTGCAGTCCACCAGCTCCTTGGTAGCTGCGATGGCCTCCTCCGTCGGGGGCTCGCCGTACCAGTAGCGCGCGCACTGCGGGTAGTGCTCGCGCAGCAAGGCGACATTCTGGCCGTTGTCCAGGTAAAACGACCTGGCTTGCTCATCGTCCTCATTGAGCGCTAGATCCTCGCACGGCTTGTTGTTCTTGTCAAATCCCTGCTCCATTTGCCTCAAGTGCCTCCTCGTCTTGGAGTGAATCTTCTTTGCGGTATTTGCCGCCTCCGTGGCCTTGGTGAGCTCGGCCTTGCGGTTCTCGAGGAGGGCGCGCTGGACTTCCGCGCCGCCGCGGTTGGGATTGGCGTTGGCGTTGCTGATGGCCTCCTCGCGAATCTTCTCGAGAGCATCGGCCTCGTTGTACGTTAGGGCATTGTGGGCCTCGAGGGCCGTGATGCGCGGTCCGTGCGGGTCGGCACGCGGCAATGTGGAGATGTCGACGTTGGCGGGGGCTTCGGCCAGGCTGGCACGGCAGACGCCGCCACGGCCGATGTGCGCCCCGACGGCCATGCAGTCGCCGCAAACGATTTGTGCCGAATCGACTTCGAGCTTGTTGGTCTTCGGGCAGACTAGGGAACGCGAGCCGAGGTGAATCATGTCCTTGGATCCGAAGCGGTAGCGCTTCTCGACCTTGCCGTTGATGTTGACGTCGACCGTCGTTTCGCAGCCGAGGTCCTTGAAGGTCACATTTTCGTCGCCATCGACGACGTGATCGACGAGATGGACACACTTGGGGTTGCCGCAGCAGAGATTCCCGGCAGACCGGCTCATGTATTCGACCCACTTGTCGACGACGGCGACTGCGCCGACTGCAAAGTTGAGGTTGGCCATCTCTGGGTGCCTCTGGGTGCTCTTCTCTACACACACCTAGCCCACAAGCCGCAAGACGCAAAAAGCAAGCACCTTTTGACGGGTGGAAAGGGGTGTTAAAAGCGGACGAACTTGCAGTGCAAGTTTGCACCCAAAAGGCGAGTACTATTTCGCGTGGCAAAAGCAGAAGAGTAGTGCCACTTTTAGAAGCAGAGTTAGAAAGTGCTTGCCTTTTACGTTGCGCAAGGGTTGCAACCCCAACCAAGTGCTTGGGTTTTACCGTAAAAGGCAAGCACTTTCTAACTCTGCTTCTAGAAATGGCACTGCTCTTCTGCTTTTGCCACGCGAAATAGTACTCGCCTTTTGGGTGCAAACTTGCACACGCGATCCAAAAAGGGCAATACATCCCCTTCAGAAAGTGCTCGCCTTTTACGTTGCGCTTCTTGCGCCTTCTGGCCCTAGTGTCTCTGAAGAAGCAGGCGAGCACAAATGAAGCGCTCCCTATCCAAATCTGCCATTCGACCTCACAAAGTCAGCCGACCTCCTCCGCCCACCATGACGGACAGCGAGTCTGAGGAGGAAGACCAACGGCCTCGGTCGGCGCACACGTCGCTCCTCCTCTGCGGTCGGACTTCCACAGGGACTTCACGCGCACCCGTGACCCTCGGCAAGACGGCGAATTCCGAAACGGCCCGCTACCTGAAGGCTGAAATGGACAAGGCCCGGCCCTCGTTGGAGTTTACGGCCAAGCAAGACGTCGATGCCTTCGAGGGGAGGATCGTGCTCCCTCAATGGCGCGATGCCGACGGTACGCGCACTGCGACGTCGCACAAGTCCATTGAGGACTTGCTCAATACCAATGAGCGCTTCATTCCATACTCGCTCTTTGCCGAGATGCAGCACCACGACAGCCAGCTTGCGACGCTCGGCGGCGTGCCGACGGATGGACAAGTCACCAACCCATTTGTGCGGTCCTCGAACAAGGAACTGGAGACATTCAACCACATTTACAACAACATGGAGGAGCTGCTGCGGCCGGTTATTCGCGAGACGGACGACTTTGCGCTTCGTCCCGAGCAACGCCTCGCCATTGGCGCCTACTTTATGCGGTATCCCGTGGAGCTCCACGCGCGCGTGCGCCGACTGGACGACTCCGCCTTGTTGGCTGCACAGGCCGGCATGCCACCCTTGACCCGGCCCAATATCTCACTCGTCAACTTTGCCACCGGCAACGGCAAGACGGTCATGGCCATCACCATGTCCATGACCGAGGTCTGTGACCCCAAGCTGTGGCAAGGGCTTCAGGACCAGTGGCGTCCATCGCTGTGGTCCAACTCGTCCGTAGAGGGCCTCGGTCTCACGCGCTGCAACCGTCTCAGCGGCCAAGACCTGGCACGCGTCGTCATCGCATTTGTGCCGCAGCCGCTCTTGGGGCAGTGGAAGTACACGGCCGGCCTCGTCAACGACGCCATGAGAATTGAGTTTCAATACGGATTTGAAATCTGGGAGGGACTTGGCGTGCTGCAGCGCAGCAGTGGCGCGGGCGGGCAGCAGACGGTGCGTCGCACGCTTCGCGAAGCCCATCGCCAGTCGCGCGAACGCGGCGAGGCCATCCTGTGGCTCGTGCCTGCCAAGACCGAGTCGGCCTACCAGACGGTGCGTGACGACCCGAGCCTCGCCTTCGCGTCGCGCATCTATGATGAAGGCACCAGCGCCACCGACCCGCGACAATGGGCGGCGGAGTCGCCACCGATTACAAACCTCTTTCTCCAAGCCACCGTTGACCGATTGTCCAAGGCCACGGAGAGCCAGATGCGACACCCGATTCGCGTAGCCCTCGGCAACCAAAAGTACGACAGCGTAAGCACCGATCACGCGGCCATCTTCCACATGCTGTCGCTCCCCGACTGGTTGCGGTTCATGGTCGGCAAAGGGATGGCCGACGTCATGCCGAGCGGACTCAAGCGCATCGGCCTCAAGATCCGGGTCCAGTCGCTTTCGGGCCGCCTGCTCAAGTCGGACCTCACCATCACGGGCATCGACGCGCTCCTCAAAATGGTCCTGACCAACGTCGGCGGCGACACCGTCCTCGACCCCCAGGAACGGGATGCATTGCGAGAAAAGTGCCAGTGCATCTTGGGCACCAGCACGGCTCCGGACCCGAATGCCACCAAGACGGAAGGGACCATTTACGAGCGTCTCCGCACGGCAGAGGCGAGCGTCAAGAAGCAGATGATCGACTTGCCGCAGAAGCCAGGACCGCAGCAGCCACCCGTGCGGCTGACGAGTGCAGAGGAGGAGTACTGGATTGGAATCGAAGACAAGCGCCGTGCGTACAACTCGACGATGCGCATGTTTGCAGCCCTGGCCGATTCCATGTCGCCCGACCATCCGGCCGAGTGCCCCATCACCCTCGACGAAATCCCGCCCGAGCACGCGGCCATCTTTCCGTGCTGCACAAACATCTTCGACGGCCGGCACCGCCACCGCTTGGGCAAGAATTGTCCAATGTGCAATCAGGAATTGCTCGACGGCATCCTCAGTGCCCAGCAAGCGGCCACTGCCATCGGTGGCGAGGCGCCGCCCGCGCCCAAGGAAGCGGCCAAGGATGCCACGCCCGAGGAGTGCATCATCGACGACGAGCCAAAACTCATCGAAGCGCTCGAGTCGCTCTCGAGCGAGGACAAGGCCTTCTCGGGATCGATCAAGGCCGTGGTGGAGACCATTCGCACCTTTTTGCGATACAAGCCAAAAGGCGTACGCATCCTGCTTGCCTTTGCGTGCGAAGGCAACGAAAACCAAGCCACGCGGCAGACGCGGACGACGCTCAGTGCCGCCCTGCCGGGCCTGCTCGACAGCATCGAGGCCATCACCGCCAAGGCGGTCGTGACGATCAAGGCGTTTGTCACCGAGGACGACTCCAACCGCGTCTTGCTCATCAACACAAACGATCGCTCGCTCAGCCTCGAGGGACTTGATTTGTGGACGGCCCAGCTGATCATCCTCGACAAGATGGGAAGCCATGCGCTGAAGCCGGCGACGGTGGTGCAAGCCATCGGACGGATTATGCGCCCACAGTTCCAGTCATACTGCCCATCGGGCACGGGCATCACCGGGGCGTCGTCGTCAAACGACGCGCTGCGCCCTCGCTACTCGAGTGCGCAGAAGCACGCTGCCGCAGTCGGCCACCCGGCAAAGTGGCTGGTGCTCCTCGAGAGCCACGACGCGGCGGTTGCCGAAGACGCGGAACCTGATCAAGTCGCGGAAGAGGCCAACTGGCCGGATAGCGACGACGAAGACAACGATCTTCACGGAATCGACATCGATGAAGATGGCTGGCAGCGAATGCCCCCGGACAATGCGAACATGGACGAAGAGGGCGGCTGGGAAGCCGTCGACCTGGCTGCGCTGCAGGACGTGGATCCCGAGGAGGCGCGTGCGCGTGTGTGAGTATGTGGAAGCGTGTGTGGGAGTGTGTGTGTGGGTGTCAAGTGTCGCACAATTAGTCCAGATTGGTTGACATCTAAAAAAAACACCCATGGCACCCCATCGGTTCAATTTTCGTGCGCTCCCCCTCGCGGTCCCACGGACCGCAGGGTCCGCGGAGACCAACGATGAGAGCGACGAGTTGGGTGCGTTGATCAATGGCGATTTCAGCACTGTGGCGCAAGTCCACCCAAGATTGCGATTTCAAGCCATAGGCGCATGCCCTGTGCCGCTGCGGTCCTCGGTGATGCGCGTGGTGCTCTTCAAGCTCCTCGGAACGGGCGTCTTCGCCGCCTTGGTCGCCGCCGGCAGCTCTGATCCAATCGTGGTCAAAACGTGCGGGCTGGCGGCGGCCATCAACGCCGTCGCGGTTGTCCACTACGTGCTCATCTGGCGGATTCGTTTGCAAGCGTTAAACGTCAAGCCGCTCTCGGCGTGGATGGTGGGACTTGGCCGCAACATGAAGCCGGGTGGTTTCGACGCGCAGGCATACGAAAACAGCTCGAAGCTCTACGCTCAGGAGATTGCAGTGGACTCACTGAGGCACAGCGACTTGATCTTTTAACCACACAACACCGTACCATACACCACACTAACGCTTGGCCATTGTGTGTGCACAGGCACTCGGACTGGACAGTAACGGTATGCTACGCATACATTCAATCGAACCCGCCCGCATTTTTTTTGCGGGTACCACGACACCCTTTAGTAATCCCTGTTTTGCGCAGTTGGTCCTCATGAAGCTCGCCGAGCACGCCATCGCCGACCAAGCCCAACCACACACCGACGGACGCATCTTTGCGACGCACATTGCCGCCTTCTTGCAAACCTTTATAATATTTCTCGGCTCGATTGCCCGATTCTTCCTGAACGATTTACGAGTCCCCAAGGATCGCGCGCGCGCCTCGCGCGGCGTGAGCGTCTTCCTTGGCACGGTGGCCTACCTCGGCGCCACGGCCATCTGGGTGCTGACCACGCTCGATCTCCTATTTCACGTTGGACCACCGCACGAGAAGACCACCGACGCCGCCAAAGAAGACGCGTACGTGTTGTGGACGCTCTCGATTCTCCAAATCGGCTACCCGATCATCTCGCTCCTGCAGGTGGTCTGGCTCAACTGCTGGTCGCGAGACTTGAACCCAAGCAACAGTGGTCGGCCAATGCCCGCCGATCAGACCGACCCGCTTCTGAGCGTGCTAAAAGACCTGGGCTACGGGATCCTAGACTCTGTTTGCAAGGGTGGGCTCGCTCTGTTTGTGGCCCTCCGTGCCAGTCGTTAGGGTTTTTTTTATGAGGGTTTTGGTTGCCGCTCGCCACCGCGCAGGCGGCGATCGTCATTCACTCCCGCGTGTCTCACAACCCAGACGCCGACGACGAGAATGGGAAGGACTACCGCCGAGTGAACAGCACGGCCTCCACCGACGACGAGGAGGACGCCGATATGGGACACAAGGTCGACGACCCAGTCGCCGAACAGGAACGCCTCCTGAAAAACCGGCCGAGTTACCTCGAAGACGTCGTGCTTGGCAAGATCGTGCCCACGAGCGCCCTCCCGCCGCCGCCGCCGCCGACCGATCGTCTGGGGCCACTCGTCTTCCAAAGCGTAGTGCTCGACACACCCGCGACCGACGCCGCCCCCGACGCCTTCTCGGCTTCCGTGGCCAAGGCCATGGCTGAGTGCGAGTGACGAGGCTCGCGAGTGTGGTTGTCTCTTTAAAAAAAAACGTGCACACTCTTAGCACCTAAACCGAGTTACATTTTGCGTGGCGCTCTTCGAGTCATCGGAAAACACTTCGGATGCAACGCCACATAACTGCTCGCTGCTCTGGTTATATGGACTGTCGGGCTCAGCGCACGTGTATTCGTACTGATCGCACGTGAACGGGTACCACGGGCGACCGTTGCGCGGAACCATGACCGGGCTGCCGTCCCAATGCACCATCCAGAGCGCCGGCGTGGTCCTCGGGCAATGCCATTGGAAGCATGCGTCGCAGCAACCCAGCTCGCATCCACTAACACCCCTGCGGTGCCACAAATTGGCGGCTTCGCTGTACTCAAACCCGTGCCTGTCCAACGCGTATGACGAAACGTCCGGTTTTTGCGACGGCTCGGGATTTTCGACGATAAAGACCTGCTCAGGAACCTCCACTATCTTGGGGTCGAGGCAAGCTGGGTTGCCGACGGTGACCACGGCTTCGAATTTGCACGTTCCGGTAAGCTTGTTGGCATCGTCCTGCCGATCATCCGCCTCCAGTAAGCGCTTAAAGCGCTCCAGGTAGGGGCGTCCACCCTGCATGGCGGAAGACTGCCACTCTTCCGTATCTTCCTCCACCGGGACGAGTGGTAGCGTGTAATTTACACCAAATCTGATGAACCCGTCGTCGTAACCTGCCGTTTTGAATTCCTTCAAAGCATCAAACATGGAAAGTTGGCCGAGCTGCTGAGCACACTCGCTCTTCACCTCTGCGTAACGCACGAGGTCCTCGTCTGTCTCGAAGCTCTCCGTGTTGAAGACATCCATGAAGTCCTCGGAACCACCAAACGTCGTGATCCAGCCTGTGTCGCGCAGTTTTTTGCAGTGTTTACCAGGGAAAGTTGCACCCATGACAATGTTTTGCAACCCGCACGTGTAGTGATCTTTTTGGAAGTAATTATTGTCATAACAGCTCATTGAAAAGGCACCATTGTGCAAAATGTCCTCAAATTCTTCGGCCCCCACGCTGCTCATGTAGTTGTCTAGGTTTTGTCGGAACGCGGGCACCAGATTCTCATACTTCTCCGGGAAGAGGCCACCCACGTGGCTCATCGAATAGGGAGTTGCGGGATACTGGCCTGCGAGGCAGTCTCCGAACGCATCGCTGTAACCATGCGCCAACAGAAAAGAAAACTCGTAGTACGGCGAGAGGTCGGTCCAATCGCCATCGGTGTCTTGGCAAGAGAACGTTGAATTGGGACACGCATTGGTCCAGCGAAAAGAAGGGTCGAAATTTGCAGACGACGAAATAAGCGACGAAAACTGAAAATATATGCTCTCTGAGCTTCTGGGCGCCATGCGTCGCCTGCCACCCGCACCGGCTACGGGGTTGATGGGTATAATCGTAACGGGTTGGCTTCGAGCTGCGGCGCTGCCGATAACTTCGACAAGAGGCAACTCCTCGACCGTGACGCCCAGCGCGGTGAAGGTGGAGTTAAGGCTCTCCAGTACTGTGCGGAGCTTTCCCGCCACCTCCACAGCAGTCGTCGTGGCGGGAACGGCGATGGCCGCTGCGACCGTCGTCATATTAGTGCCGACACTGCCGTTGACGACCTGTATTTCGACGAGTGAGTTGCCAACTCCGGTGATAGAAGCGAGGTTTTGCTGTAGGCTCGATCTGAACGTCTCGAAAATCACGTCTCGAATACTCAGTGCAACCAAAACACCACCAACTACCTCGATTTCCGGCCCAGTATCCGTCGAGATATTCGTGCTGACACTGCCGTTGACGGAGCCAGTCTCGGCCTCATCTGCAGAAGGAATTACCCATACGACAACCGCCGTACTCGCAATGGCAAGCACTGCCACTACGAAGACGACAAGAGCCACACATTTACCGTTTGGGAATTGAGGTTTCGGAGCCTGGCGTAAAAGAGCGCGAGACTCGGTCATTCTGCAAAGTAACACACCGTTCTCTACTGCTCACCGCGCTCACCATATGAAAAAGTCGATCAGTGCACGGTGTACGCCCACCCGGCGGCGGGCGCCGCGGTCGCAAAGTGCGCGAGGTGGGCGCGCGCGGCGTCCTGTTGCTCTCGAGCGCGGGCCGCGAAGCCACTCGCCAGGCCGACTCTCCGAGCGCAGTTCTAGGAGTGGATTTTTCTCCCCAAGTAGCAAAAAGAAACACGAGTTTGCTAACTAGACTCAGACTCCACCGCCAGTTCCGACATGGCCACCTCTGCTGGATGCGTGCGCACGGGCGTGGCCAGCACGTGCACTTTGAGCTCGCGTATAATTGCCGATTGTACCAACCTGGCCAGACCGCGCGACACGACAACTCGTATTAATCCAAGAATGAGTCCGACTGTGACGACCGTCATGAACGTCGCTGCTCCCCATACAGTCGCCAGCTGGGTGGGCGGCAAGTGTGTATGGCTTGCGACGAGCCGCCATGTGGCGATTGCACAAAAGAGTTGGAAGATTGCCGACACCAGAATAAAAACGACACCCCCGCCCGCGCTCTCGCATTCGACTCCCACAATGTGCGACCTGGAGCGCACGTTTGTATACGGCGCCGTGCACACGGGGCACGTGGCACGCGTTTTTGTCGCGAGCATTTGGGCGAGGCACGCGTCGTGCACGTAGCGATCTGTGCAAAGGCACGCCGACTTGCGCGGCACGGGCGTGCTGTCGGTGCAAATGAAGCACTCGGGTGGCGTGGCCGGTGGCGAGCACTGTGTCGGGTCGCTCATGCGCGCCAATACAATGCTTTGTAGTGACTAGCCGCAAGACGCGGTCTTATAACTGTACGAGGCTAGCGACGAGGTTTTGACCAACACAGATACACAGACACACACACCACACACACACGTTTCTAATCCTACGCAACAATCGACCCGAGCGGCTTCGAGTTGCGTGCCACCCTTGCCAGCTTGAACTGCGACGAGACAAAGTCCATCCATTGCGTCGCAATGCCAATCAGCTTGTCGTATAGCTGCTCACCACTCATACCACATTCGACATCCACGACGATGGGTATGTTCAAGCGCTGCATCATTGCCCGAGTCGGCACAAAGCCATGCCTATCTATCAGCCGAAACGTGGCACGATACATACGGCGGCCTGGGTTTGAAAAGCTCTTTGGTTGTTCGCGATCGCCATCATACCCATCGTCGTGATTGAGTCGATCGACCCACTGCCCCGCTGGATTGAAGGAGTAGCCGATGAACAGAAGCTCCATACCATTGTCGAGTTCCCCTTCCGAGTTGCGGCCCTCGAACTTTTTGGAGAGTGTCACCTCCTCAAAGTTATGACACATGCGCATCAGTGGGCTGAATGTCGCGACGACCTGGTAGACAATATCCTCGTACCGACTCTGTCCAAAGAAGTTACGTTTGCCGTCACTCTGCTCGGCATTGCGCGATACATGTCGTTTCAGTCCACGATCGCCCCCGAGCAAGTGCATCGGTGGGAGCTCCACGTCCATTGACGCTGACATTTTCTTGCGAGGAAACGGATCTTTATACATGTGTTTGACACAGCACGTTATTATCCTCACGCCCAGAACACACACACACACACACACACACCCACGTCTCAATCATGGTAGCCGTCTTGGCACTGATAATCGTCTGTAAAGCCCCCAATGGGTCGATACATCGAGGGGCCCTCGTAATATTCTCGCCAGTCGACTTGTCGAAGCTCCTGGTCCCACGGCTCGAATTCCCCATTAACCTGGCAAAACCCCATTGCCTTCCACGCATCCTTGGCCGAATCGAGTGCGATGAAGTCCAAAAACGCGTAATATTCAATCTCAGCCCGTGCCACCGGCATGCCCTGTTCAATTTTCCGTGCTTCCCGGAGTTCGTCGCTGATCGACTTCATCTCGTTGTAGTTGGTAGGTGTGCTTTCGAGGTCGGGCAGAGACCACTGTTCCACCAAGTAGGCGTGTGCGCATGGTTCGATGTAAACCTCGCGGATAAAGTCGATAAGTCCACCGAGCAGGGTCCTGCCAACACCCTTGACGGCTAGGTTGGGCGGCAGATTGGTCACGTGCTCGTCGCCCGCCGTGCAGACCCACTCAATGTAAAAGTTGAGTTTGCGTTTGGTTACCTCCGCGTGCCGCTCCTTTGGTGTGTAATTGCCCTGCCCCACGCTGCGGCCCTGGAGCGGACGATGGATGCCCTTTTGCCGGATCAAGGTGCGCATACCATTTATCCATTCCGAGGGTAACTTCATCTGATGGTTTGTCACCGTGACCAGACCCGAATTCTTATCCTTGGTCCTCACAAGCTGACCTAGGGCCATGACGCCCAACAAGTCGTCGCGTCCATTTACGACAAAGGCGAGATTATGCCAGTCTTCGATTGCTTTTCGGAGCTGTACGGCGGCGGTCCTTGTGGTCCAGCTTAAGACGGGCGCTGCTTCTCCGTTGTACTTGTTGCGCAGGCACGTCCTCGCCAGGCCGTCTTTCCGCTCTAACCTCTCCTTGACCTGGAGTCGATCTAAGAGTTTGGTGCTGTTCCTCTCACCATCGCGATCAAACGGATACAGTTGATGCCGAAATAAAAACCCCCACCGTAGCTGTTTCCGAGCGGGGTTGGAGAAATACGACTCGTTGCCGACGTATTCGTCGGGGATGTGATGATTTGGCTCATCGTCGTCTGGATAATCGTGAACCCGCGTGTACGGATCTGAAGGCCGGCGCGGCTTCGAGAGACTCTTACGACGAACAGGAGGTCCAGTCCAAGCGTCGTGTTGCGGGTCAAACTGATCGTTCGTGTCGACTTCGTCCTCGGTGGCAATCGACAACGTCGACAGGTT